>Ga0066611_10002029_pt1 | contig 10534 bp, 10 predicted proteins | sample SaaInlV_DNA_200m_FD_60376 | JGI IMG/M metagenome (GOLD analysis project Ga0066611, IMG submission 60376) | Marine microbial communities from expanding oxygen minimum zones in the Saanich Inlet - SI075_LV_DNA_200m | ecosystem: Environmental > Aquatic > Marine > Unclassified | place: British... | reverse complement strand
TCATCTTCGTCATCTTCATCATCTTCATCATCTTCGTCATCTTCGTCATCTTCGTCTGATAATATTCCATCAATAATATCATGAATAATTTTTTTAATTCCTTGAAATATAACAGTATTTTTATTAATCATATAAAATTTAGACATTTTGTTTTTAATTTATTACTAAATTAATGAATTTGTTCTTTATTTCATTCCAATATATTAATTATATATTTGTTTCGATTTTTTTGATAAATTATAAATATATGAAAAGAATATATATATATATTAAATTACTTAAATCAAGTAGTGTATAAGTATAAAAATAATTTTAATTAAAAATTAAATAAATCAATGTTAATATAAATAATGAATTTATAATTCTCAATGAACGTTTTTTTGGAATAATATCTCCATAACCAACACTTGAAACAGTAGCTAAAACAAATGAAAATCTGTCTAATACTCTATCAATAGTATATATTATTTCTTCAGATAATGTTTCATCTTTATTATGAATATTTCCTATTTTTTTATCTATTTCTATTAAACCAGTAAAATCATCATCCTTATACATTGTTAAAAATAATGTATAACATATAATCATAATGCTTATAATTTTTAATTTACTGTGAAAATTAAATTTTAAATCTATCATTTATAATATATAATATTTTTATTTACACAAATATATCAATAATTTTTAATTACTAAAAAATCATAAAACTATGTTCATGGCCTTTCTCTTCTATGTGATCATCTATGTCCTTAAATTTAACCAAAACCTTGCATTTTTTACAAGGAATAAGTCTCTCAGGACAATCTTTTTTATTATGATTTATTACTGATTCTAAATCAGTACATTCTATATTACATCTTGGACATACTCTATTTAACACACCATATGTATCCAATAATGACCAAGTATAAATATCTGCTGGATCATTAGGTCCTCTTGCTGGCTCTCCATATAACAGAAATACTTGATTATTTGATGGTTTTTTAGATACACAACATCTATATGGACATACTAAGTCACTTCCATCATTGATCTTAGTAATAAAATGAGCTCGCACACATGTTAAACAACATGGATTGCGTAATGTTGCTTGACATTTTGCGTACCACTTCATTCCATCTCTCTCATGTAATATATTTATACATACAGGACAAAATGGATTTTCCAAACAAATTGGACACACTGGTTTTTTTTCAGCCGCTTTTTCAGACGCTATTTTAACCTTTGAATCAATTAAGTTTTCAATCGCTATTTTAACCTTTGAATCAATTAAGTTTTCAATCGCTAATGAAATGTCTGCCATGTTAGATAACGCCATTTTGTTTTACTGTTTTAGTATTATCAGTGTTCTCACTTTAACTTACTCTATTTTTTATAAGTGTATCGATTTTTTTTTAAATATATTATGAAATTACACGAATTAAATATAACAACACATAAAGATGTACCCTATTTTAAATTTTAAATCTATTATTTATAATATATAATATTTTTATTTACACAAATATATCAATAATTTTATTAAAAACATCTTTTAAATTAAGATAAACAATAGTATGGTTATTATTGTTTATAAATACAAATTGATGTATATTTTTAATATCATTTATATTTACTCCTTGAATAATTACTTGAATTGTTATTTTTTGAGTATCATTACTTAATAATATTACATTAAATACAACATTTTTATTTATTAATATTGAAAATTTATAATTATTTATTGTAATAAATTTTTTAAAATATAATAAATCATTTTTATGACAATAATCATAATCATTTTTAATTTCATTTCTATGATTTTTATTATAATAATATCCATCATAAAATGTATTTAATAATATATTATCATTGTTATCTTGTATAGAACAATTTATATATTTTTTTTTAGGTTCTTGTATTTTATGATTTAATTTTATATTTTCTTTATTAAAATACTCATAAAATAATCTTGGACCAGTTGGATGTAATGGACACATTCCATAAAAATTATTTTCAACATTATTTATTATTTTATCAATTAATAATTTAAATTTATCATTATTTGATTCTGATAATAGTATGGAGTTTAATAATAATTTATCATTGATATCTTTACAAAATATAGTTGAATCATTTGTATTAATTATTGAATAGAATGATTTTCTTAAAATATATTTATTATCTAAATATATTCCACCATATTTATACATTATTAAATATCGAAATAAGTCTGCTTTATATGCAACGGGATAGATACGATCATAACAATTTAATATTTCATTATTATAATTTATTTTAATGAAATGCCTACAATCAATGTCATTATAAAATACATAACAAAAATCTGGATTAAATTCTAATAAAGATTGAACAGCATTATAATGTGATATATTATGATAATTATTATTAGAATATGTTTGATGTATTATTTTAGGTATTTTAATATTTTTATACTCTTTTTTATAAACTCTATTTTTAGTTTTGTAATTAAATATTTTCCAATTTTTTTTAGATGAACCTATTATTATCATCTCGTTATCATTGTTATCATCATTATTATCATTTTTATTATCATTTTTATTATCATCATTTTCATAATTATTATATAATTTTAATATTAATTGTTTATTCCATCCTTTATCTTCAAGATTAAATTTACGTATTATAATTTTAATTTTGTAATCATATAAATAATAGACTATTAAATTAAAATCATGATTATCTATATTTAATAATTCATAATTATTTAATATAAAATAATCATTTCTTTTTTCAATAAAAGATTTTATTTTTAAATCATCCATGATTATTTAAAAATATTATTTTACTAATACTTACTAATACTTACTAATATAGACTAATATTTACTAATAAAGTTTTATAATATAATTATTTTTAAATTTATTCTTTATATAATCATCAGAAAGAAAAAATTTATTATATTTAATATTATCATGTATTTCTATTACAATATCATGTTCAATTTCATTTTCATTATTTGTTGTTAAACAATAATATCCTCCTTGTAATTCTTCAATATTATATTTAATATTCTTTTTGGATAATATATAAAAATTATAATTAGAAAATAAATAACTATCATTATAATAATTATTTTCTATTTTATCTATTTTTTCTCCAATAATTAATTCTTCGTATTTTATTGTAAAATTATTTAAATATTTATTAAATATAATTATATCTTTCTTTTTCAAATCTTCAAATAATAAATCTTCATTTAAAAAATTAATTTTAGAAAAAATAACACTTATCAAATTATTATTTATAAAACATAAATTGTCATCAATATTATAATCATCTAAATTTATATCTTTTACAAAATAATTTACATAAATACCTCCATTTTTATTTAAATATAATAAAATATAAATTAATAATTTTATATTATTATTTAAAATATATTCTACTAATTTATTTACTTCTTGGTATTTATTATTAATAAAATCATATATTATTGATAAATCATTATTTATTATATAATAATTATTAATATGTATAAATTTTTTTGTATTATAATATTTAATTTTATTGTTAATTTTATTATTTTTATTTAATAAAACATTATTAGGTATATTTTTTCTTATAATTTGTTTATTGTATTCTAAATCTATATCTACATATAATTCCATTTCTTTTTCATAATAAACAGATCCACCTATTGATATATCTTCATAACTATCATTATTTATAGTATATATTCTAAGTTTTACATCTTCAGTCCATGTATTATTTTGTTTATTCCATATTTTTATATATAATAGATTTTTTTCTAAATAAAATAATTCTACTTCATAATAATTTATATGTTTTTCAATATCTAAAAAATCATATTTATTTTTTAGATATTTATTAGATAAAGTTGATTCTATATTAAAATCCATAATTTTAATATAATTTTAATATTGATAATAATACAAATTATAGTGTAAAAACATTTTCAGAATCTTTACTTTTATCTATTTTAATTACTCGTTTAACACCATTTAACATATTAAACATATTTATATTTATTGTATTATCCCATCCTGTATTATTATTATTTTTAAGAACAAATATATTATCTTTTAAATGAAATATTGTAAAAATATTATTACGAATATCTTTTCCAAAACTAAACATATAATTCATAATGTATAGATTATAAATATAATAATAATTTTTATTAATATAATCCTTTCTAAAATCATTGTAATCTAATTTATAATAATCTATATAATCACATTTAAATGCTACTTTATTATTAAAATAAACATTATTTACTTTCTTATCCATAATACATTTTTTATCATTGAAATATTTATAATATAACATATTACCCGTTGGCTCATGTATATTATTTAAATAATTTTTATTTTCTACATTATTTATTATTTCTTTAATCATTTGTAATAATTTAAAGTTATTTTTTTCTATTATCATTATCCCATTATACAATGATTCATACGCATCATCGGAGCATATAACATATTTGTCATCTTCATTTATTATTTTATCTAAATCAATATAATTTGAGATTTTCGAATCTAAATAGATACCTCCATGAATATATAAATAACAATATCTAAATAAGTCTGCTTTTAATGCTCCACATATTAATAAATCATATGTTTTTAATACGTCAGATATATCATTATTTAATTCACTATTATCTTGCAAATTAATTATAAAATTATCTTTTATAAAATTCCGTGATTCAATATCATTAAAAAATTTATATTCATAATCTGGATTCTTTTCTAATATACTCATTGTAGTATTATAATGAGCTAAATTTTTACATATATCATAATTCGTTTGTATTATTTTTTTTGGTATATAACATAATTTTTTATGTTCTCTGTGCTCAATTTTATAATTTACATATAATTCTATTATTTTAAAATTATCTTCAGAACTCCCTATGGATATAATATATGGTTTATTATCACTTATTATTTTTAATTTTAGATCATAATTCCATCCTAATTTATCATTTAATTTACGAACAATTATTTCAATCTTTTTTTCACTTAAATAATATATAACGTGGTGAAAATCATCATTCCTATTTTTAATTAGTTCATATTCATTATTAATTATATATTTATTTCTTTTTTGTACAACTGTATCAATATCAAGTTTCATATTTTTAAAACATTATTAATATTTTAATTTATAAACAAATTTGTTATATTTTCAATTAAATAATTTTCAATTAAATAATTTTCATTTAATGAATTAGATAAAATAAAATCAAATTTAATTAAGTTTGTTGTTATTTCAAGATTAATATCATCTTTTATTGTATTGTTATTAGAATTGTTATTTGTATTGTTATTAGAATTGTTATTTGTATTGTTATTCGTATTATTATTCATATTTTTATTCATTATAATTAAAAAATAGTTATTGTATATTTTATTAATTGAAAATTCATATGTTTTATTTATAATATCATTATATTTATCATCTATTTTAATAGATCGTATTGAATAATTAAAATCATTGTATGACTCATAATCAAATATATAATAAATTTTATTTTTACCAATAATATCTATATTTGTATAATTACTTTTATTATCTATTATACTTACTTCAAAATTATAATTAATATTTTTTTTACTTATCATTAATACTTTATCATTTACTAAATAAAATTCAATATTATTTACACTTTCATTTGTATTACTCGTAAATGGACTTATATAAAAATGGTTATTATTATTATAATAATGATTTTTATATAAGATATGATGATTTTTCCATAATACAGAATAATGTTTAGAATTTATTATAAAATTATTATAATTTTTATACATAAATATTTCTTTTCTAAATTTAATAATTAAATTTTTATAATTTTTATAATTGCCAATAATATCATGTTTCATTAATATATGTTTATTATAATCCAATTCTAATAAATTAAATTCTTCATATAATAAGTTTGGTCCTGTTAATGATAATATATTATCCAATTTTATATAATTTTTATAATCTTTTATTGGATTATAAATATTATTAAAATTATTGATTTTATAAATTATCTTATTAATTAAATTAATAAATATTTTATTATTTGGTATTGACATAATTACAGCATTGTATAATCCTAACTTATGATAATCTTGGCATAAAACTAATTCATCATTTTCTGTTAATAAATCATCTAAACTTGTTAATAATATACTTTTACAATCAAAATAAAATCCACCATTAATATACAAATAACAATATCGAAAATAATCCGCTTTAAATGCACCTGGGTATATTATGTCATAATAATATAAATATTCATTATTAAAATTATCTTTTATAAATTCACGACATTCTACATCATTAAAAAATGTATATTCATAATTTGGATTAAAATCGATAAATGTTTGTATTGAATTATATGATAATTCATTATTGAATATATCATCTTTATGTGTTTGTATTATTTTTTTGGGTATTTTTAATATTTTACTTGGTTTTTTATCAAATATTATATTTTTTGAATAAATATTAATTTTTTTATAATTTTTTTGTGATGTTCCTATGTCAAATATTTCATTTTTATTTTTACCAAATACTTGAATTTTCATATTATAATTCCATCCAGTAATAGCATTAATTTTTCTAACTAAAATTTGTATTTTTTGAATAGACAAATAATATATATTTATTATATAATCATCATTATTCTTATTTATTATATTATAATTATTTGAAATATGAATTAAATCAATAGGTTTTATATTTTTAATAACCTTCATACTAATATTATTTATTATTTATTTAATCCAATTATTACGACATTCCGTACTACAATAACAATTATCTTTATACATATATATTATAGCTTTTATCTCACGATAACAATTATAACAATTATATTTTATTACTTTATAGTTATTATATTTTATACTTTCTGAATTTATATTTTTTTTGAAATTATTTTTTTTGAAATTATTTTTTTCAATATAATCTTTATATTGATTCGACATTCCATATTCAATATCTTGATATTGATTGTATTTATTATTTAAATCTTTTTTTTTTGAATCATTTTCATCATTTTCATCATTTTCATCATTTTCATGATTTTCATGATTTTCATCATTCGTATTATTGGAATTATTGGAATAATTTGCATTATTGGAATTATTGGCATTATTGGAATTATTGGAAATAATAGATAAAATATAATTTAACATTATATAATAATTGTTATTATTATTATTATTATTAAATTTTTGTTTTTTTTTAATATGTTTAACAAAATTATGTATAACAAAATTATGTATAACAATAAATAATATTATGGAATATAATATGAAATACATATATTAAAATTAATTTTGAAAAAATCTGTCTATTTTATTATTGCAAGTATATATTTAAATCAAAAATAATAATTTATAGTATTTATCTTTGTTTTTATCCTTGCATTTGTCCTTGTCTTATCCTTGTCCTATCCTTGTCCTATCCTTGTATTTTATGATACAAATCAATTTTTTTTAAATAATATAATTATGTATAATAATTATGTATAATAATTATGTATAATAATTATGTATAATAATTATGTATAATAATTATGTATAATAATTATGTATAATAATTATGTATAATAATAAATAATATTATGGAATATTATATTATGGAATATATTTTATCAGAATCTTCTAATTGTATTAACTTCAATTTTGAAAAACCTATCTACAATAATATTAAAAGTATATATTTTAAACCAAATTTAACAATAAAATATTTAAATAAGTCTCATATATCGTATTATTCAGAAATTACTAAAAACAATGATACATTAAAATTTAATGGATATTTCAAAGATAATTATTTTATTATTTTTATTGATTGTTATGATAAAAATTTAAATATTTCTATATATAAAAAAAATGTAATAATAACAAAATTAGACTGGGACATAAAAAAATACAATGATTCTATTTCTTTATGGACTATTCAAAAAAATTCAAAAAAATATAAATATTTCAATTTAAATATACGTGACTTTTTAGAAAATAATAATGATATATGTATTGATGATATATTATTAATTAATAAATGTATTTGTTATAATTTAACACTATTTTCAGAAAATAATTTTTTTAATAATAAAATATTATCATTATTCAATTAATTACTATATTCTATTCCTGCCATACCTTCTGAAATATTTAAAATATTATAATTTACTGCGAATATTTGTATTATTGGATTTACCAATTCGTCAGATAATTTCATTTGTAATACAGAATTATCAATTCTACTAAAATTACACGTACCTGATGGCTGATGTTCTTCTGGATGTAATGAAAAACTATAAATATATATAAAATTATTTGGTACATTTGTATGTCGTTGATACGGAACAACTGTTCTATAATATTTATAATCTTTTGTGTCTATTAAATCATTTCCTTCAATTAAAATCTTACCATCTATCATTGGATCTATACCATTTAACTCACCATTTTTATATGATTGTGTTGAAAAATTAAACCATTCATTCCCACCATATGAATAAGGAATTAATACTGAACTATTTTGAATAACCCAAATAAGTTCACTAACTGGGTGATTAAAATTAAATTCAATAATTTGATTATTAAAATTTTGAGTATCTAATGATTTTGCGAATACTTGTGTTTGTTTAATTAAATATTGTAAATCTTTTTTAGCAAATATTTTTCTTTCTTCTTCTTCTAAAAATATATAATCTACTTCTAAATTTCCTGATAAAATATTAATTGAATCTTTATTTGGACTATTTGTTATTGGATTACCATCACTTGATATAATTAATTCATTTAAATTTCTTAATGTTAAATTTACTCTTACTTCTTGTGATTGTATTGATATTAATGGTAATGCTAATCCTATATTTTTACAAAACCAAAATTGCAATGGTACATATAATGATAATTCTTTATTATTATCAAAATTTACAGGATTAATCGATTTTCCAATCATGTCGAAAAATCCATCTCTTTTATTAAGAGGAACTGTTAATTCACTCCATATTTCCAACCATACTCCATATTGTCTATCAATTAAATTACCACCAATTTCCAATTCAACTATTTTAATAATTGCATGTCCAACAGAATTAATCCAATAATATTCTATTTCATTATCATTCGCATCGTTATATTTATATTTCTCCAATGAAGGTAACTTTATTTTTAAAAACATTTGACTTACTAAATCTCCAATTCTTTCAATCTGACAATATATTTTTTTTCCAAAATCAAAATCACCATTAAATAATTGTGGTGTTTGTATGATAGAAAAATTTGTATATCTCTTATAAACACCAACAAAAAACGTTATTTGAGGGTTACCTGTTAAATATTTATCTTGAGCCCCGTAAGCTGCTAATACAAGAAGTCCTCCTGTCATAATAATTAATTATAACGAATATTTTAAATAATAAATAATTATTTATTATTTAATATTTAATGATTTATGTTTTATTATTAATGATTTATTATTTATTAATATTTAATATTTAAAATACTTTTATTATTTACTAAATAATGTTCAACAAAGATAATAAATTTAATACACTTGTATTAAGTGGTAAAAAGGATGTTTTTCCTATGAATAATGATGGTGAAAATTATAACTATGGCACTCTTACATGTTTAGGCGGAGGTTCTTTTCACAAAGGTCTTAGTATTGGTATGCAAGATAAAATGGTTAGTGGTTTATTAATTTATGACGATGAAAATTTTTATGGATATAGTGAAAAAAATGGTTTAATGATATTATCAAATAATTTAGATTTTAAAGAATTGGAAATGCCTGTTTTTGATTCAAGTTTAGAAAAACAAGAGAAAATATTAAATATTGATTTAACATTTCGAGATATTACTAATTATTATATTTCTATACCAAAAGAAATAGAACAGTTTGATATTCAATTAATTTTTAATATTACATTTATATATGATGAAGAAAGTGCTGTAAATAATTTAAATTTTTATATAATGAATGATTATAAAAAAGATGTTAAAATAAATATTAAAAATAATAATATTTATTATTCTGGAGTAAAATTAAAAAAAAATAATGAATCAATTATTAAATTAAATATAACTTTTATAAATAATGAACATATTACTTGTTTTATTGATAGATTATTAAAAAATTAATTATATCTAACATTATCAAGTATTATTCTCGAATTAAATTCACTATTTTTTAATTTTGATTCTAATTTTTTATTTTTTATATAAGATATACAATTTATATGATTATATTATATATCTTATATATAATATAATATGGTAAATTGGGGATTAGGCATTGAACATGAAATGCGAATACGATTTACAAATAAATTGAATATTTTGGATTTAGATAATACTATTATAAAAAAAATAGTAGAAGACTATAAATATATTCCTGATTATTTATTTATTGAGTCTAGTTTTTTATTGAATTTATTTACAAAATATTCTATTAAAATTTTAGATTATTATAATAATAAAAATAGTAAAAATAGTAAAAATAGTAAAAATAGTAAAAATAGTAAAAA
>Ga0066611_10002014_pt1 | contig 10590 bp, 10 predicted proteins | sample SaaInlV_DNA_200m_FD_60376 | JGI IMG/M metagenome (GOLD analysis project Ga0066611, IMG submission 60376) | Marine microbial communities from expanding oxygen minimum zones in the Saanich Inlet - SI075_LV_DNA_200m | ecosystem: Environmental > Aquatic > Marine > Unclassified | place: British... | reverse complement strand
AAGCTAGAGCATTATGAAATCATGCCCATGGGAATGAATGCTCACATCAACAATCACGTAACTCCAATGCTAGAAGCAAAACTTAAGGAACTTTAAAATGGCAATATTTAACATCTCCCACTCCGAGGATGGCAAAAAATTATTAAGTTTAAAAAGTCCTGTTGATTTATCAGATATTGACACTTATGAGTGCACCAGTGCTGGTGAGATTTCAACCATTATGTCTCAAGCAAAAATTGCCCAAGCTTCATGGAAAAAAACAACGCTGAAGGAGCGAGTTGAATTAATGCATAGAGTTGCAGACGTGGTCATTCAGCAGCAAGAAAAAATTATGGATGTTGTTATGAGGGAAACAGGAAAACCTCAGCAAGAAGCTATGTCAATGGAAGTTTTCTCTGCAGTAGACTCTTTGGTGTTTTATGCAAAAAGAGCCGAGAAATGGCTAGCTGATAAAAAAATTAAAATGCATGGACCGATGCGATTCCTTAAAAAAACAATTATTACCTACAAGCCTCGAGGTGTTGTAGCAGTAATTACCCCATGGAATGGTCCTTTTATTTTGTCTATCAACCCAGTCATTCAGGCTGTTTTGTGTGGAAATAGTGTTGTTGTTAAGCCTTCTGAGGTTACTCCAATGTCAGGAGCTTTGGTTGAAGAAATCTTTGCCTTAGCTGAGGCGCCACTGCATCTCGTGCAAACGGTTATTGGTGATGGTGAGACAGGTGCTGAATTAATTGATCAAGCGCCAGATAAAATTTCATTTACAGGAAGTGTTGCGACTGGCAAAAAAATAGCGGCAAAATGTGGAGAAATGCTTATTCCTTATAGTTTAGAGCTCGGGGGCAAAGACGCAATGATCGTGTGTTCTGATGCTGATGTAAAAGATGCAGCAAGCGGAGCGGTGGTTGGCTCTTGTATGAACGCTGGTCAGTATTGTTGTGGCACTGAAAGAATTTATGTGATGGATGATATCTATGATGTATTTGTTGCTGAGGTGGTCTCAATTACTGAATCTTTAATTCAATCGAATGATTACAAGGGTGATGTTGGCCCAACTTTCTGGGATAAACAAGTAGATATTATTGAAGATCATGTTAAGGATGCTATTGATAAAGGAGCAAAAGCCTTAGTTGGCGGAAAACGTAATCCATCATTTGACGGACTCTATTTTGAACCAACTGTTTTAGTGGAAGTAACGCATGAGATGAAAATCATGAAGGATGAAACTTTTGGACCCATCATCTCAATTATGAAAGTTAACTCTGAGGAAGAAGCGTTGATGCTCGCAAATCAATCTCAATATGGCCTAAATGGAAATGTGTGGACAAAAGATTTAGTCAAAGGTCAAGCTTTAGCAAAATCAATTGAGACGGGGGCTTGCTCTGTAAACGATATGGCAATGAGCTATGGGGTTAATGAAGTTCCATTTGGCGGTGTCAAGGAGAGTGGATTAGGCGTAGTGAACGGAAAAGAAGGCTTGTTAGCTTATGCGCATCCTATGCCAATTATCATCGGCAAGAAATCTGCATCAGCTTATCCATATACAGATAAATCATTTAAGCAGTTACAAGGCGCTTTAAAAATTTTTTGGGGAAACAGGCTGGTAAGGAAGCTATTTGGCTAGATCGACCTCAAAGTTCCACGTTCTCAACCTCAACTTCTATATTAATATTAATATTTTCTAATAATTCAGAAACTTCATTTTTTGCGTCTTGAAGCTCAGTTTTAATTTCATCAATTTCTTCGTCAGTAAGGTTTTCTTCACCAAAGGTTTTAACTGCATCAGTTACCTCAGAAACAATTGATTGCACATTAAGCCCAGACAAGTCATCTGAATTTATTTTTATAATAATTTTTTTATCATCATCAGACTTAAATTCTAAAACATCATGACTTTCAAGCTCATGAAGATTTATTTTTTTTCCGGATTTTTCTCTCCAATTAGAATTTTTAGAATCTTTTATCATGATATGTTTTTGCATCATTCTATGATTTGGTTTTGGCCCTATATAGTCATCTATCACAATTGCAAAACCGATAATGCTTCCAAGAATTAAAGCCTGTATATATTTCTCATTCATCGCGCTCTCCCTTAATTAATTAAGTGCTAGTAAGATAGACTTAATATTATAAAAATAGTTCATTATTTTGGTTTTGCTACGTCCAAATAAACTGGTTTCTCTCCACCGCCATGAACATCAAGAGCCGCTCCTGTAATCCAGTCAGCTAAATCAGAAGAAAAGAATATACATGCATTGGCTATGTCTTTGGGCCTACCCATCCTTTTCATTGGTATTGTTTTGGCAACTTTATTAATTTCTTTTTTGCTGCCGTAATGAAGCATTGAGTTTTCAGTTTCTATATACCCAACAATGATTGAGTTCACTTTAATTTTTGGCGCCCATTCAACTGCCAATGTTTTAGTTAGATTAATAAGTCCACCTTTGGCAGCACCATAAGCCGCGCTGCCAGGCGTTGGTCTTGTTGCCGTAACACTAGAAATATTAATAATATTTGAAATAGTTTTTTGCCTCATCATAATCTTTGCAAATCTTTGGCTAACATTTAGTGGGGCAGATAGATTTAGATCTATGATTGCTTCATGAAATTTATTTGAAGCCGTTAAAGCATTGACCATAGGGGCACCGCCAGCATTATTAATCAATATATCAACAGATCTATATTCCTTTTTTATTATATGAACTGCTGAATCTAAGGATTGAATGTTTCTAATGTCGCATTCTATAAACCTAGCTTTATTACCCCTAGCTTTAATAACTCTATTAGGTTTTTGTCTTGCAAGTACTATTACATTGGCTTCATGTCTGAGAAAAGTCTTTGCTATCTCAGCTCCAATACCTTTTGTGCCACCCGTTACCACAACTGATTTATTTTTTAGATTTATCATAAATTTATTATCCAAAGTCACATAACCTAGATTTTATTATAGAGCATGAATGCTTAAAAAATATTGACAAATATTATCGCAATGATGCTCATTGAATCATTCATTAGTTTGTATAATCTTGTTAAAATTTAAAATTCATCAACTAGGAGAAATATAATGAAAATAGCAATTCTTGGAGGTACCGGCTCTTTAGGTAAAGGCTTGGCTTCAAGGTGGGTTAGATCTGGTCATGATGTCTTAATTGGAAGTCGTGAATTAGAGAAAGGCAAAGAAGTTGCAATCTCACTAGGCCTTAGTGAATCTGCCGGAATGCTAAACATTGATGCAGCCCAATCTTGTGAGATAGCATGTTTGACAGTTCCATTTGCGCATCAAGAAGCAACTTTATTAAGTATTGGCAATTCTTTAAATACAAAAATAATGATTGATGCAACCGTTCCGCTCATGCCTCCAAAGGTTATGAGAGTCCAGTTACCTGAAGATGGATCCGCAGCGCTAAAAGCTCAATCTATTTTAGGGGAAGGTGTAACAGTAATTTCTGCTTTTCAAAATATCTCAGCTGAATTATTGCAAACAGATAAGGAGATTGATTGCGACGTCTTGGTTACAGGTGATTTATTGGATGCTAGAAACACCGTGATTGGTTTAGTACAAGATGCCGGTTTAACAGGATGGCATGCTGGTCCATTGTGTAATTCCGTTGCTGCTGAAGCGTTAACCTCGATACTGATAGCGATTAATAAAAAGCATTCGCTGGCTCATTCAGGTATAAAGATTACAGGTCATTAGAGAGACTCACTATTAATTCTATTCATCTACATGCTTTAGAAACATTGCCTTTGATAGAGCCTGGGCAGGATATATCTGCTGAAATAATAAAATCTATTCAGCAGGAATCTATTGATGTAGAAGATGGAGATATTTTTGCTATAGCTCAAAAAATTATTTCTAAATCTGAAAATAGATATTTAGATATTTCAAATTTAGAGCCTTCCAATGAAGCATGCGAATTATCTAAAAAAATAAATAAAAACCCGAAATTTATACAGGCTGTGCTTAATGAATCAAAGCAAATTGTGAGATATAGAATGGGAGTTTTAATAGTTGAGCATAAGCTTGGTTTTATTCATGCAAATGCTGGTATAGATAGGTCAAACATCGATCAAAAAAAAGATATTGTTTTATTGCTGCCTGAGGATCCTGATGGCTCAGCTAAAAAACTATCTCTAGCTTTATCAAATCATTATAAAAAAAATATATCAGTCATAGTGACCGATACAATGGGTAGGCCATTTAGAAATGGAATTGTTGGATTTACAATTGGTAGCCATAACATTGAATGCATTGTCGATGAGCGAGGGAACCAAGACTTGTATGGCAATGAGTTGAAGGTAACTCAAATTGGTATAGCTGATGAGTTGGCAGCTTCAGCATCTCTGTTAATGGGTCAAGCAGCTCAAAAAAAACCTGTTGTAATTATAAAAGGGTATAAATTCCAATCAAATTTAGAGGCCAACGCATCTGAGCTCATTCGCAGCGAAAGCGAGGATTTGTTCAGGTGAAAAATTACCTTTTGTTGTGTGGGGGAGTCGGAGGCGCAAAACTTGCTTTAGGTTTTAAGGAAATACTTTCCCCTGATAACTTAGGAATAGTGGTAAATACAGGAGATGATTTTACTCATCTTAATCTGAGGATTTGCCCTGATTTAGATACAGTCATGTATACGCTGTCTGGTGAGTCAGATGTCTCAAAGGGTTGGGGCCGCAAAAATGAAACTTGGAATATGCTTTCAGCATTATCTGAGCTTGATGGTGACACTTGGTTTCAGCTTGGAGACAAAGACCTCGCTACACATATTCATCGAACTAAATTAATGCAGTCTGGCTATTCATTATCAGAGGCAACTTCGATTTTATCTAAATTATTTAATCTACCTGATTTTATATACCCTATGAGCAACGAACCGGTTGAAACATATATACAAACAAAAAATAGATTGTTGTCATTTCAAGAGTATTTCGTAAAGTTGCAATGTGACCCTCCTGTTACAGATTTTGTCTTTAAAGGTTTAGATCAGGCAGAATTTAATAGCTCAATAGATCTTGATGCCTTTGAAGAGATAATTATCTGTCCATCTAATCCATTTGTAAGTATTAACCCAATGCTTCAACTTAATACACTTCAGCAACACTTAACAAAGTTTCCAGAGAAAGTAACTGTTATAAGCCCCATTGTTAACTCAAACTGCTTAAAAGGCCCAACTGCAAAAATGATGACTGAGTTAGGTCAAGAGATCAATGTTAGGAGCATTGCTACATTTTATAAAGATTATTCAAAAAGAATATTTATTGATTCATCTGACGAAAATGAGTCTATGCCAATGGCCGAAATGGGTTTTGAGGTTTGTCATTCAAATTTAGTCATGAATAACTTTCAATCAAAAGTTGACCTTGCACAGGCAATAGTTGATCACCTAGAGCGACATTAGAATGGGTATCTCTGCCTTTATACCTGTAAAAAAGTTTTCAGATTCTAAGGCTAGATTAAAATCCATACTTAATCCCAAAGAGAGGGAGCAATTAGCCTCCAAGATGGCTAAAAAATCTATCAATGCATTAAAAGATTCCAATATATTTGATTCAATCACTTTGGTGACCAATGATCCTGATTTACATATCGAAGGCACTGAATCATTTTTATCAGATTCTCCACTAAATAAATGTTTGGATGAAGCCATTCAATTTTCTAAGCCTCAAGATATTATATTTATAATGCATGCAGATTTGCCTACCATTAACATGTTAGATCTGCAAAAATTTAAAAGCAGCTTCAACAATGATGTGATTAATATCGTTTCAGATACACAAGAAAAAGGTACAAATTGCTTAATGTTTCATTCATCTATGGGCTTCGACTTAAAATTTGGCATTGATAGCTACCAGTTATTTCTTGATGAATTCAGCTCCAATAATTATGCATATCAAAATATAAAAATTGCTGCCTTAAAAGATGATCTTGACTCCGAGGAAGATTACTTCAAACTAATTAAATACGTTAAGGGTTAGAAATTTGAAAATTCAAGAACAATCTAATTTACCACTCAAAAATTTGATTTCTACTCAAAATATTGATGTTTGTGATTTAGAAAAACTATCTAACATTGCCTTATCTCAAAACTTAATTGATGCAGCCTACGCAAAAAAAGTTTCTTATTACCGCGATCAAGTAACTTACTCACCTAAGGTATTTATTCCCCTAACATTTTTGTGCAGAGATGTTTGCCACTATTGCACCTTTGCTCAAACTCCTAAAAAAGTTAAATCCCCTTATTTGTCGATAGAGGAAGTCATTTCTATTGCCAAAGAAGGTGAGGTGCAAGGTTGCCATGAGGCCTTGTTCACGTTGGGTGATAAGCCTGAACTAAGATACAAAGCAGCAAGAGATGCTTTAAAATTGATGGGGTATAAAACTACTAATGAATATTTAGGCGCATGTGCAAAAGCTGTTCTCGATAATACATCCTTAATGCCTCACCTTAATTCTGGTTGCCTCACAAAAGATGAAATTACCTCACTCAAACCTCTAAGTGGCTCAATGGGCCTTATGGTTGAATCTTTATCAAGCAAACTGACTGAAAAAGGTCAGCCTCATCATGGATCACCAGACAAGGATCCTGAGTTTAGAATCAAAACTCTTATTGAGGCGGGCAAGCAAAAAGTTCCTTTTACAACTGGAATATTGATTGGAATAGGTGAGACAAGGCTCGAGAGACTTGAATCGCTTTTTGAAATTGCAGAGTTGCATAAAAAATATGACCATATCCAAGAAGTAATAGTTCAAAACTTTAAGCCAAAATCTAATACCTTAATGGCACATTCACCCGAGCCATCATTTGACGAATTATTATGGACCATTGCAATGGCTAGATTGATATTGCCAGCTGATATTAGCCTTCAAGTTCCCCCAAATTTAAACTTAAAATACTTAGATCGTTTATTTACATCAGGCATTAATGATTTAGGAGGCATATCTCCAGTTACCAAAGATTATGTGAACCCTGAAGCTCCATGGCCAGAAATTCAAAACCTTGCAAAAATTGCATTTAAATCCAATCAATCATTAAAGTCCCGCGCTACTTTGTATCCAAAATATTTCTCTGCGCTGAGTGAGTTTTCTTCCAGAGAGATTGCATCAAAGCTTTTGGATAAAGTCGATGCGCAGTTTTTAATTCGTTCTGATAATTGGCAATCTGGAATTAGCACTGAAATTCCTCAGATTAATTTTGGTATTTTCTGCTCAGATATCAAACAACAAATTCAACAAGTTGAAATTAACCCATCCATTGAGTCAATCCAAAGGCTTTTAGAATCATCGGATGGAGATTTTCAATACATTATTGATAGGGCTAATGAGATAAAAGTTAATACCCATGGCTCGGATGTAAGTTTTGTGGTCAATCGAAATATTAATTACACCAATATTTGTTCGTTTAGCTGTAACTTTTGTGCTTTCTCAAAAGGTAGAGGGCATGATGATCTCAGGGGCAAGCCTTATAATATTTCTCATACAGAAATAATTCGGCGGACAGAAGAAGCGATTCAGAGGGGTGCAACTGAAGTATGCTTGCAAGGTGGAATTCATCCTAATTATTCAGGTCAAACTTATATTGATATTGTTAAAGCTATAAGGTCCTCATCCCAAACCATCCACATTCATGCATTTTCACCGCTTGAAATTGACCATGGCAGAAAAACACTTGGCATCTCAACTTATGAATTTTTATTTGAATTAAAAAAAGCTGGTTTAAATTCACTTCCAGGTACAGCTGCTGAAATTTTGCATGATGATGTAAGAGCTGTAATTTGCCCTGATAAACTTAGTTCAAATGAATGGCTTGAGATTATCAAAACTGCCCATGAGGTTGGTTTACCTACAACTTCAACAATGATGTTTGGGCATGTTGAAAATATGTCACATGTTGCAGACCACTTATTAAAACTTCTTCAGCTTCAATCTGAAACAAATGGAATTACCGAGTTTGTTCCATTGCCATTTGTTGCCGAGGAGGCACCAATCTATCGAAGAGGTATGGCTAGGCCTGGCCCCACCTTCAAAGAAACCATTCTTGTGCATGCTGTATCTAGAATACTCTTCAATAATTCAATAGATAATATTCAGGGATCTTGGGTAAAAATGGGTCTTCCAGGTCTGAAATTTCTTTTATCATCGGGGATTAATGATGTTGGCGGGATTTTAATGAATGAAAGTATTACTAAATCCGCAGGCGCTTCATTTGGCCAGGAATTAAGTTTAAAAAATGTTCTTGAGGTAACTGATGAGCTTGAGCTTAACCTTGTTCAGCGAAATACTTTGTATCATCCGATCAATAGAACTCATGATATAAAAAATCTTATCCAATCCCAAACCATTCCCTTGCTTCCAATTAAAAATGAATATCACAAACCTATCAAGACCCTTATAAATTATGAAAACTAAACTACAACATCTTTCAGTAATACTTATTGGATACATTGGCTGCATATATTCTATGCTACTTACCTGGGATCTAATCTCTAATTTTTCGTTGGTTTACAAAGTTTTAATCTGTCATATAGAAGCAACAATATTTATATATATTCTTAGTGTCATATTTAAAAATTCTAGTTGGTACGATGCCTTTTGGTCTGTAATTCCTGTTGTTTTAACATTAATGTGTTGGTCAGATATTGCTGCAGCTGGAGATCTTCAGAGAGCATTTTTAATGCATGCTTGTCTTCTTTTTTGGGCTATTAGATTAACCTATAACTGGATGCGGTCATGGGATGGTTTTTCCCATGAAGATTGGCGCTACATCATGATGAAAGGCAAAACTAAAAATAAATTTCAATATTTTGTAGTCGACTTTGGTTCAATTCATCTAATTCCAACAATCTGTGTTTACATGGCATTACTTCCAATGATTCATGCCTTGGCATATGCTGGTGAGTCTTTGAATTCTCTGGATCTTTTAGCAACCCTGTTGGCTATTTCTGCTGTAATCATTCAAATGATCTCTGATCAACAAATGTATAATTTTAGGCAAAACTTAATTGATCCAAAAACTATGCAATCTGGTTTATGGTTTTATTCACGCCATCCAAACTATTTTGGAGAGGTGCTTTTCTGGTTTAGTTTATTTGTTTTTGCTCTCGCATCGAACATTGCTTTGATCTGGTTGTTAATAGGACCAATCATTATGTATGCTTTAATTGCTATTGCATCTGTTTCAATGATGGATAAACGTTCATTGGAAAGAAGACCAGATTTTAAATATTACATGGAATCAACACCTGCAATCTTTATTAACTTTTTTAAAAAAAGGTAACTTATGAAAAACTTATTAATCATTCTCTCTTTATTATTAATCGTGAGCCCAGTTTCAGCTGATGCATTAAAAAATCAATTGGAGCGAGACCTTCAAGGAGTAATGACCAAGGTGGTTGATTGGAGGCATCATTTTCATGAAAATCCAGAATTATCTAACAGAGAATTCAAGACTCAAGAATCTATAGTTAATGCTTTACTAGAAATGGGTTTAGAGCCTAATACAGATTATGGTATTACTGGTGTGACAGCCTTTATCAGAGGACAGAATCCAGGGCCTTTAATAGCTTTAAGAGCTGACATTGATGGGCTGCCCGTAACTGAGAAATTGAATTTACCTTTTTCATCTAAGGTAAAAACAACATATCAGGGTAATGAGGTTGGGGTAATGCATGCATGCGGTCATGATGCGCATATTGCAGTATTGCTTGGTGCTGCCAGTTTCCTATCAAGAAATACTGATAAATTGAATGGAGATATATTGCTTATATTTCAGCCAGCTGAAGAAGGGGCGCCAGAAGGAGAAGAGGGCGGCGCTGAGTTAATGCTCAAAGAAGGAATTTTTGATGCTGAGAAACCAGATGCTATTTTTGGAATGCATGTTTCTAATGCTAAACATGGTCAAATTTGGACAAAACCTGGTCCATTCATGGCCTCTGCAGAAGCATATAGAATCACCATTGAAGGAAAGCAAACCCATGGGTCTCGTCCATGGAATGGGGTTGACCCGATTGTTGTTGCTGCTGATGTTGTTTCCTCCATGCAAACCATAGTGAGCAGAAGGCTAAATCTTCTAGAAAGTCAGGCTGTTGTTACTGTTGGCATTATGAAGGCTGGTACAAGAAATAATATTATTCCATCATCCGCTTTTCTTGAAGGAACCATAAGAACCTTCGAAGATGCATATGCAGATCAAATTCGAGATGAGATTAAATTAATCTCCGAGAGTATTGCAGCCGCTCATCACGCAAAAGCAAAAGTTGAGTTTAAGGTTTATGGAGGTTATCCAGTAACCGTTAATGATGAGAAATTAGTTAGCATGCTTTCTTCTTCTTTGTCAGAAGCTTCAAATGGCGATTATTATGAGGCTAAGGTACCGCGAACAGGTGCCGAAGATTTTTCATTTTTTGCTCAACAAGTTCCAGGATTATTCTTCTACTTAGGTGTAAATGCACCCAGTGTTGAGGAGAGCCCGACAAACCATTCCCCATATTTCTACGTAGATGATAATTCTTTGACCAATGGTGTTAAGGCTTTTGTGAATCTTGTTGAGGATTACTCAAGGCAATACAACAGCAATTGATCCCAGGCTGGCTTTG
>Ga0066611_10002013_pt1 | contig 10592 bp, 13 predicted proteins | sample SaaInlV_DNA_200m_FD_60376 | JGI IMG/M metagenome (GOLD analysis project Ga0066611, IMG submission 60376) | Marine microbial communities from expanding oxygen minimum zones in the Saanich Inlet - SI075_LV_DNA_200m | ecosystem: Environmental > Aquatic > Marine > Unclassified | place: British... | reverse complement strand
AATAGGGGCAGGGACGAAGTCTTTTCAGGCTATCCGCCGTGGCAGTTGTCGCAAGTAACGCGCAGATTTTTGATCGCCTTGATCACAACTTTTTTGTCCTGACCCTCTAGCCAGATTTTCACCGCGTTGGACAGATCGTTCGCCGCCGTCCAGGTCGCATCATTCAACTTTTTCAGGCGGGCCTTGTCCATGGTCGCGGTCGTCAGCTCCGCCTTGTCGATGGTATCGGTCAGCAGGTCCGCCGTTGAAACAATTCCCATGGCATGACGCGCGGCATTTTCCTGATAGGGCGTATCGGTCGTCACCAGATGTTCCAGCGCCTGGATCTGCAATTCGAATGTATTTCCCAGAAGTTTGGCATAGATGTTGCCATCATCACCCGCCATTGCCGGACGGAAAGCCGCGACCGAAACGGCGGCCAACATCACGAAGAACGCCAAACAGATTTTTTTCATATCATCAATACTCGTTTTGCAGGTGGAGCCAGTAAGGTAATGCTACGATTTTTTGATTGCCAGAAACACTGAAAAATCCGCGTCAATTTACCGCAGCCGGAATTTCGTCGCCAGATGATCTGTCGGCCGTTCCATCCCCGTCATCGCCTGCCTATACTATGCTCAGGCAACATCACAGTAACCGGAGTTCACACCACATGAGTAAGCCAGTTCTTTACGGATCATCGAATTCACGCGCAATCCGCTCTATCTGGGCGATGGAGGAGACCGGCATTGAGTATGATCACGTGCCAACAAACTTCAGCGAACAGTCCAAGGAACCGACTTATCTCGCGGTTAACCCGAACGGGCGCATTCCGTCACTGGTGGATGGCGATCTGACAATGTGCGAGTCCATGGCGATCAATCTTTATCTCGCCAAAAAATATGCGACGGACCTTTATCCGGATAATGCCGAAGATGAAGCACGGGCCATGCAATGGTCGGTGTGGGGGATCAGTGAAATTGAACCCTTGCAGATGCGTATTGTGGTGCAGAAGTTATTTGTGCCTGAAGAAAAGCGCAATATGAAAGCCATTGAAGGTTCGGAAAAAGGACTGCAACGTCCATTGGCGGTTCTGGATGCCCATCTGGCCAGCCAGGCCTATTTACTGGGTGCGCAATTCTCCATAGCCGATCTCAATCTGTCTGCGGTGATGATGTTGCTCAAGCAGGTAAAGATGGATCTCAGTGCTTTTGAAAATGTCGGCAAGTGGATGAAAACCTGTTACGACCGACCTGCCTGTAAACGCGCCCGCGAAAAGGATTAGAAGTCGGGCTCAGGGGCAGTTGGAATCGCGGACCCTGAATTCATTGACATAGCGGTTTTGAATATCGGTAAACAAATACTGGTAGGTCGCACCGTCCTTCATCAGCTTTCGCACGACGGGTTGTTCACAGGCCTTTTGGGTCAGGACGTCCTTTTGCAAGCTGTACCATTTTGAAGGCACCCGGGTTTTGCGGACATCCAGTTTAAAGGCATATTTGGCCGTTTTGCCAACAGCAACGACCGACATCAATGTCGTGTGTTCGTCGACGCGGATAGGCAATCGGGCCTGAAGCCGTCCGACCGCTGCATGAACAGCCGCGGCGACGGGGTCGTTCTGCGCATGAGCAATTGTTGTCTGACCAGTGAGGGTCAGCGCAAACAACATTGCCAGTATTTTCTGCAATCTATTCACAGTTCCTGCCTGCCATGATCGGGCGTACTGGAAAAACCATACGGCAAAATCGTATCGGATTGATTAACGGCTCAAGCGATCGTTTTTGCTTCATCAAGGCCGGAAAACATGGAGCTGCGATAAAGATAGTCGTGCATGCGGTCGCGATCAGCTGTGATCGCCTGAAGATCCTTGAGAAGTTCTGCCCGCCGGGCCGGGTCTTTTTCAGCCATGCGTTTGCGGTTTTTATCTGCCTGCACCAGAATCTGGTTATAGGCCACGGGCTGGCGTTGTCTTGTGTAAAGATCAAGCAAGTCCTGGTCGCCCCCGTTGCAGACAGCCGTCAGTTTTTCGACCAGATTAAAAGCATCATGGATGCCGCCGTTCATGCCCATGCCGCCGGACGGTGAGTTGAGATGCGCTGAATCTCCGGCCATCAAAACCCGGCCATGATTGTATTTTTTGATAATGCGTTGATGTACCCGGTAAGGGCGACGGTCGAGAATTTCGAAGTTGCTGAAACCGGGCATGATCTGACGCAGCTGTCCCTGGACGCGCTCGTCGGATGCCGCTTCCTCCATGCTCAGTTCCGGATTGTAATAAAGACTGCAGCGCCAGAAACCTTTCAGGCGCAGAAGTGAAAAATTGCCTGTCGGGCTCCAGCAATAATTGACGTTGGACAGGTCTTCCAGATGCTCATGAAAGGGAAAGGATGTTGAGGCCAGAACCGTTGTCTCCGGATAGGTCTTGCCGTCAAATTCAAGCTGCAGCAATTCCCGGATGATACTGCTGGCACCATCTGCCGCAATCACGTATTGGCCCCGGATTTCATCCTTGCCGTCCCCGTCAGCAGACTGAACGTGCAGCGTGACCCCGTCATCATCCTGGGCCAGGCCGGTGACCCTCTGCCCAAAGCGGAAGTCGACGTTGCTGTCTTTGGCAAGCTTGTCATGAATGATCTGACATAACCGTGCCTGTTCACATTGCAAACGGTAGGGATGCGCCGTGTCGTCCGAGAGCACCGACATGTCAAACACGGCACGTTCGGCAGTTTCGAACATGCGGATTTGCCAGGTGGGGCAGGTCAGGCCCTGGTGCAATAATTGTTCTGTCACGCCGAACGGGTCCAGCATATCCAGCGTCGGCGGATGGAAAGTGGAGGCACGCAAATCGTCGCTGATACTGTCTTCTGCTTCGATCACCGTGACGGGTATTTTGGCCTGCGCCAACAGCATGGCAGCCACCAGCCCCACCGGTCCGGCACCGACCACGATCACCCGACGTTCCCACTCCATTCGATATCCCCCTGATATCTGATCAATTGTCTCATCCTGTTTATCGCTCTAGGGTGTTATCAACTTTAGTTGAAACACCTGAGGACTGTAACACGTTGCAATACAACGAAGATATGAGCCGAAGCGAATCGGTTAATACTGATGTCACGCCAGGCTGGATTTGTAGATAGCCTTTGCAGGAATTTGTTGTTGATGAGCGAAAATACCGGACTTGAATATGCGCCCAGGGGGCTTGTGGGTGTGCTGACACCTCAGGCCAATACTACCGTGGAGCCGGAATACGCGATCTGGATGCCTCCGGGTTACGCCTGGATCAATGCCCGCATGACCAGTGACAAAAACAGTATCGCTGAGCGTCTGGTGGATTATACCAATGCCCTTGATGATCACATGAAACAGTTTGCCAACGCCCCGGTGCAATCCGTGGCCTTTGGTACAACCGGTGCGTCTTATTTGATCGGGCGGGAACGTGAAGATCAAATGATTGCAGCATTTCAACAACGCTATGGCATCCCCCTGGTGATGGCCGCAACCGCGATCTGCGCCGCCCTGAAACATCTGGGCGCAACCCGCATTGGCCTTGTCAGTCCGTACCCGCCAGACCTGACAGACAAGAGCATTGAATATTGGCAGTCGCGCGACCTGGACGTCATAACCGTCTCCAGCGCCTACAATGACACCGGCGCCTTTCATCCGATTTATGCGCTCACCGGCTCTCCGGTGTCCGACGCGCTGGAGCCCTTGTTGGACCGGGATGACCTTGATGCCATCTTGCTGTTGGGCACCGGCATGCCGACCGTCTACCCCCTCAAGGCAGCACTCGGGCGGACGTCGGTCCCGATGATGTCCTGTATGCTGGCCCTGGTCTGGGCGTCTGTTGCGGCTATTGATCCGGATCAGGATACACCGGCTGCCTTGCAAACCTGGCTGGGCGGGGAGCATTGGCGTGCCGACTGATTATGAAGGCACAATTTTCCAGCCTGACCACAAAGCGCGTATCGTGTCGCTGGTGCCGTCCCTGACGGAACTTGTTTTTGATCTGGGGCTGGGATCTCACCTGGTTGGGCGCACGCATTATTGTGTGCATCCGGCAGACAAGCTGGCAGCTGTCCCCAGTCTGGGCGGCACCAAAAAAATCAAGATGGATCGCCTGGCCGAAGTGAGGGCGACCCATGTGCTGGTCAATGTAGATGAAAACCCGAAGGAGTTGGCAGCGGAAATCGCCGCCACCGGTTGCAAGGTCGTTGTCACCCATCCCAACACACCACAAGACAACCCGGACCTTTATCGTTTGATCGGTGCTCTGTTCGGGGCCGAAGCCGCAGCAGCAGAAATGTGTGATCGTTTCGATCAGGCCCTGGCAGATTTGAAACGGGCCGCTGAAAATGCGCCAGCCAAACGTGTGCTCTATCTGATCTGGAAAGATCCCTGGATGACCATCAGCCAGGACACCTACATCGCCCGGACCCTGGACCTGATTAATTGGCAGACCGTTGGCGGTGATCCAGCCAATCGCTACCCGGAAGTGGACATGGCCGCCAGCCTGCCAGACACAGACCTGGTGCTGTTTTCCACCGAACCCTATGCGTTTACAGACGCGGACCTGGTCGAATTTCAACAGGAATTTTCGCATACTCAGGCGTTATTGATCGACGGCGAAATGACCTCCTGGTATGGCAGCCGGGCGATCAGGGGATTGGCCTATTTGCGGGATTATCTCGCAAAATCAGCTACATACAATAGTATATAAAAAAGAGCAATTTTCAATAATACTATCCAATTACGTGTATAAATAGTAGTCTGTAATCCTTGATGGATGGCGTCGTGCCGTCTGCTTTTTCGGGGAATACGGGATGCGCAAGAGAACTGGATTGTTTGTCGTTGTTGCGAGTTTGTTGATCGGGGCTGCGGCTGTTGCCGGATCGTTACTAACCACTGATCACCATCATGAGGGCCAGACAGTTGTCAGCCACGGCGGCGGGCTGGATTCCTGTGGCGGTCACACCAACCACAAGACCGGGCGTTACCACTATCACCGCGGACCTTTTTGCTAGGCTGGGAATCTGCTGTCGTATTGTTCGGGATGACAAATGAATATTAAGGAGTGATCGTCCTCAACACACTTCGTCACTCCGGCCTCCGAGCCGGAGTCTCTACAGGATTTCGGATCGACTGTGCTGTCTTCGATGCTACAGAGATTCCGGATCAAGTCCGGAATGACGTTGTGCTCACTAACGGCTAAGGTAGCGCATGCTTGATGTGCGCAACCTGCAACGACTGACACTCGGCCCGGTGGATTTATCCCTGGCGGCCGGTGAAGTCGTGGCTTTGCGGGGTGCGTCGGGTTCAGGCAAAAGTCTTTTGATGCGGGCGCTGGCGGATCTCGATCCCTGTGAGGGGCAGGTCACGCTGGATGGTGTCGACCGTAATGCCATTTCCGGGCCGGACTGGCGCAAGGCAGTGGCCTGGGTGCCGGCGGAAGCAGGCTGGTGGTCTGATAATGTGAAAGACCATTTTTCAGACTGGACGGCAGCGTTGCCTTTGATCACAGAACTTGGTCTGTCCGAAGATTGCGGCGGCTGGCAGGTCTCAAGGGCGTCGACCGGAGAACGCCAGCGTTTGGCCCTGGTTCGGGCCCTGGCCCTTGATCCCCGCATATTGATGCTTGATGAACCGACGTCGGGACTGGACAGGCTTTCGGTGCAGCGGGTGGAAGACCTTGTTGCCCGTCTGGCCGATGCCGGGAAGGCTGTGCTCTGGACCACACACGATCAGGACCAGGCGGGGCGCGTGTCCTCCCGGACATTGCAGATTGAAAACGGCAAGCTGGAGCCGGTTTCATGAATTATGTGCAACTGGGATATAACGACCTCGCCCTGGCCTCCGTGCTGGTGCTGGCCAATGCCGGATTGTCCCTGGCCCTGAACCTTGGCCTGACCCGGCGAATGCTTGTTGCCACTGTGCGCATGGTGGTTCAGTTATCGCTGGTGGGCCTGGTGCTCAAATCCCTGTTTGCGGCGGCGTCTCCGTGGCTGACGGCTTTCGTGGCGCTGGCCATGATCCTGTTTGCCGGGCGGGAAATCATGGCGCGGCAGGAAAAGCAATTTATCGGTCCGTGGTCCTACAGCCTCGGTACCGGCAGCATGTTGTTTGCAGCGGCTCTGGTCACCCTGTTTGCCCTGACCGGTCCGGTCAGACCCGATCCCTGGTTTGATCCGCGATATGCCTTGCCATTGCTGGGTATGATCCTGGGTAACACGATGACGGGCATCAGTCTCGGTCTGCATACCCTGACCACAACTCTGGTGCGGGAACGGGCAGGGGTGGAAGCGCAACTGGCACTTGGACGTCCGCGAAATGATGCCTTTCGACCCGCCGTCCAGGCCGCGCTAACCAGTGCCTTGATGCCCATCGTCAATTCCATGGCGGCAACCGGGCTGGTGGCTCTGCCGGGCATGATGACGGGGCAAATCCTCGCCGGTGTTGATCCGGCGGAGGCTGTCAAATACCAGATTCTGATCATGTTCCTGATTGCGGGGGGGACGTCGCTGGGGGCTGTGGTCGCTGTTCTGGGGGGTGCCTGGCGCCTGAGTGATCCGCGGCATCGGCTCAGGCTTGATCGTTTGAAACAGAATTTGTGATCTTGTATTGATTGATCAAAGCCCCACCTTTTAACTTGTCTCAACAGAAAGCCGAAATTCAATGATTGATCTCTATACCTGGGGTACGCCAAACGGTCACAAGGCCGCCATCATGCTGGAAGAAACAGGATTGCCTTACCAGGTGTTTCCGATAAACATTGGCACCGATGAACAGTTTCATCCGGACTATGTTGAAATCAGTCCGTGGAGCAAGATTCCGGCCATTGTTGATCATGAACCCATGGGCGGCGGTGAGCCTTATCGGGTCTTTGAATCCGGTGCGATCCTGATGTATCTGGCGGAGAAATCCGGCACGTTGATGCCGCAGGAAGCCGGGGCGAGATATGAAGTCCTGCAGTGGCTGATGATGCAGATCGGTGGCTTTGGCCCTTTGATGGGACAACTGGGGCATTTCGAGATGTTCGCCAAGGAAGATATTCCCTACGCCAAGAAACGCTACCACACAGAAGTTGACCGGTTGCTGGCTGTCCTTGATGATCGTCTGGAAGACAATCAATTCATGGCAGGTGACGACTATTCCATCGCTGATATCGCAACATTTCCCTGGGTGCGTTTTTCCGACAAGGTCGGCTTCAAGTGGGAAGACTTTTCCAACGTCAAACGCTGGATTGATGTCATTGAAGCCAGACCTGCAGTGCAAAAAGGTCTTGATGTCGTCTGACATGATGGGTGTATCTACAACAAAAGAAGAGAATTCATGACGGAAGAATTGCTTGAACGTCCGGCGGTGAAACGTGTTGCCGAAACACTGGCTGCTGCCGGATCAGAAGCCACGGTCATTGTGCTTTCCGATACGGCACGGACAGCAGAGGATGCGGCATCCAGCCTGGGCTGTGAACTGGGGGCGATTGTCAAATCCTTGGTATTTGCCATTGGTGGCCAACCCGTGATGGCTTTGGTAGCCGGGGATAAACGCTGTAACACCAAGGCGCTGCCTGCGGCTCTGGGTATGACCGGCAAGGCCAAACGGGCAGACGCGGATATCGTGCGGGAAACAACGGGGTTTTCTATCGGCGGGGTGGCACCCGTCGGGCACCTTAATGCGATACCGCTGGTTATTGATCAAAGTCTGTTGCGGTTTGAAGTTGTTTATGCGGCAGCGGGACATCCACATTGTGTCTTTGCGACCAGCGTGGCGGAACTGTCAGCCCTGACCGGGGCTGACGTCAGCGATACGCTGGCCGAATAACAGCTGTCTTCAGGCAGCGGGGCCTGAGGCCATTTGTTTGGGTACACTTTCCCAGGCCTGACCACTGGCGACGACGCAGGAAATACCATTGGTATTGGTCATCAGGATTGTCCAGCTACCCTTCACCGAGGTAAGGACCTCGATCACTGTGCCGTTATTGATCAACCCAACGCCGGATGTGGTTTCCTTGTAGGTCGCATCGAGGCGCGTGATAAACTCTGCTCGTTTGCCACAAACCTGCTGCGCCTCGGCGTTAGAGGTAAAGGATGTTGCCATCAATGCGATAATTGCAGTGCCTAACAGTAATTTTAACATAGTCTCCTCCTTCACACTGGCGGTTCCGCCGGGAAGAAACCGGCAAAAAGTCCGCGGGTTGGGGGTTGTCAGAGACGCCTGTGTGAGGGCACTTCTGACACTCTTAGTAAAGCAAGGTTTTGTAACTGCCGTGTTCCAGAAACGATGAATTTGGTTTCCGCCGGATATTTATTGTATCCGGTTAGTTTCATTCAGCAGTGCTTCGCGCTGACGTTGCAGCTGTCAGGCAGATGGACCCTTTATCAGGGATCTGGGTACCTGTTCCCAGGAGTTACCGGTCGCGACAACGCAGGACATACCGTCGGGATTGGTGACAAGAATCGTCCACGAACCTTTTTTGGACGTCAAAATCTCCAGGACGCTGCCATTGTTGGCAAGACCGAGGCCGACGGTGTTTTCAGCGTAGCTGCCTGCCAATTGTTCCAGAAATCTGTTTCTTTCGGTACAGACTTCCTTTGCGCTGGCCGGGGTTACGAAAGTTGTTGCCACGCCAATTGTCAAAGCGATGGCCATTGCCATTATTCGTAACATGTACACCTCCTTGACGACGCGGGTTCAAAACAGTCCCTGTTGAGGACCTTGCCCGATACTATTGGTAATAAGACTACTGGCAATACTTGTGCCAACAAAACAGTAACTAACTGTATTTCAAACCAAAGATATTACTAAACAATTAACTATAAATGATCGTTAATTGTTTGTTAATTAGTTGTGTTGATTTACATCATATATTTGGGCATTCTTGTGGGTATTGTTAAGAGGTAACAAATTATTGTGAGCCAACGTGACGCCTGGATAATGTTGAAAAACTCTCCGGCTTCTCCTGGTACTGGATGCCTCGGCGGTGAAAAATGGCAGTTTTTGCCGGGCCGATAGTCGTCTGACAATAATTCCTGAGGACAAGGGGCAGATCGAGAATGAAAAAACTGGCCAGGAAAAATGACAAATGGTCTGAAACCCAGCTTGCCATGTATATGGACTGGAATGCGCGTTTCCTGCACCGCTACAGACGTATCGGGCCCGAAGCTCTGGAACTCAGGCTGGGCGATATTGTTCTCAAGGCTGATCTGTCGGATGAAAAAGGTGTGGATATGTCGACAGCGGCAACCGCGCTGGGATTATCCAGGCAAACCGCCCGTGATTTGATCACAAGCTGGGTCGGGCAGGGGCTTTATACGCTGGACCCGTCCGGGCGCTCCACGTACATCAAACTGACACCAACCCGAAGACGGGAAGCCATAAAAAGGGCGCGCGGAATGATCGACATGATGTTTGAATGCATCGAAGACGTCGTTTCGGTTGAATAAGAATCCGCTCCATTTAACCATTGGCTATATGTGGCTAAAATTTGCCATAAAAGATGAAAATGTGGCAAATATTAGCCATGTTTTTGTTTGTGTTCAGCGACGAGGAAACTAGATTACTGACATATCAAGCGGTTGGGGCCGATAACGACCAGGAGGCAGTTTGTGTCAGAAAAAGAGAGAGATTGTCACAACTGCGAGACAGTAGAGAAGCTGGTCAAACAAATAGAAAGTCTGTGTCGACGAGAAGAGCAGCGATCCACAGAACCAGGTTTGGCCTATCCGAGGCTTGTTGACCTGAACGACGGGAAGGAATTTCCCGTCATGAATTGAGCCGACCTATGTGGGGACCGACGCGTTGTGGGGACCGACTCAATGTGGGGGATTGAGAAAGAAAGCGGGTGATCCTTTTCTGTCAGGATCACCCGCTTTTTTATGGTGGCAGCTTATAAAGGCCCTGCAGTCGCGTCCAAACCAGATATCAGGCGACCTGCTTTTCAACATCCGAGCCCGGCACAAAGATCGCACGAAAGACTTTCAGCAAATCCTGGTCTATCTGACCCTGCATACTTTCAAGAATCCCGAAGGCCTTTTCCTGCGGAAATGATGGTTTGTAGGATCTGGCATCTGTCAGCGCCCCGAAAATGTCAACGATCACGGACATGCGCGCCAGCTCGTTCAGCTCCTTGCCCTTGAGACCATGGGGGTAGCCACTGCCATCAATTTTTTCATGATGCTGCGATGCGATGATCAAGGCACCTTTTGTGACATCCGTCGATGCACCCAGCAATTCAGTCGAACGAGTTACATGATCTCGCATCACCGGCCATTCATCTTCGGTGAGCTTGCCGGGCTTGTTCAGGATTTGCTCGGGCGTGACCAGCTTGCCGACATCGTGGATCAGACCACCGGTCGATAGGATCAGCAGGTCGTCCCCCTTCATGCCGAGGCCATGGCCAAACAGCGTCAGAAGCGTCGCAACGCGCATGGAATGCACATAGGTGTAATTGTGGTGACTTTGCACGGCTTTCAGAAGGTCATGATGGCCGCCTGTGCCGACAGCATCGATCAGGGGCGTACAGCTTTCGGCGGCACTGTTGCAATCAATCGGCTCGCCATTGGCAATGGCATCGGAAATGCCCTGATATTCTTCAACCGTCAGCGTCAGGGGAC
>Ga0066611_10002010_pt1 | contig 10600 bp, 10 predicted proteins | sample SaaInlV_DNA_200m_FD_60376 | JGI IMG/M metagenome (GOLD analysis project Ga0066611, IMG submission 60376) | Marine microbial communities from expanding oxygen minimum zones in the Saanich Inlet - SI075_LV_DNA_200m | ecosystem: Environmental > Aquatic > Marine > Unclassified | place: British... | reverse complement strand
ATAAAAAAAACGTTACGTTACTTGGTAATACTGGGTTTGTTCTATGCCAAATAAAATAATTGATTACAAAAAAAATTAATTCCAATTTATTATTATGAACTAAGGTAATTCTTATTTTGGAATTTTTTGATTTAATAATGATTTTCTAAAAATACCTACGCATAGACCTGTCAATAATAATTCAAACATTCGATCTAAGGAAGTTATAAGTATTCCTGCTTTCAAGCCACTACCAATTGTTTTAGAAACAAACCCCACCGTAATTTCTCGAACACCTATATCGGTATGAGCTATAGGGATAATTCGAATTATCGTCATTGTTGCTACAAACAATAAGCAATGAAATATTGAAATTTCCTGTTGAAGAATTGAGCATGCAGTGTATAAACGTAATCCTGCAATAATAATCAAGAGTAAGTTTTGAGTTAATAATGTATATAAGAGCATTTTATTTTGGAAAAGGTTCCTAAATGAGCTTACTCCTATTTTTAGCTGTTCTATAAAGTCTATTTTTATTTTTGGTAAAACTAATTTTCCACTTAGAATTACAAGCAAAAATATTAAAATGACCGAAAATATAATAAATATAGTTATCAACTTTTCGATCCCAGAATATATTAAAAATATAGAGACAATACTCCCGATAAAAGTCGTTAGGAATAAAATAATTAGTTGATCGCCAATGAATGCCCCTACAAATGAGGCATAAGGGAAGTTATATTTTTTTTTTAAGTACGCGGATGTTGCTAACGATCCTGATTTAAATAAAATAGTATTTAATATTGTGGTCATTGACGATAGAGCAAACCATTCACTCGTTTTTAAACGAACATCAAATTGATTTGCTATGCAACTTAGTTTAGACCCACTCAATATAATACTAAATATTACTAACAGAGATAAGAAAATGAACTGTAAAAAAGATATATGTTTAATAACATATAAACTTTCCCGATATTTGAATAATAGAAATCCAAGTCCGGCAAATACGGCAATAGTAACTATTTGCTTAATTAAATTATGAATTTGGTCTTTCATTGATTTATTAATTAGAATACGGACAGTTAGCAAGTAACTTTTTTATAGTTCATACTTTTAATGGAAGCTTAGCTATTCTTAAATGTATTCTTTGAGTTGATCAACAATAAAACTACTAGGAGAAAAAGTATCCGAAACGGTTGGCTTTCGATATGAATTATAGTTGAGTACAAAGTTGTCAATAATAGTTGAATCAAACCTTGAAATGACAACATTCTCTCCAATTCCTTCTGATCGTTCTGTTTCATTTCTAAATAAAAGGCAAGGGACTCCAAGGTAGTAAGACTCTTCCTGATTACTACCACCATCCGTAATTATAAATTCAGCATGAGTCAGCAAACTATGAAATTGAAAAAAATTTTGGCGTTGTAATAGAACACAACCTGGTTCTGATTCAAGTGTTTTATATAATCCATTTTTTATTAGAGATACTCGTGTGGGAGGATGAAGTATAAATAAAAGTTTAATTTTTTTTGAAATTTTTTTAATTTCTTGCGTTACTTGCCATAAATTTTCTTTTTTACTAATAGTCTCAAATCGATGAAGACTTACAATAGCGAATTTTTCATCTTTTTTAGAATAATTAATTTTTAATTCTGCCCGATTGGCAAAGTGTAATGAATCCAACATAGTATTGTAGCCAGTGCAGTAAGATATTTTTTTGTATTGTTGGATATTATCAATCGCTTTTTTGTCCTGACAAAAAAATATATCAATCAAACCAATTTTCGCAGCAATGACACGAGTTAATTCTTCGGGAAAAGGTTTAAGTTTGTTAAATGAACGTAATCCAGCTTCAACTTGAGCCACCTTTAGTCGTTGAAATTTAGCCATCAGACCCCCTAATAATAACGGAGGAGCATCACCGTGGATTAGCACTACACCTTCCGTATCATTTTTAAAAATTTTTACTCTTTCCCAAAAAGCATAGATAAGTACTTTTAAAGACCAAAGAATCATATCTTTTACTGTTGTAATATCTACACCCTTGTCGCCAATTACAATATCAGGTTTTTTAATACCAAATTGAGACATGATTTCATACATGGTTTCTTTATGTTGGGCTAAAAAAATAAAATTGTAATTTATTCCCCTATTTTCAAGCTCTTTCATCACTGGAGCCATTTTTATTATTTGAGCACGCGTTCCCACAATTATGTGAATCATAATTTGGTTCTTTAGAATAAGTATCTCTTACGATATATTTACGTTGAAAAACACAACAATAAATATGGGACCCTTATTTATATTTAATAATTTTTTAGGTAATGGGATTAATCTTTAGATTCAGCTTTATTTTTTTTTATTCTTAGTTGTATATCTTCAAGGAGTTTACGATTTACAGATATCAATTCAGCAGAAATTCCCATCATTATCATTTGAAACCCGACAGTAAGCATTATCGCTGACAAGATCAATGATTGAACATGACCTTCCGTCTGCCCTTGGAAAAAGAAAAAGAGATATCTACAGCCTATCAAGAACCCCACTGTAAAAGTGGTTCCTCCAGCAATCGTAAAAAGTTTTAGTGGCCGATACATAGAATAAACTTTGAGCATTGTGACTAGAGTCCGCCGCAGGTAAACTTGAATACTAGGAAACAAACGCGATTCTCTAAGTTTTTTATTAGTTCTAACAGGTGTATGTTCGATAGCTATGTTTTTATTTCCTGCACTGATTATGGTTTCAACGGTATAAGTAAAGTCAGAGATTACATTCATTTGAAGTGCGGCCTCCTTGCTATATGCTCGAAATCCGCTAGTTGCATCTGGAATGGTTGTTCCGGAAAGTTGTCGAACAGTCCAACTACCCAGTTTTTGCAGTAGTATTTTAAGGGGAGAGAAATGACGGATTGTTTCGACCTGACGATCCCCTATCACTATGTCAGCCCTTTTACTAAGTATAGGCTGTATAAGTTTTTTAATATCCTCACCAAAGTATTGGTTATCAGCATCAGTATTAACTATAATGTCTGCCCCCTGATCAAGAGCATGATTAATTCCATAAATAAAGGCTTTTGCTAACCCCTTGTTATTAGTCAAGCTAAGAACGTGATGCACCCCATGTTTTTTTGCAACTTCAACGGTTCGATCTGAACTCCCATCATCTATAACCAGCACTTCGATAATATCTATTCCACTTAGGGATTTTGGAAGATCTTTTAATGTTTCTGGAAGAGTTTGCTCTTCGTTTAAACAAGGAATTTGAATAATAAGTTTCATTGATAATAGCTCAAATGGTTTTATTTTTACGAATAGTTTGTTCGTCGATATATAACTATCTTCTTATCGGAAGAAGAAGGCGTGCGAAAAAGGTGTATTTGTATATCGTAAGAATTGTTAATGCGCATGGCAGGGGAATTCAGTTCTACCTTTGAATAGTCATGCTTAGCAAGAATTTCGCGTAAAATTTTTGTTGTTGGTGAGGTGGAATTCCCTTCAATGGCATTTCTTTCATTACCACGAAGAATAATCCAATCCGGTGCTTCCTCAACTTTTAAATTACTTCGGAGTATAATTTTCATTTTTGTATGAAAATATAGGGACTCCCTCTCTGTATCAATGTAGCATGAATCTTCTGGTTTACCATGTATTTTAAGGTATGCGACGATTTCATCGAGAGGCCCTTTGTAGGTATTACTTATTTCAAATAAATGTTCGTAAAAAATGGACTTAAATTGTATTTCCCTTATAAATGATTTAGAAATATTTACCATGTAAGAATTGTTGCTTACTAATTTTGGGTTATTCAATAGAGCCTCTTTTAAGGGCATAAATGGACCAATATGAATCAGATTGGTAAGTATTAAAAAACTAGTAATAGCATACCGAATTGGCTTATTCGAGAATCCTTCCACAACCAATAATGCTAGCAAGGTTCCCAAAAGAGGAAAGGTTCCGGCAATATACTGCTGTAAAGGAATAGAATGCAGTAGAGAAACAAATATAAGTCCGGAAATACAAAACAAGCAAAGCTGTATTTCAAATCGATAAGGCCGTAATGACTTTTTTAGTAGAAGTGGTAATAGTATGAGAGGAAATATATAATTATTGATCTGAAATATATATCCTACCAAATTTTTTATAAAGCGCCAATTAGTTGTATCGATTAGATTACTAGCGGATAAATAGAATTGGGGAACTTTTTCGAATACTGCAAAATTAATCCATAACCAAGGTAATGTGAGAACAGCTGTGATAATTGCAGATAGAGCAACGTATTTGTAGTTTTCTTTTGCAGCAGCTTCCCGATTAATATAAAAATGAATCAGGACTCCCATTATTATACCTGCGAAAGCCACATACATAGTATGAAAATAAATAATAGAAATTATAGTAATAGGCCATGGGTTCCAACGCTTTTTCTCAAAAATAGTTATGTAACTATAAAGTAATAGAATTGTAAGTAGAATGGGTAAACCAACATAACGAGCTGTTCGAAAGTAAATGAGCGCCGGTACTGAAGAAACTAGAAATAAAGTTGCTAAAAAGGAAATAGATTTTTTTTTAGTTAACTTTAAAGTAAAAAAATACAAGGCTATTACCGATATTATTCCCGATAACGCGAATGGTAGGCGAGCTGCGAATGTAGTTTTATCAAATAGAAGTAGTGAACCCGCCTGAAGATAGTAGGGAAACCAAGTACGGTAGACAAAAAGCTTGTCATCACGAACAATACCTTCTTCCATAGTGTAAATTATGTCGTCTTGATGGTATGGGAAACCATATTTAAGAATTGTAGAACTTATAAATGTATCACCACCTTCATCAAGTTGAAGAGCGCTATTACTTAATCCTAAAAACACCATGATGATGGCGTAAGGCATTAAAAATAAAAGGCCTGTATGAGTTTTGATGAAATATTTGAGAGTAGGCATAGTCAAACTTAACTATGATGAGGCAACCTGAATCAGGATGCTTAAAGTATTTTTGTATTATAGCCGATAAGTAATTCGTAAAGATTTTTTTCTTATTTTATTCCGAATTAAGTATTTACTAATATTTTTATAATTATTATTGTTAGTAAGGCATAGAGTTCTTATCGGATATACAATCGCTGCTCATTAGTAGGAGTTATAGCTTGATTCACTCTACCCCAAATTTGTCCGTTGTTATTTTAGCTTACCGAAGTGGAAAAACATTACGTCAATTTGTAGACTCTTTAATCTCTTTGCTTGATCGTGAGGAGCCTGAATGGGAGTTAGTTTTAGTAGCCAATCATTTCTCAGATGATGGAGATAAAACTCCAGAAATAGCGAGACAACTTGCTAAATCTAACATTCGAATTAAAGCACTAACAAAGATTAAAAAGGGTATGATGGGCTGGGACATGAGAAGTGGATTAGAAGCTGCTACTGGGAAAATTCTAGCAGTTATTGATGGTGATGGCCAAATGCCATGTGAAGATGTAATCAGGGTTTATAGAAAGCTTATTAATGATCGCCTTGAATTTGCAAAAACATATCGCTTAAATCGAGATGATGGAGCATATAGAAAAATTATTTCTTTTATATACAATACAATATTCAAAATATTATTCCCCGGACTGATAAGTAGAGATATTAATTCAAAGCCAAAAGTAATGACCCGAGAGGTTTACCGCCAAATGGATTTGCATTCAGATGGTTGGTTTGTTGATGCGGAGATTATGATTCTTGTACGTCGCATGAAACTGGAAATAGGTGAACTAGGAACCGGATTTAACTGTCTGGTCAACCGCTCATCCTTTGTTAAGATTTCGTCTATTTTTGAATTTTTGGCAAACTTGGTTCGTTTTCGAATTTTGGAATATGGATATTGGTTTAGACGAAAAAAGAATGTTTTAAAAATCAATAATCATAAACAGAAAATCTTTAAACATTCTAGAGCACGTTAAGTCTATAGATTGTAGTTTTTGATATCAAAAACACCCTTCATGTTTTAACTGATTCCTCTGCATGACATTCTTGCTATCCATTAATAAATAAATAATGCAGACCAAATATTTGAAAATTATCAAAATATCCTTAATTTTCATTATTATTCTTGGATTTAATTATGGTGTAAGTTTTCAGCAGTTTCTTCATTATGATTGGGCCAACCCGAGAGGATTAAGTGATTCATCAAGCTACCTGGCTATGTCAAATGGGGATTATACCATCTCTTCAGGTCATCGTTATCGTGTCATTATTCCCTTTCTTGCGAGTTTAGTCAGAGATGTAGTGCAACCATTTGTTCCATCTGAACAATTACACTGGCTTGGTGGCGTTGATGCACTTAGCTTCTATATCGTTAATTATTTCTTTGCAAGCCTTACGGGATTGTTTTTGTATTTATTTCTAATTCAGTTAAAATTTGATCCTAAATTATCGCTATTAGGAGTATTTATATTTTTAGGAAGTCGAATCAGTATTCTGTCAACTGGTGCCCCCATTGTTGATTCGTTATATTTCCTATCAATTATTTTAATAGTTTATTTCTGTTTAACCAGAAAGACTATTATTTTAACCGTTTTGACTCCTATACTAATTCTTACTAAAGAAACTATAGTACCCTTTCTATTTCTCCCTTTTTTTATTAAGCAAATAAACCGGAAACTTTTTGGGGTTTCTTTATTGGTTTCGTTTATTCTTTTTTTCTGGGTAAGGAATACTATTTCTTATTGGTCATCTAACATTGTTGAGAGCAGTGATCCAATATTTTATGTCTTAATAAATCATATAAAAGCAGGCTGGGGAAATATTACCCAAACCTATTTTTCTGTAGGAGGGTGGCATGGAATTTTTTCAACGTATTCAATATTCTGGATTTTTGCTGCTTATGGAGCTTGGCTTAGTTTTAAAAAATTGAATACATTTTATCAAATTCCTCATTTTCTTTTATTTATTATTCCTATTACGTTTGGGTTTACGGTTTTAAGTTCTAATGTTGGGCGTATGTTGCTTGGTTCCTTTCCTATTGTCATTCCCTACACCTTGATTGGAATTGACTACCTTTTATTCAAAAAAAATACTGACCATTCTAATCGGCCAACTTCATAAATTATCTCTACTTTTTAAAATTTATAAAAAACTATAATTTACAGGTTTTTATTATTCCTGTCATCGCGCTAATTTAAAGAATCTGCTACTATAAGAATCCTCTAGAATTTTTTTAAAAAATTCTAATTAACACTATTTTTTGAAAGAACTATCATGGGTATTATTGATGGAAAAATGGTTGCTACCAAAATTAAAGAAAATATTGCTATTGAAGTTAAATCCCTAAAAAAAGAAATAGGTCAAACGCCCGGACTTGCTGTTGTTTTGGTAGGTGATGATCCCGCATCTGCTGTTTATGTTCGAAGTAAAAATAAAACCTGTGCAAATCTTGGGTTTCAATCATTTGAAAAAATTCTTCCTGCACATACGAAAGAATCTACATTATTAGAACTTATTGATGAATTAAATAAAGATGAAAAAATAAACGGAATTCTTGTCCAACTACCTCTTCCCAGTCATATCTCTTCGCATAAAATACTGGAAGCAATTAATCCAAATAAAGACGTTGATGGCTTTCATCTTGAAAACATTGGTAGACTTGTAACAGGGAATGCGATTTTTAAGCCATGTACTCCGGAAGGAATTATTCAACTATTAGATTATTATAAGGTAAAAATAGAAGGAGAGAATGCCGTTATTCTTGGACGCAGTAATATTGTTGGTAAACCCATCTCCTTTTTATTACTTGAAAGAAACGCAACTGTTACTATTTGTCATTCTCGTACCCAAAATTTATCAGCTATCACACGGTCAGCTGATATTCTAATTGCTGCTATCGGAAAACCGAATTTTGTCACAGCCGATATGATAAAAGATGAAGCCGTAATTATTGATGTTGGAATAAATCGAGTTGATAATAAACTTATTGGTGATGTTGACTATCAAGCAGTTTTACAAAAAGCGTCACTTATTACACCCGTCCCTGGTGGAGTAGGCCCTATGACCATAGCCATGCTCATGGCAAATACACTCCAGTCTTTTAAAAATTTTTATCAATTAAATTAATTAAAATTACACCTACTCTTTTATATTAACTAGCTAATATTTCCAATGGATTCCGAAGAGATAGTACCTCAAATTTACTCTGTTTCGCAGATAACTGGAGACGTAAAATCCATTTTAGAATCTGCTTTTGATTCTATATGGATCGAGGGTGAAATTTCCAATTTACGCATTCCCAGTTCTCAACATGCTTATTTTATTCTTAAAGATAATCGCTCGCAGATACGTTGTGTTTTTTTCAAAGGTTTTAGAGCTGGATTAAAATTTCAGCCTGAAGATGGTGATCAGGTTCTTTTATTTGGGCGTATGACCGTTTATGAATCCCGAGGAGATTACCAGCTAATTGTAGAACGCATGGAGCCTAAGGGGCTAGGTGCACTTCAAAAGTCTTTTGAAAAATTAAAAGCTGGCCTAATGCAGGAAGGCCTTTTTAATGAAGAGAATAAAAAACCTATACCCCCATTCCCGTGGAGGGTTGGAGTCGTAACATCTGCTACCGGAGCAGCGGTACGAGATATCATAAATATTATTCAACGACGTAACCCCAAGGTTTCAGTATTAGTTTATCCAGTAAAAGTTCAAGGGGAAGGAGCCGCAAAAGAAATAGCGGAAGGCATCCAACAAATGAATCTGATTAAAGATTTGGATGTTCTAATTGTAGGAAGAGGGGGTGGATCAATAGAGGATTTATGGGCTTTTAATGAAGAAGTTGTTGCTCGCGCTATATATAAATCTGTCCTACCCATTGTATCAGCAGTTGGTCATGAAATAGACTTTACCATTACTGATTTAGTTGCAGACTTGCGTGCGCCAACCCCCTCAGCAGCTGCAGAAATTATAGTTCCTAAGCTAGATGAAATGTTACACAAAAAAAATATTCTATCGGAGCAACTGTTATTAGTTTTAACAAATAAAATTAACCAGTACGCTGACTTGCTTAAACGCCTTATGGAAAGAAGGTTTTTTAAAGACCTTACCTATATCATTCAACCTCAGACGCAGCGTCTTGATGATTTAAATAACCGACTTTTCCGAGGCTTAGAACAATCCGTTATACTTCAAAAACAAAATATGATGTCCATAATTCATCAATTTATACGCCTCAATCCTTTAAATAATATTCAAAAACTGATAGAAAAAAAAGAACTCCTATTACACCTCTTAGTTCAAAATATACAAGCTACCGTTCGTTTAGACCGAGAGAGATTTGATGGAATATCTAAAAATCTAAATGCTCTAAGTCCACTGGCTATTTTAGACCGAGGATACAGTATTACAAGTTTTCAAGGTAAGTCCCTTGCTAAAACTAATCAAATTAAACAAGGTGATTCTGTAAATATACGGCTTTCCAAGGGCCAATTAGATTGTACAGTTGATAAAGTCACTCTATTCAAATAAATTTAAAACATTAGAGGCTATTATGTCGGAAATAAAATTTGAAAAAGCAATGTCTCAATTGGAAAAAATTGTTGAAGAACTAGAGCGTGGTGATTTAGATATTGATAAATCTCTTGAAATTTTTGAAGAAGGCATCAAAATGTCCCGCTTATGTTCAAAAAAACTTAACGAAGCAGAAGCAAAAATAGAAAAACTTACCAAAGGTAAAAAGGGAGAATTAATTAATGAGTTGTTCCCTATAGAAAATGAAAATGAAGAGCAAGAATAAAAAATTTCGTTTAGACCAATTACTTCTAAAAAAAAACTCGTCTCATCGCGCGAAGTTGCAAAAAGACTGATTTTAGCAGGTAAAGTTAGGGTTGGTGATCAAATAGCCGATAAGCCTGGGCGTATTTGTGATATCGAATGTGAAATTCGAGTCATTGAAAAAATTCACCCTTATGCAAGTCGTGGCGGAATTAAGCTTGAACATGCTCTTAGTAAATTTAATATTTCACTTAAAGATAAGGTTGCAGTCGATATTGGAGCTTCAACAGGTGGTTTTACTGATTGTCTCCTTCAACACGGGGTAGCTAAAGTATTTGCAGTCGATATTGGATATGGGCAGCTTGACTGGAAACTTCAGAGCGATCCTAGAGTAATTACTCTAGATCGAAAAAATGCTCGCCATTTGGATAAAACTGATATTAAAGAACTAGTAGATTTGGTCGTAATAGATGTTTCTTTTATTTCATTAAATTTGATTATTCCAGCTGCAATCAATGTTCTGAAGCCAATGGCTGATTTGATAGCTTTAGTAAAACCTCAATTTGAAGTTGGAAAAGAAGAAGTTGAAAATAAGGGAGTTATTAAAAATCCAAAAAAACATCTGGATGTACTTGTTAAATTGAATTCTTTCACGAAAAAACAGGGCTGGCCCATAATTAACATAACCAGCTCACCGATAACCGGACAAAAGGGAAATCGTGAGTTTCTGATTCACTGTCTGGCTAAAGAAAAATCCCGAATAATTGAAGACGATTATATTGGTAACATAATTAACACATGAACATCTCAATTAAATTTTATCCGATAAATCGGACTATTAAGTTAATTTTAAATATTTAAATTTCATCTTTATAAACGATAAAGCAATCGCGTGGG
>Ga0066611_10001991_pt1 | contig 10662 bp, 12 predicted proteins | sample SaaInlV_DNA_200m_FD_60376 | JGI IMG/M metagenome (GOLD analysis project Ga0066611, IMG submission 60376) | Marine microbial communities from expanding oxygen minimum zones in the Saanich Inlet - SI075_LV_DNA_200m | ecosystem: Environmental > Aquatic > Marine > Unclassified | place: British... | reverse complement strand
AATCCGAATGATAAAAAACCGTCTATCGACTTTCTTCGGCAGCAGGGCTTTGTGTGATTGAGGAGAACATGGAACGAGAATTTAGTACTATTGAAGAAGCCATAAAAGAAGTCCAGCTCGGAAAAATGATTGTCATTGTGGACGATGAGGATCGCGAGAATGAAGGGGATTTGATGGTTGCCGCCGAAATGGTGACACCCGATATCGTCAACTTCATGGCAAAATTCGGGCGTGGGTTGATTTGCCTGACCTTGACAGAAAAAAGGACCGCTGAATTGGGGCTGAGTATGATGGTGGATGATAATCAATCTGCTTTTGAAACTCCTTTTACCGTTTCCATTGATGCCAAGCAGGGTGTGACGACTGGGATTTCATCGGCTGACCGAGCGCATACCATTAAAGTTGCGATCAACCCGGACTGTGTTGGAAGCGATTTGGTGAAGCCGGGGCATATTTTTCCTTTGCGCGCCAAAGATGGCGGCGTATTGGTTCGCATGGGCCAGACGGAGGCTTCGGTTGATATTGCTCGGATTGCGGGTTTGCAGCCTTATGGAGTGATTTGCGAAATCATGAATGATGATGGCACCATGGCAAGAGTGCCGCATTTGACTGAGTTTATTAAAGAACATGATCTGAAAATGATTACCACGAAAGATCTGGCCGAATATCGCCTTAAGCAGGAAGCCTTGGTGGAAGAGGTCACCTCTACGATATTGCCAACTCCTGAAGGTGAATTCCGCTCTATTGTTTTTAAGAATGTCTTGGATGACCAGACTCATATCGTTTTAGTCAAAGGTGAGATTAAAGAAGACGAACCCACCTTGGTTCGCGTTCATTCTCAGTGCTTGACGGGGGATGTCTTCGGTTCCTACCGTTGTGATTGCGGAGAGCAGTTGAAAAAATCGATGGAGATGATCAACAAAGAAGGAAAAGGGGTATTGCTTTATCTGTATCAGGAAGGGCGCGGAATAGGAATCGTAAACAAAATGAAAGCCTACGCCTTGCAAGATCAGGGCAAAGACACGGTACAGGCTAATGAAGAGCTTGGGTTCAAACCTGATTTGAGAGACTATGGCATTGGCGCACAAATTCTGCGTAAGCTAGGGCTTGGTAAGGTCCGTATCATGACCAACAACCCTCGCAAGATTGTCGGATTGGAAGGTTATGGGCTGCAATTAGTCGAAAGGGTTCCCATCGAAGTTGAGGCTAAAAAAGATAACCTCAACTACCTACGGACCAAGAAGGATAAAATGGGCCATATTTTTGACAATATTAATTGAACGATTACCATGACTAAATATATAGAAGGGGATATGAACGGCAAGGGCCTGCGTTTCGGAATCGTGGTGAGCCGTTTTAACGACTTGATAACCAGCAATTTACTCAGTGGTGCGTTATCTGCATTTGTAGAGCAGGGTGTTGATGAGAAAGATCTGGAAGTCGTACGTGTGCCCGGAGCTTTTGAAATTCCGCAAGCCGCAAAAAAACTATGCTCTTCCAGAGAGTTAGATGGCATCGTTTGTTTGGGTGCGGTGATCAAAGGTGGGACTCCTCACTTTGAGTATATTTCAGCTGAAACCAGTCGTGGGGTGGGCCAAGTGGGGTTGGAGTTTAATATCCCCGTTTTGTTTGGCGTATTGACCACGAATGACCTTGAGCAAGCGGTTGCAAGGTCAGGCTCTAACTCTTCTAATAAGGGGAGAGAGACAGCGTTGGCGGCTGTTGAAATGGCAACTTTGTTCAGGAAAATTTAAGGAATTTATGGGAAAGCGGCGTGCTTCACGGGAACTGGCTTTAAAATTTTTATATCAGAATGAGTTCAATCCAGACGACCTTGAAACTCAGATGGAGCAGTTTTGCGAAAGAGCAAATACGCACCCTGAAATCATCGAGTTTATGGGGACGTTGATCGATAAGGTTTTTGATCGGTCAGAAGAGATTGATGCTCAGGTACAAAAATTTAGCGATCACTGGACGTTGGATCGTATGTCTATGATCGACCGCAATATTCTGCGGTTGGGAATTTGTGAATTGTTATTTGACACATCCACTCCTCCTAAAGTGGTCATTAACGAAGCCGTTGAGATTTCAAAGAAATTTGGTTCCGCAGATTCTCCGGATTTTATCAATGGAATTCTCGACAAGGTTTATAAAGAAACTCTTAAAACGGTTTCTCCCCCCACCATGAAATAAGGCGCATTTTTATGCGTTATATTATCTTTTCCGATTTACACAGCAACCTCGAAGCTCTCAATCAATTTCAAACAGAGATCGAAACCATCGAGTACGATAAGTTGGTCTGCTTGGGAGATATTGTCGGTTACGGGGCAGACCCCAACCCTTGTGTTGATTGGGTGAGAGAGAAGGTCAATGTTTGTATAGCGGGGAACCATGACTGGGCGGTTGTTGAAAAGACGGAGACCGACAATTTTAATTCCTACGCTTATGATGTCTGTCTTTGGACGCGAAACGAACTGACGCAAGAAAATAAAAATTTTCTTTGCTCGCTTCCTCTAGAGCATGAAGAAGGAGGGGTTTATTGGGTGCATGCCTCGCCCTTCGAACCCGAGGCATGGCATTATGTGACCTCAAAGGTCGGGGCAAAACGTTATTTCAGGCATTTTGAAGGGTCGCTTTGTTTTGTCGGTCACTCTCACCGCCCTATTGCTATAGAGCAAACAGGAGATGGGGAGGTGAATGAGTCGGTCGCAGAATGCTGGACCCTTGAAGCGGGAAACCGTTATATTTTTAATGATGGAAGTTTGGGGCAACCGCGTGATGGAAACCCAGACCCTTCATTCATGGTTTATGATTCCAGCGAAAACTCGGTGACGGTTCATCGTTTTGCTTATGACCTGAGCTTGACTCAGGAAAAAATCCTCGCCAAAGGACTGCCTTTTTATCTGGCTGAACGCTTGGCTCGAGGCCGCTAAACGAATATTTTTGTTATTGGCTCACTTGACCCCAAAAGGGGGAGATGTTAAGCTGAATCAACAAAACTTCAATAAAATTAACTAGTTAAGGCAATCAGGCTTTTTTGAGGCCTTCTCATGATGGTGCATCAAATCCACAAAAACATGAAAACGGCGGTATTTGTTGTTCTATTTCTATGCCTACAGGCTTCCTTGGCTTGGGCGGCGGCTTCGCATTCTTCGGGCGATCTCTATTATCTGGCGCAGAAATCGTATTACCAGCTCAAAAAATCTCCTGACAAACAAAAATTTCGTCACCACTGGGAAAATGTCATTCAAAAATTTTCCAAAGTGGTGAAGCATTACCCTCGCAGTCAGCAGGCTTATAAAGCTGTTTTTACCATGGCCCGTTTGTATGCAGGGTTGAGTGGAATCTCCAAGAATTCAAAAGATTTAAACCAAGCCCTGCATTATTATAAAAAGGTTTCCAGTGACTACTCAGGCGGAACTCTGACTGACGATGCTTTGTTTGAGTCGGCCCAAATATACAAAGATAAAAAGGATTTCTCCTCGGCGGCCAAGACATTAAAAACCATTTATGAGAAGTATCCCAAAGGCGATCAGGCTAAGAAGGCACGATTAGAATATAAGAGGCTGGCATCAGTTTCTCAGGTTGGAAAAATAAAAAAACAACCGACGACCGCTAAAATTACTCAGCCCAAAAGGCTCAAGAAGGTGAGACCGGCTAAAGTTGTTGTGAAGCAGGCGGTGTTGGCGAAACCTAAAAAACCGATCAACAAAACAACCTTAGCCAAGCAAAATAAAAAGCAAGACAAACCGGTTGCCAAATTAGTTGTGACGGCCAAAGCTAAACTGCCTGCAAAAACACCGGTAAAAAAAGCGTTATTTAAAAAGTCAAAAGGGGGCCATCTTTTTGCCCCATCATCGAGTAAGGCTCAAACCCCTACGATTGTAGTGGACGCAGGACACGGCGGTAAAGATCAGGGCGCGAAAAGCGCAAAAGGTTTGCATGAGAAAGACATCAACCTGACCATTGCCCGGCATGTCAAAACTATTTTGGTGAATCGATTTAAATATAGAGTGGTGATGACGCGAAAAGATGATACCTTCATCCCTCTGAAAGAAAGAAGTGAGATCGCTAATAACCGGAATGCCGAGCTGTTTGTCTCCATTCATGCCAATGCGGCAAAAAGAAAATCCGCTCATGGCATCGAAACCTATTTTCTGGGGACGACTCACAATGATGATGCACTGGCAACCGCCGCTAGAGAGAATGGCGAGCTGGTTTATTCTGTTAAAGACGATCAGGTTCAGCAGATTTTGGCAAGCCTCATTACCACCACCAAAATCAATGACTCTTCCCGTTTAGCGGGAACAGTGCAGGAAAACCTTTATAAGTCTTCTAAGAAAAAATTTCGAGAATTGAAAAACTTGGGAGTCAAAGAAGGGCCTTTTTATGTTCTACATGGAGCCGACATGCCAAGCATTTTAGTTGAAGTTGGTTTTTTGACCAATCGCAAAGAAGCAAACATGCTGTCCAAGCCCGACTACCTCTACCGCTTGGCTTCATCCATCGCAGAAGGCATTCACAAATTCATGCTGGACAAGAGGCCTACTATTTAATGGTCCAAGCATGAGCACTTCTATTATTGCCATTGTTGGCAGAGCCAATGTTGGCAAGTCTACCCTCTTTAATAAGCTCACGCAGAGCCGTTCTGCTATTGTCAATGACACGCCTGGGGTCACCCGAGACAGAATGTATGGGGCCGCAGAACTTGGCAACCGCCCGGTAATAATTGTTGATACCGGGGGGGTGGATGTGGACACCGCGAACCCGATAGAGCTTCAAGTTGTTGAGCAGGCCCTTTGGGCTAGAAACGAAGCCGACTTTGTGATTGTGGTGGCAGACAATCAAACGGGGTTGACGGGGCCAGACCGTGAAATGATTTCCCAGATCCGCAGATCGGGAAAACCTTTTTTGCTCGCTGTCAATAAAGTCGATTCGCCTTCTCACCATGAGATCCTTCCCGAGTTCTCAGAACTGGGCTTGGAAAATATTTTTCCGATTTCAGCAGAACACGGAAACGGTCTTTACGAATTGATTGAATTCGTCTCCCAAGCGTTACCTGAAGAGGACACTAACCCTGATTACCTAGAAGACAGCATACGCATTGCGGTGATAGGTCGGCCCAATGTTGGGAAGTCTTCCTTGATCAACAAATTATTAAAATCGGAACGTTGCATCGTATCGAATATTCCCGGAACCACTCGTGATGCCATTGATACCTTTTTGGAGTGGAATGACCGACGCTTTGTCCTGATTGATACGGCAGGCATTCGGCGTAAAGGTAAGACGAATAAGGTTCTCGATAAATTTAGCGTGATCATGGCTTTGAAAGCGCTGGACCGTTGTGATGTGGCGGTGTTGGTATTAGATGCCGCAGAGCAGGTCAGCGATCAGGATGCAACGGTGGCAGGGTATGCGCTGGACCGTGGAAAAGCCTGTCTAATTTTAGGCAATAAATGGGATTTATCACGTGAGAGCGAAGTTACATTTAAGGAGTTTGAAGAACGCGTTCGCCATCGGCTTAAATTTTTGGAGTTTGCTCCTGTGGTGACGGTGTCGGCAAAAACAGGTTTGCGGGTGGACAAAATTCTGCCAGAGGTGGAAGGGGTTTATGAGCAGTATTCTCAGAGTATTCCTACATCATCACTCAATGAAAGTTTTGTTAAGGCTATTAACAAGAACCCAATGTCGAGTTATCGGGGTAAGTTTATCAAGTTGTATTACGCCACTCAGGTTAAAAAACGACCGCCCACCTTTAAGTGTTTCATAAATTATCCAGAAGGCATTCACTTTTCTTATCGGCGTTATTTGATCAACAGTCTTCGGAAAACGTTTGGATTTTCCGGGACTCCAGTTCGTCTCATTTTGGCTGGAAAAAGAAAAATCGACGAACCTTGAATAGCCCTCTGCTATTCTGAGCCCTGTTGACATGAATCGTGGTTTATCGAACGTTCCTTCTAGTGGTGGTGCGCTCCGCCTTCACCGTGGGCATGACCATGAGTCAACTCTTCTTCTGTGGCTTCACGAATCCCCGTGATTTCAACTGCAAAATGCAGAGTTTCGCCCGCTAAAGGGTGGTTGCCATCGACATCAATCTGGTCCCCTTCTATGCCTTTTACCATGAAGACGATGCGTCGCTCGCCATCTTCTGCTTCAAACTGCATGCCCGGTTTAATGTCGGCATCTTTGGGGAAGTTAGATCGCTCAACCTTCAGTCTTAGGCTGGGCATCAAATCGCCATAACCTTCGGCCGGGGGAACGGTGACTTCTTTTTTATCTCCAATAGCCAATCCTTCAAGTGCTTTTTCTAGTCCCGGAACAATCTGTCCCTTACCGTGTAGATAAGCAAAGGGTTGGTTTTTGTCGGCCCGGTCTAATTCTTCTCCGGCCGCATTTTTGAGACAATAACTCATGTTGACCACTGAATCTTTCTTAATCATCGATAATCCTTTCAATAAAATAATTGTCACTTGTCCGCTCAGGAAGTGAGCAAAATTAATGTGATATTTTCACAACTTTGATTTCAAAGGTCAAAGCCTTGCCTGCCAAAGGGTGGTTCATATCAAGGGTAATATGTTCTGGTGTGACCTCGGTAATAAATGCACGCATTTGCTGTTCTCCAGGGCCACCGACGAGTAACCCCATGCCCACTTTGGGTTCTCGATCTTTAGGGATTTCTGCTCGAGGGACTTGCTGAATCAGCTTGGGGTTGCTATCGCCATAGGCTTCAGCGGGTAAGAGGGTGAATTTCTTCTCCTCCCCCAAGTTCATTCCCAAAACGGCTTTTTCAAATCCCGGAATAACACGTCTCGTCCCCACCTCAAACTGCATGGGTGAATCATGTTTGCTGGATGCGTCAAATACCGTGCCGTCGCTCAGCGAACCTGTATACTCAAGGGTGACCTTATCTCCATTAGCAACAGGAGCTGGGTTCGCCTGAGAAATCTGCATCGGGCCACTGAAGGCAGAAATTAAAATGGCAAGAATAATGGGAGAAAATTTGAACCATTGCATAGCGTCACCCTTTTATTATGACGTGATGAAAAAAAAGGTCATCCTTGAAGATGACCTTGTAGAAAGTTTTTGAAGCTATCTGATAATGCATCGACTAATTATATAAACAAGATTTTGCCATTTTCAGAACATTCTGTCAATTACTGAGACCGTTGTTTTTACTAATGAATCTCTAGCCTTTCTAGCACGAGGTCGATTGGGGTGTTGGCATCAAAGCTTGAAGGCAGGAAGGTGCCGTATTAATTTTGACATTTGATGCATAATTTGGAATGTTTATTGATCTAAAGTACTTAATATAAAAGTACTTTGATGTAAAGACGTGGTATGTTTATCTTGAAATTTGATCATCAGTTATGAAGAGCATTATCATGATAGGCTGTAAATGTTAGATAAGATTATCGTTGTTCGAGGAGTTAGTTTTGAATAAAGCTGATTTAAATGGAACTCTGGTGAAAGCGGATATTGTCGATCAGGTCTACGACAAGGTCGGGTTCACGCGTCATGAAGCGGCACAGGCTGTCGAAGTTTTGTTTGACGAAATCAAGTCTGAATTGGCGCTAGGAAATAATGTTCGTATCTCAAGGTTCGCCAGTTTTATATTGCGAGAAAAAAAAGCTCGGAATGCTCGTAACCCAAAAACGGGAGAAACGATTCGCATTCAACCGCGAACGGTTTTAACTTTTAAACCCAGCAAGCAATTGCTGGACTCTACCAACCACTTTTCTTGCGATGACTCCTCAGATACCTGATAAATTATTTTTTAAAATTGGTGAAGTGGCTGATCTTGCCGGTGTGGAACAGCATGTTTTGCGCTATTGGGAAGATGAAATTGATGCGCTGAAACCGACTAAAAACAAGTCGGGGCAGAGGTTGTATCAGAAAAAAGATGTCGAGTTGGTCTTAAATATAAAACGACTTCTTTATGAAGAGAAATTCACCATTGCTGGTGCCAAAAATAAGCTCAAGAAGTTTAAGAAAAAAGAAACTCAGTTGGATTTTGCCTTTGACCGTGAAGCTTTTCTGGATTGGAAGAGGGGGTTGAAGAGTGACTTGGAATCGATCTTAGAATCGCTGGATGACCGGGAACGCTGAAAACAGGTCTTGGCGTTTTTTCCCCTGCTTAGCAGGGATGGTTTGAAAAGGGCAGGAGGGGATATAAAAAAACCTCCCGGTAATAACCGAGAGGCTTTTCTTGTCTGATATTTTTTTATGAAAAACCTTTTTTTGCAACTGCTAGTAAGCCATCAAGAGTTCGACAACCGAGTAGCTCGGCATCTTCTCGAGCCACTTGTTCCCCGCTTGCATCCACCGCAATGACAGATCGTTGTAAATAACGGCTTTTTACCCCTTCTAGGGTTAGCTTGTTGGCATTGCCAAATTCCTGACTCACATCCTGATAGATATGAGGGAGGCCTCGTCCGGCATTGCTCAGAATATCGGTTCCCACAATTACAACGACTTCATCAGCCCCTGCGTCCTTAAATTTATCCATATTATCCTTAACAAGGTCAAACTCCTTGTTGCAGAAGCCACCCGCGCCGGGCAGGGTGACAATGAGTCTTTTGCCCTTGATATCATTAATAGACTGTTCTTGCTCCAGAGGAGTCGAAGCGGCTTTTTCTACTGACCATTCTGGGTTTAATCTGATTAGTTGTACGTCACTGCCTGGCAGGGTTGCCATAAAAAAACCTCCTTAATTTAGCGTTTGTTAAGAGACCCTTCTAAGATGCTTTGTGAGGGTAGAAGGTTGCGAAAATTGTGCAATAAATATTCTTTCAAAATAACATGTTAACTATTTGATTTTATAGGTTGAGCTATTATGGAAAAATAATGCCGGTTCTGTTAACCTAAATATGTCGATAATTTTGGAGGTTTCAGAACCAATGCGTAAAAATATTATCATAGTTTGGGTTTTGATTTTTAGTCTTTTGTTTTTGGGAACCGCCTTCGGTCAGGAAGCCAAGAGACCTTATTATGAGCACCCTGGAGATTATAGACAACAGATAGACGATCTAAAATCAGCTTTCAAGAAAAGCTTTGGTTATGAGTTGCTGGATATGGAAAAGGGCTGGAAAGCCGAGGAAATTAAAGAATTGACCTTGGCCTTTTCCCGGCTTCCTGAAACCTTTTTAAATATTCCTGACGTTAAAGGGTTTTATCATTTCAGTAAGCTTAGAGCGGCTCCAGAAGGGATGCCTGTGGATGATGTGTCTGCCGCCACATTTCCCAGTTTTCAAACGGTACATAGGACTTCGCATCGATCCTACCATGTGGAAGTGGATGATCAGGAGCCACGCATAGAATTTTTCAATCCCTTATTTTATGAAGACAGGGAGACGTTGCAAAATATTGTCCAGCATGAGATGGCGCATTTTTATGATATTTTCAATAAGTACCCCTCTTTTTCCTCGGAATGGCTGAAAATCTCGCGTTTCAAATTGATTCACCTTCCCGCTCTTGATGGGCGACCGGGAGATGATTATTTATTTGCGCTTCTCAATGACCCCGATGCACAGCATTATGCCCCGGTTTCTTCGCGTCAGCTTCCAACCTATTCACGGCAGAATCCGCAGGAAGACTTTGCTAATTCAGCTTCCGCCTATATCAATTATCCTTATTTTCGTTACAGCCACCCCAAGCGCTATCGGTTTATGAAAAACAAGGTATTTGGTGGCAAGGAGTATTTTTCTGATGCGGGGGTGAGCTTTCTAGATAAAGTCACCACCGATATTGATAGAGCTCTAGCCGATAGAGATTGGGATGCCGCTATCGATATCACTCGGGAAGTGGGCAGGGATTACTCTCCAGAAATTGAATCGACGCTGGTCGAAAAACTACAAAACAGTTTGGACTCATCTTCCGATTCGGTGCGCGATTCTAAATTAGGCATCGCGACTTGTTATTTATATAGCCCCAAAGCATTGCAAGTTCGTAAAAACCTGATTCGCAAAAAAAGGGTTTCATTGCGATCGCTTTTAGAGGTACGACAATGTGGACTGAAGTCTCGACGTTCCTTTGAGAAGGTGTTTGCTCTGTGGTCGATGCGAAATATTTATTATTTCGAAAGTAAGGGGCGTCCTCAAGTGCAGTTTCTTGACCCGGCTTTGCCTATAGCAGGAGCAAGGGGATTTGAGACGCGTTATTTATGGCGAATTTACTATGAAGGCAGTAGTGTCCACATGGCAGAAGGTAGCTATCAAGTCGAAGGAGTGAAGTCAGGTGCGATCAAAATTGACCTCCAAAAAACTGCTGTGGGCACCTTGAACCTGCCAGCGGAAAAACCTCTTGTTTTTGAGTTAGGGACGCAACGGGTGCACCCAAGAGAATTTAACCGGTTAAACAGCAAAATGGCAAAAATCAGGTTTGTTATTCATAAAGGCTTTAATTATGAAGCTTCTAACAACCCAAAAATCAAGATTATTTACCCGGACCGTCCTATCTTTGAAGCATTAAAGTAAATTACGAGATCGACCGGACCATGCGGTAGGCCATATTGAGGTTGGCATATTTTGAAGGCCAAACTTTCACTCCATCTTCATATTGAATGACCAGCGCGGAGGAGTCTCGCTCATCAAGGGTCCAGGTTGTTCCTGCGCTACCGGGCTCGAAGATTGCGGCGAGGTAGATTTCATCGCCATATTTATCAGT
>Ga0066611_10001989_pt1 | contig 10668 bp, 9 predicted proteins | sample SaaInlV_DNA_200m_FD_60376 | JGI IMG/M metagenome (GOLD analysis project Ga0066611, IMG submission 60376) | Marine microbial communities from expanding oxygen minimum zones in the Saanich Inlet - SI075_LV_DNA_200m | ecosystem: Environmental > Aquatic > Marine > Unclassified | place: British... | reverse complement strand
CTTTAATTGTCGAAAAACTAATGCAGTTTGGTAAAAGCCCCGACACCCCTATCGCTGTGGTCCAATGGGGAACCACCGCCCGGCAGAAAACCTGGACCGGTACGCTTGCGACCATTGTCGAGATTTCCAAGAAAAACATGATTTTACCGCCTGCCTTGACCATCATTGGAGAAGTCGTCAACCTGAAGTCCACTATCGAGTGGTATGAGAGTTTGCCGCTATTTGGTAAAACCGTTGTTGTCACCCGTAAAGGTGATCAGGCAGAATCCATGATCCATCGCTTGCAAGAGTTGGGGGCAGAACCTTATTTTTTTCCTGTGATTGAAACCGTTGCGCCGGATGACTGGTCCCCTCTTGATAAAGCGCTGAATAACCTCTCTCAATATCAAGGCCTGATTTTCACCAGTGCCAATGGAGTGCGCGCTTTTATCGAACGACTCAAAGCCATTGATCAAGACATCCGCGAACTGAAGGGGGTGCGTGTCTATACAATCGGACCCAAAACGGCTGAGGCCGTTCAGGCCTTGGGAATTCGCGTTGATGTCGTGCCCGAAAGTTTTGTCGCCGAATCCCTGATCGAAAGCATGGGTAAGGAAAATATAAAAGGAAAACGCTTTCTTTTACCGCGTGCCACGATTGCCCGTGAAACCCTGCCGGAACAACTTCGAAAAATGGGAGCGCACGTTGATATTGCCCCCACCTATCAAACAATTCTTCCGTCTCAGTCCATAGAAGTTCTAGAAAAAAAACTCGCCGCTGGAAATATTGATGTGATCACCTTCACATCTTCTTCCACGGTTAAAAACTTTTTGGCATTGACCGGTGAAAAACTGCTCCCTGAAATCAAAAAAATAAAGATTGCCTGCATTGGCCCAATCACCGAAAAAACGGCTCGAGATGCAGGGTTGAATGTGCAAATCGTACCACCGCAATACACGGTATTATCTCTCGTGGATGCCATTGAAAATTACTATCAAGGTTCTTGAACAAAAGACTTTTAACCTTGCCTGACCACCCGCCCCCCTGACCCACCGCTAGTCTCGGCTTGTGGTTGCCACACTTAGACGTAACGAGTATAATGCCTTCATCTACATCAACCCAGCTTCCAGTTAGGACGGAGAGAGTAAAATGTCAGTACGATCCATTAAAGTCAGTCATATAGTTTTGAGTACGGAAGAGCTAGCCAAGGTTCTCCTCGATCACCTCAACGAAGATGAATACAAAGATCGCGAAATGCTGTTTAAAATGTTTGCTAAATTAGCAAAAAAATACAGTGCTTGCGGAACCCGCAATAAAGGCGGTGACCTTGGGTTTCTCGAACATAATACCTCTGCCCCGGAACTGGAAAAAGCCGCTATGGATGCCCCGGTTGGCGAAGTCCGTGGGCCAATCAAAAGCAAATTTGGTTACCATATCTTCGTTGTAACGGAAGAGGAAGAACTGCGAGACCTCGGTATGGATGGAACTTCGCTTCCACATGGAGCGGGGCCTGGTACGCTTTAACTCAATGTTTCTGGCCAGTCCTCATATAACGCATCTAATATAATCGTTGAAAAACTGCAAACATACTATATAGACTAATAACGGCCCCGTAAAAGTGGGCGGTGAAGAACCTTGTTACTTCATCGACCTCGATGATAATCACTTAGAAATTCATTGCCACACCCTCTCATCATGATTGAACCGATACTCGAAAAAGCCCTTGCGGGTGAAAGAATCCATGCCAACGAGGCCCTGGAACTTTTTTCCACCACCGATATTTTGCTCCTAGGAAATGTGGCCTCTCGGTTATCGCGAAAAAAACGGGTGGATAAAACCATCACTTATATCGTAGACCGTAATATCAATTACACCAATGTCTGCGTTACCGACTGTTCTTTTTGTGCGTTTTACCGTAAAGAGACCGATTCCGATGCCTATGTATTACCCTTTGAAACCATCGCTCAAAAAATTGAGGCCACGCTATCAGCCGGGGGTAACCAGATTCTCTTACAAGGCGGGCATCACCAAAATTTGAAGATCGATTATTTTGAGGATCTGTTCAACAAAATTAAACAACGTTTTAATATTCACCTGCATGCCCTCTCTCCGGCAGAAATCATTCATACCAGTCGCATATCCAAACTTTCTCTCGCTGAAACACTGAGTCGACTGCAACAAGCCGGGCTTGACTCCATACCTGGAGGCGGAGCAGAGATTCTCGTTGACCGGGTACGAAAAATAATCAGCCCGAAAAAATGTAGCGCAGAGGAATGGTTGCAGGTCATGGAACAGGCACACGCAATGGGCATCCCCACCACCGCGACGATGATGTTTGGTCATGTTGAAACTCTGGAAGAGCGTATCGAACACCTTGAAAAGCTACGACAGTTACAAGATAAAACACATGGCTTCACGGCATTCATTGCTTGGGGTTTTCAACCTGGCAATACCCAACTACAGGGAGATACAGGAATAAACACTGCCATAACTGGTTTCGAGTATCTCAAAACCCTTGCTATCAGTCGAATATTCCTCGATAACTTTGACAACCTACAATCATCATGGGTGACACAAGGGCCAAAAATCGGTCAGGTTTCGCTCTACTATGGTGCTAATGATATGGGCAGTACGATGATGGAAGAAAACGTGGTCGCCGCCGCCGGAACAGTCTACAGCATGGATGAGGAGGAAATTTGTCGACTTATCACTGACGGAGGTTTCACACCTCAACGCCGCAACATGAAATATGACTATCCTGTTTGACAAACAACCTTCCTAGCAAAAAAATGCTTTTATTATAACTATTTGCATGTAAATATTATTTACCTTTACACTAAGGGTATACGGAGATATACTATTTATTGAGATCATTAGCCCATCCTTGTCTCGGGATATTTTGAGGAAGTGAAGAGTTTTCACGATGATAAGTTCTCCAGCCCCCGCCATTCAATTAGACCCTCTCACCTTGAGTAAATGGCAGGATGCCGTGAATGTTCTGGCAAGCACCCTGAAAGTTCCTATTGCATCTATTGCGAGATACGCTCCCCCATCATTAAAGATTGTTTGTTCTAATGAGGGGGGAAATAAAATATTGCCTCGCGATAGCCATCAAATATATAAGAACTCTTTTTGTGAAGCAGTTATCCAATCGGGAAAAGCCGTCAAAGTGGTTGATTCCACAAAATCGGAGCGCTGGAAAAACAATCTGCTATTAAAAAAAGGAGTCATCTCCTATTTTGGTCTGCCCCTCTACGCTCCAAGTGGAAAAATATTTGGCACCCTTTTTATCATGCACTCTCAAGCCAACTCTTTCTCCGATCACAGCGAAAAGCTGCTACGACAGTTCAAAGAGCTGTTTGAGTTGCATCTATCTTCTACATCGCAGGGCATAGAAACTAAACCTTCGGTGCAAAAAACCTTGTCAACAGAGATCAACAACCTACCTAGTATCGTTTACCGTTGTGCAAACGATCCCGATTGGACCATGAAAAATATTCATGGTAATTGTTTTAACCTCACGGGCTACCAAAGCGAAGATCTCGAAAATAACCGTAAACTTTCTTACGCAGATTTAATTCACCCTAATGATCAGGGCTCCGTCTGGGAAGGGGTTCAAAAGGGAATTGAACGTAAAGAACCGTTTCGATTGGCTTATCGCATTATTAGCGCTAGCGGCAAGGAAAAACGGGTTTGGGAGCAAGGCTGTGGAGTCTATTCTAAACAAGGAGAGCTACAAGCCCTTGAAGGAATTATCACTGAAGTCACCGAACAAAATCATGCCCCGGTAGACTTGGATCATAAGGAGGCTCCAGTCAATGACCCCACCCAAGACCTTAAAAGGTTGAACCAAATTCTCAAACTTTCCATAAATGACCTGAAACGAAGTAACCAAGAATTAGAAACGTTTGCCTACGTTGCATCGCATGACCTGCAGGAGCCATTAAGAAAAATAAAAATTTTTTGTTCGTATATTGAAAAGCAACCCGGCAAACTGGATGAGAAAGGCAAAGACTATTTCAGCCGTATATTAAAGGCTTCTGTCAGAATGCAAAACTTCACAGATGATTTGTTGCAGCTGTCACAACTTACCAACACCGCTCAGTCGTTTCCAGAAACAGACCTCAATAAAATTATAGCAAGTGTTCTGCTTGACCTCAGCGGTTCGATCACCCAGTCTGGCGCAAAAATTCAAACCGATAAAATGCCGACGGTTCCGGCTGATGCGACCCAGATGAAACAGCTGTTTCAAAATATTCTAACAAACAGTCTAAAATTTCAGGAACCGGGAGCCACTCCGGTCATAAAAATAACAAGTCTTCGCACTGGCAACAAAAAGTTAGAATTAAATATCGAAGATAACGGCATCGGAGTGAAACCTGATAAGACTGAGAAAATATTCGAACCTCTTGTCAGGCTTCATGGACGGAATCAATATGAAGGTACGGGCTTAGGGCTGGCTCTCTGCAAAAGAATCATTTCTAATCATGGATGGGAAATCAGAGCGGAAAAACTACCACAACAGGGAACAAAAATAATCATCACCTTGGAACAAAGCTGATACGCAATCAACGCTTTTTCCCACTACTCCTTCCTCAAAATGAGAAAGGCAGCGATTATAGAGCTCTGCGTCCTAATAAATTTTGCACGGCGATGCGGTCGGTTCCTTTCGCCAACATAAATGCTGTGAACGATTGACGCAGTGAATGCGGAGTGACTTGCTTTTCAACCCCTGACGTAGCTAAAGCGGTTTTAAAGAATTTCGTGACACTACGAGTTGTCAGCTTCCCACCCCGTTCACTGGGAAATAAATAAGAGCCCGATGTTTTATTGCCAATCTGCCTTTGCAACGCATCTTTAAGACTGCTCGAAAAAATGGTCGTGCGCGCTCCCAGCTTTCCAATTCCCGGCACAAACAACATCAACTTATCAACGTTCACATGCTGAACTTTGACCGCCACCAACTCAGAAACCCGCAACCCTGCAGTGTAGGCCAACTCAACCATTAACCTGTGCTTCAAATTCTCTAATGAAATGGCTATTTTTCTAACTTCACTGACTGTCAGCACAACTGGTTTTAATTTTTTCTTGCGAGGCCGCTTGAATCCTTCTAGAACCAGATCATGATTATAAACAGCCGTATAAAAATAACTGAGCGCATTGTAGGCTTGATCCACCGTTGATCGGGATTTCCCTTTTTCAACAAGACCTTCCAAGTAGACTCTAATATCATCACTTGAAACATTTTGCGGATTGGTGAGGTTTTTGTCCCGCGCAAAATTTCGTAATTGTCCGAGATAGGCCTTGATGGTTTGCGGACTGTAAGCACGTTGCTCAAGATTACCTTGAATAGCACTGAATAATCGGGTCAGAGATAAAGGACTGGTGGCGACGCGGTTCATGATGAATTCTCCAGATGAGGCGGAATTCCTCCGCGGGTAGTGGGAGGATGCTTCCGTAAATAGAATGGATGATCGGCTTCCCAACAGAAAACGAAGTTTCGGTTAAGAATGGATAGCGGAACACTGACTTCCCCTATCTAAGAATTAATATAATCAATGTCTTACAAAAGGTCAAGTAGAAAAACGCAATAAAAATCAGTGCTTTACAGCAAACCTAAGGAGAGTAAAGAGTGGATCCTTTATATTGCGCAATGCCTCGCGATAGGAGAACATTGATCACTGCGACCCCCGGAACTCCCAAAATCATACCCGTTATCCCGAACAATTCCCCTCCCAATAAAACAGCCAGAATGACGGCTACCGGGTGAAGGCCAATATTATCGCCCACCACTCGTGGTGTTATAACCATGCCTTCTATCGCTTGTGCGATAGCAAAAACCCCCACCACGCTCACGACTGACAACCATTCTTGCGAATCGATATAGGTCAATAATACCGAAGGCACCAAACCCAAAATCAAACCGAGATAGGGAACGATATTAAACAAACCCGCCATCATCCCCAATGACAGGCTCATTGGCGTATCGCACAAAAACAAGCCCGCCGAATACATGAGCCCCATTAAACCAGCGACCATCAATTGCCCGCGTACAAAACGAGAAAGAACTTGATCAATGTCTCGCATCACCTCTTCGACTTCATTCTGAAGCCGTGGAGGAACCAGAGCTAATAACTTATTGTTGATCGCATCAAAATCACGTAGCAAATAAAACATCACCACCGGAATGATCACCAAATTGGCAAGCATCAAGATAATATTGAACAAATTAGAGATTGATCCCCATATAAATTTACTGGAAAATTGCAACGCTTTCATCGGCAACTCGCCAAAACGTGACAACCCTTCCTGAATAAATTCTTCGACTCGGGCTGAGTCTAGGCCATGAATCAAATCCAAGACCGGGCGCATCCACTGCTGAAAAACCCCTACATATGTAGGAATATTTTTCGCGAGGTTCTCTGCCTGCATACTAAAAACAGGAATCAGCAACAGCACACATCCCAACGCCAGAAGAAAGAAAGTCAGCATTAATATCAAAACGGACAACGTTCTTGAAAGCTTAAAAGAAACCAGACGGTCTACCAAAGGATCCAACAGATAGGCCAATGCAAAGGCTATAAAGAAGGGGGCTATCACGCGCCGTGAAAAATAAAGCAGGATGCAAACTCCCAGCATGATAAAAAAAGAAATAAAAATTAGGTTTTTATTTTTTTCCTGATTCATTTTCACATATCCGACATGGATAAAGGAGGTGCTTGCGGAGCTTTTTTAGTTGGTAGTTCAATGCCTTTTTCCCGATAACGATGAAACGTGGGAACAAGAAAGTCAGAAAGTTTGTTGCTGGCAATATCAAAAGCGGAAAGCTCAGCCTGCAAAGCCTCTTTATGCTTAATGGTCGAAAATTCTGTCTTCGCCGCGATCAACGATGACTCCAATGTCGACACCGCTTTGATATTGATATTTGCCTGAACCATTTTGCTACCTTCTTTAGCATCCTCTCCGCGCAAGCTGGATACTGCTGTTCCCACGATAACGATATCTGCTCCCGCTTTCAACCCAATAGTCCGGGCAGAGTTCAGGTCACCCTTGATCGCGCTGAGAACGGTTTTTTCCGGAATTATTTCCCTTAACATTTCTCGCCCAATGACATCGATGCCATCTTCAATCAAATTATTAGCCAGTTGGTTTTCAGAAATGGGAACAACATCCCAAAAGGAATTTATCGGAGCAGAAGTGAAACTATTTTCATGAATCAAAAGCACCACCTTGGTTTCACTGACCGGGCCAGTGATCACACCAATACTAGTCAGAACCTGCCTCACAGCGGAAAGGAAAAATCGCATTTCCAGCTTCACGTCAGAGGTCTTATTCACCGGGTCATCATAAGCTTCCAGAAATCGGTAGCTTTTCACATACTCAGGGGCGCGTCGCAATATTCTGCGCAGGTCTCTCTGGCTCGCTTCAAACTCCTCTTCGCCCATCATTTCTTTCAGAGCTTCCTCGAGGCCTTGCTTCAGAGCTTGTTTTACCGCCTGTTTTCGACCGACCACATAGTTTTCACCCACAACCTGAATCGTAGCGAAACCATTATAAACATCCCGTATATTTTGTTGAGCAAATGCTTCAGAGCTGAAATACCCACCTGAAAAGAAGAGACAGAAACCCATCAAGAGAGCCGGGAGACACCTCAATGAAGTTAAATTCATACTCGCTTCTTTCTCCGCACTTTAATTGGTTCCGGCTCTTTGGCAACGAGATACTTAATCATTTTAATTTCTTTAGGCCGAAGAAAACGACAAGCCGCCAGAGGAAGCCCGGTCAAATTCAAACCAGCAAAATGAGTGCGTTGCAACTTGATCACAGGATGCCCGATATGCTCACACACCCTTTTGACATGATGATTTTTGCCTTCCGTTAAAGTCAGTATCAGGAAACAGTTTTTCCCGCTGACCCGATGCACCTTTGCAACGACAGGACGAAATTGGCTGTCCTCAAGATGGACCCCACGAGCCAACCTTTTCAGAGTTTTTTCATTCGGAACCCCCGACACCTTGACCTTATAGGTTCTTTCCACTCCATACCGAGGGTCTAATAGTTTCTTTGCCAGAGCGCCATCATTGGTGAATAAAAGCAGACCTTGAGTATTAAAATCCAGACGGCCAACAGGAAAAACACGGGTCTTAATCACTCGCACATATTCCATCACCGTGGTTCTTCCGCGCTTGTCCTCCGTCGTTGTGGTCAAACAACCGGTGGGCTTATTGAGAATGACGTAGGCCGACTCTTGGTGACGAGGTATCGGCTCTCCATCGACCGTGATTTCATCCTTCTTCGGGTCAGCCAAAGTACCGAGCAGAGTGACCACTTGATTGTTCACACGCACCTTGCCTTGCTCAATCCATCTTTCGGCTTCGCGCCTGGAGGTGAGCCCGGCATCAGCGATTATTTTTTGCAAACGAGTTTTCATAAAGCCTTAGATAAAAATATTGCGGAACGAGCAAGAACCCGAAGCCTAATTGCTTTCTGGGTCTTCCCCGTTTTGAACGGATGGTGCATCCTCAATGGGAGCAGGAGAAGCCTCGGGGGCTTCTGCGTTTGAGAACTCTATTTGAGTTTGAAGAGGGGTGTCTTCTCCTTCCAACTCATCTCTCAAATCTTCCAGAGTGGGTAAATCACTTAAATCTTTCAAACCAAAATATTCCAAAAATTTCTGCGTCGTCCGATACATGATGGGCCGACCCGGAACTTTTTTTCTACCCGCAGGGCCGATCACCTTTTTCTCCAGCAAGGTCTTGACCACGCCACTTGAATCCACCCCGCGAATATCATCGACTTCCTGACGCGTCAACGGTTGCTTGTAAGCAATGATCGACAACGTGTCCAGACTCGGTTGAGAGAGTCGAGAAGACCGATCCAGTTTTAAATATTTGCGAATATATTCGTTGTAATCATGCCGGGTACAAAGCTGGTAACCATCGGCTACCTCCATGATCTGGAGATTGCGAGTGCCATAATCTTCCTTCAGTTCATCGAGTATCGCTTGTAGTTGGCCTTTGTCCGTTCCATCCAAAAATATTTTAGACAGCTCACTGGCGTTGACCGGCTGGTCTGCCGCCAACAAAACATTCTCAACCACTGATTTTAATTCTTCGTATTCCATATTAACCTTCATGCCCTAAAAATGAGCCAACACCCGCCAAGCCAGCTCCTTGCCAACTCGAAAAAGGTTCGCCTTTTTGCTTCCCCTTAACCGCTAGTGGTCGGGATCAAAATATTTACTTAATGCCAAACCCTGAGAATGATAATTGGAGTTCAGAGAAAGACCATACAGCTTTTCCGGTCGTTCCACCACTTTTTCAAATTTCAGACGACAAAAAGTCTGCCCGTCTTCAACCATAAAAGGCACATCATGAGGTCGCACTTCCATCACCGCCCGGGTTCCCTGATTCATCAGTTCATCCGTTCCATTCCAGCCAAATCCAGAGTCGAAAAAACCCGCATAGTGAGTGCGCAGTTCACCGCTATTAGGTTCGTAAGCAATCATCTCGGCAAGCCAGTCGGGCCAGATACACACCCTTTCTTTCGACATCATTATATAGAAACTTTCCGGCTCCAGAATCAAACGATTCTTTTTATTTTTGTGAATCGGCTCCCAAAACTCATCCGCCTTATAATGCTTGATCTTGGATAGATCAATCACCGTAGAGTTGGTCTTGGCCTTATAGGCAATGATCGATTCCGGCTGATCGCCAGCAACATCCACGCTGACATAGATCCCCTCTTCAACCTTCACATCATCAACAGGAATAGAAAATCCACTCTGATCAAATAAAATAGGATTCTTCTTATATTTGAGCACCAGTTTCTTTTTGTCCAGAGCTTGTGACGTGACATGCGCAAGGCGTAACTGATTCAGAGACAGACCCGCATGAATTTTCACAGGAAAAGAACGCGAAATGATCTCCAGATACATTTTGCCACGATATCCGGCTGGAATTTCATCAAACCGATGCCCTCTGTCCACAATGACTCGCGTGAACATATCCAGCCTACCGGTTGAACTTTTAGGGTTCGCCAAGCCATATAACGAAGGTGGCAGAGCCAACTCTTCCATCAAAGGAATCAAGTAAATGGCATTTTTTTCTAATATCCCGCCATCCGAAATATCAAATTCATAAAGACTGATATCCTTGAGCTTGGTTTCCACCGGCTCATTCTCAGGCAGAAAACTGCATTGGATTCGGTATGCTTTCGGCCCCAACCGCAGATCCATGCTCACGGGCTGAATCTGAGAAGGAGCGATCGGTTCACGCGAGTGAATCATCCCTTGACGGTGTACCTGCTCAATCACCTGACAAGGAAGATAGCCCGACTTGCCTTTCAAAAAAGCCAATACGTCTGTTTCTAATAATTTATCTTCTGCCATAGAATCCGTTATAATTCAGTATTTTAGAATATTCTCACACAACTTCTCCCGCATCCCTTTCGACCAAAAACTAACCATAATTGCTATTTCTCAAGGTCTACCCAGTTGACAGGAAGTTTGTGGCTATGATTTAATCGTATTACTCGAAATAATTCAACCTGATTATTTTAATTAATCCATTAGCAGGAATGATAACGGAGCCGATATTTTCCGTTTTCGCTTGAAAATCGAGAGGAAAGTCGCCCTGAAAAATTCCTATAACCTTTTATCACTATTTTTAATGTTTTTTTGATTCACAC
>Ga0066611_10001984_pt1 | contig 10687 bp, 9 predicted proteins | sample SaaInlV_DNA_200m_FD_60376 | JGI IMG/M metagenome (GOLD analysis project Ga0066611, IMG submission 60376) | Marine microbial communities from expanding oxygen minimum zones in the Saanich Inlet - SI075_LV_DNA_200m | ecosystem: Environmental > Aquatic > Marine > Unclassified | place: British... | reverse complement strand
GATTTTTATCAATACGATCTCAATGAGTACCAATCCTTAGAAATGGAATTGAATTTTGGATTGGGTGAACTCAATATCAGTGTCAATGATAAACCAAAAACTATTTCGGGTATTATCGAATACGATCTTAAACGAACAGAAACGGATGTGAAATTTTCATCTAATTACGGTGTTGCAGTATTATCTATTAACGGTGAAACTGGCAATTTTCAATTTGGCGATAATAGCATCAATTTTGATTTTGATGATGATTATCATAATGCCTTAGACTTTCAATTAGCCAAAGATATCCCAACAGATTTACAAATGGATTTCGGATTGGGGGAAGCGACAATTGATTTAAGCGATTTATCTTTATCTTATTTTGAAATAGACTGTGGCTTAAGTGATGTCAATCTTGAATTAAATAAACCCAATAATATCATCTGTGAACGGGTAAGTATTTCCAGTGGATTGGGTGAATTTAATGGAATTGGATTGGGCAATCTTAATACCAAAAAATTTAATTTAGATGTTGGATTGGGCGCTGCCATGATTGATCTCCGTGGAAAATATGATGAAGATATGGATTTATCCATTGATGTTGGATTGGGTGCGTTGGAATTGATTTTACCGAAAAATGTAAATATTAAGCTTCGTATAGATCATTCTTTTTTGAGTTCTGTAGATGTAAATGGACTTTTGTCCAAAGGGAATAATAAATATGTAAGCAAAGATTGGGATAATGCTCGCCCCACCATCACTGGAGATATTTCTGTTGGAATCGGTGCCGTAGATGTGGAAGTAGATTAATTATTGAATAACTTTCCTTCATGCTCAAGATGACGAGTTATTTTCAATATTCCTTTTCAAACCAACAAACTTGGTCCGTTTTACCGCAGAACCTTTAAACAATTTACGAAATCCATCTTCATCCAGATTTTGCCAATCTTCATTGCTCCAATTCAATATTTCTTGTCGGGGTTGAAATTCGAGAATTTCTGACACTTCCGAAAATTTTTCGTTCCAAGGACACACATCTTGGCAAATATCACAGCCATAGATCCAGCCATGGAGATTGTTTTGATTTTCGGGCAAATCGCCTCGATGTTCAATCGTTAAATATGAAATACATTTTCCCGCGTCTATTTGATATTCAGTCAAGGCTTGTGTTGGACATGCATCAATGCAGGCAGTACAAGTTCCACAAAGATCATCATTAAATGGCTCATCATATTCCAACTCAATATCAAGGATGAGTTCTCCGAGAAAAAGCCAACTCCCATGATCCCGCGTAATCAAATTTGTGTGTTTCCCCAACCAACCGAGTCCAGCACGTTGGGCCCAAACTTTATCCATGACTGGGGAGGTATCCACGCAAGCAATTCCTTTCAAATCAGGATGAGTTTCTTTCATCCAGCCCAATAATTGGAAAAGACGTTTTTTGATCACATCATGATAATCCTCACCCCAAGCATAATTACTTAATTTATAATCCGATGAAATATCATTCTGTCCTTTCCCGATTTGATAATTGAGTCCAACAGAGATGACTGACTTTGCTGCCGGGAAATAGGTGTGAATATCGCTCCGTTCATTTTTTCTTTTAACAATCCATTCCATGGTGGCATGGCGACCTTGCTTCAGCCAAGTTTCAAGATCAGCTTTTTCATTTGGGGTGGCTTCTGCCTTGGCGATTCCTACTTTTTGAAATCCAAGTTCCAATGCTTTTTTCTTTATAGATTCGGATGAAATCATGACTGTTAATTTAATCTAATAATTCATCTGCCACTAAGTTCGCAAAGTACAAATAATATTTATGACTTCGGAACGATTTCAAAAAATAAAAGCTGTTTTAAATAAACGTCAGCCAGATTTGACAGTTATCGTGGATAATGTAAACAAACCCCATAACATAGCAGCAATTTTCCGCTCATGTGATGCTGTTGGGATACCTGATCTCCATGGCTTTTCAAGTCATGAAAAGATAGTTGGCGTTAATTTGAAATCTGCTTCCAGATCTAACAATTGGGTAAAGCTCCAAGTCCATGATTCAATCACGTCCATTTCATTGCAATTAAAAAGTAAAGGTTATTCTATTTATGCTGCTAATAGCAGCGACAATGCTTTGGATTACCGAACTGTTAATTATACCAAACCTACCGCAATTGTACTTGGTGCCGAATTGGGTGGCCTTTCGGAGGTGATCCTCAATGAGGTCGGGCAAATTAAAATACAAACCCGAAGTAAACTTTATTAAAAAACCCGTCTTCCTGAATTGGGACAGTCCAGGATTTTTTGTGTCCCTGTTTTGTAAATGTTCTCGTTTCTTCTGATTCAAATCGCTCTCGGGAAAATGTATAACCCACTGTAATTCCTTTTTTCGTTGTTTTTTTCATTATAAAAAAAAGGTCTGATCCCGAATTCTCTCTCACAGCCATCATTGACAAATCAATCGGGATTTTTTTTAATGGTCCAAAATTGAGATCAATGATTCCTATGAAATTCGCCGGTGAATTATTCAATCCGAAAAATGCCACTCCGGTAATGAGTGAAATATTCCCACCCAAAAATATTTCATTCAACCTTTCATCCTTCAACTTAGTGTTATTTGAAATTCCTCCTCCCAAGATCAAATCAGGTGCTATTGCTTTCATCCAACCCAATGATGAATTGAATTCAATCGATGTTTCCGGATCCCTATCCACATTGCTAAACCAAACATCACCGTACAGCCCATTTTTAAATTGTATCTCAAAAAAACCATCTAACTCCATATTGTCAGTCCCTGCATTGGCGTATAGTCCCGCACCCAGCCCAATATTAGGATTCAAAACTCCGGAAGACTGATTTGTCACTTGGCAAAAAGATGATGTAAAACAAAATAAAATTGTTAAAAGTATTTTCATGTAAGATTGAATAATTATTCCGAGACAATTGTCCGAAATATATTATCCGAAGCAATTGAACCAAATACGCCAAATCCCCCTTCTATGCCAATGGACCGGCCCTTCGTTGTAGGGCTATTTAATAAGAAATTAGAATAATCATCAATTTCACCTTTAACAAAATACGTAAAATAATTATCATCCATGGCTGTGAGCCGTATAAAATAGTCTGCGGTCTGCGACGAATCACTGGATAAGTCACAAAATTCTGTTGGAACGGTATAAATGCTGTCAGACAATTTTACCACCCTTTCAAAATAAGGCCGGCACCAGTCCGTCCCATCTTCCCAATAATCATTATTTTGGATAATACTCCCTGATAAATATCCGCGTGTACTATCATCCCATTTATCCCAAAATATCTTATAAGTATCCCTTGATGAAATTGTGTCTGAAATGAGTGAATCAATTAAAGTTGGATAATTTGGTGTGGTGAGTTCTCCAACCACAGGATCATAATTGGGTGAATTGATTGTGAGTTGATAGGTAACACCCGGCTGGGCAGTAAATGAATCTGTTGTATCTTTATAATAATTCATCCGGACTTCAGTTGTATCCACAAATTCCCAGCCGAGAATTGGCACAACAATTGTATCATAAAATTCTTCCGATTCTACAAAGGTAAAATTAAAGGTATTCGTTCCATCGGATATTTGAACAGTGGCATCTTTGATTAATGCAGCAGGCTCATAAATTGAATCCACATGATATATATCGTTTTCTTCATCATACCAAACTGTATCGACACCTACAAAAATTTGGGACATTTCTCCCAAGTCCGTTGTTCGATAAAGACCAACAAAACTGGAGATACCAGGGTCTAATGAAACAATGCCTAAAACATTCAACACATGGTCATAGTTTGATTCAATATCTTCCCATTCTTCCGGTGGCGGAATGCATCCTGGAATTAAAAGAAACACCGAAAAAAGGTGGGTTAGAATTGAGAGTCTAAATTTCAAATTTGACTCCAAATGTAATCAGAAGAGGAAACATACCCACCTTTCTTCTTTGTACACCCATTTGGTTTCCTGTAGGATCCGTTTTAGTCTGATAAGTATATCCCAGAATATTCACATGGTTCGTTACATTCATAATCTGCCAATACGTATCATATTGGAGTCCAAAAAGATTGCCATGTTTTCGAGTGAGTCCAATATCAAATCGGAAATAATCACCATACCGAGTTGAATTTTTCTCTCCCACCAAAAAGCTATCATTAGGATACCAGTATGTGGATGTATTCAAAGAGTGCGAAAAATCATAAACACGTCCCATGATTGGTGTATAGGGGTTTCCAGTTGAGGTAGAAACAGCTGTACTAAATTCAAGATCCGCATTAATCTCCACACTTGTTACCATGTTAATGGTATGTGTTCTATCAAAACTGGGCGTATGCCATCCGCTTTGCGGATTATAATATTTTGATTTTGCAAAGGTATAACCAAGCCAACCATTCAATCTGCCAGACGATTTCTTGATTAAAAATTCGATCCCTGTTGCTTCCGCATCGGTATCCCAAAATTCATTAAAGGGTTCGGATTGGAATTCATTTTCATTTTCTGTAAAGGCATCCACTTGTTTTAGTGTGAGCAAATTATCAAAATCTTTTTTATAAACTTCAACTCGATAAAAAATATTAGACGGCGACAAATATTCTAAACCCAAAATGGAATGTTGTGATTGGCTAGCATCTTTATCCTCGGGAATTCCCATCCATAAATCCACTAATCTGAAATTTTCATCCTGGTTATTCGCCGTGGTTAAAAATTGATGGTAAATACCCCAATTCAATTTGAGAGAAATATTATCAGACCAATTGTATTTTATTCCCAATCGAGGATCAAAATACAGTTTATCATGTAAAGAGTAATCCGTGCCCCGCAACCCGACTTGGACTTTTAATTTATCCGTCACCTCTATTTTGTCTTGAATAAAAAATGCGATTTCTCTCGTATCTTCATCCATATCAAGTGGCGTTAGTAAGATGGAAGTATCCAATGTTGTTACGCCAAAATCCATACCTAAATTAAAATTCACATCTTTCAATTGAAATCCACTGGTGATCTCATGGCCGTCTCTGGCTTTCCAAATAATTTCCGATTCAAGAGAATTGTCCAAAATGATGTCGTACATATCAAAAAAGAAGGCCGTTTCATTATAGATTGTTGAATCAGGATAAATGATGGTTTCCTGGTCTAGTGAATGAATATTAAAATGAAAACGATATCTGCTCCGGGAAAGGAATGTTTTTGCCACAACAGTTGGGGAAACGATCCACCGCCAAGTCAATCCATTTGTGTGGTTCCCCCATGGCCAATCAATACCAAATCTTCTTTTTACACGAGCTGTCGTATTATCTTCGTAATTGTAATTCTGTGTTTCGTCGAAAGACCAATCCAATACATCGTCTCCGTAAAACCGGGAATAAGTGAGCCGATGGTCCAAACCAAAATCCAAATTGAATTTTAATTGTAAATCATAGAAATAATAGGGGAACTCCAAATACTCCTTTGTGCCGTCTTCCTGTTTATTAATGGGAATTTTAATTGCATTGATAATTTTATCAAAATATGTACGACGCCCCGAAATCATCCAAGATCCTTTAATCCCTTTGTATTCAGGGATAGGTCCTTCTGCCAATCCTTTACTGGAGATCAGGGAAATATTAGCAGACCCTTTCACGGTTTGAGTATTCCCCTCTCGATTGATCACATTCAAGATGGCGCCCATCCGCCCACCATATCTTGCAGGAAACCCACCGGCATGAAAATCCGCCTCCCTAATTGCATCCGTGTTAAAAGTAGAAAAAATCCCACCCAAATGATAGGGATTGTAAACCGATATCCCATCCAGCATGATCAAGTTCTGATCCGGTGTGCTACCGCGTACATAAAGAGCGCTGGAAAAATCACTGGAGGTCTGAACACCGGGAAGCATTTGTAGTGTTCGAAAAATATCTGGTTCAATAAATGCAGGGGCAGAATTAATTTCGCGAAGATCTAAAGAAATCTGACTACTCTCCATGGATCTTTCAAACTTTTGTCGTTCGGCTGTGACCAGTATTTCTGAGCTTACTATGGCTTCCCGTTTCAAGCGGATATCCAATCGAATCGTTTCTTCATCCGTTAAATTTATCTGCTTTTTGTAAACACCAAAACCGATCATGGAAGCAATTATTTCATATTGCCCATTTGGTATTTTTGTGATGACGAAATAACCATCTTTATTTGAAGCTGCACCGAAACCGCTATTGGAAAGAAAAACATTGGCATAGGAAATAGGTTCACCCGTAGCATTTTCCCTAACAAATCCGCTGATGGTGGATGTTGCTTGAGCGTAGGTGAGCAACCCAAATAAAAAGAAACAGCAAACCATGGATTTAGAAAACCTTTTCACACTGTTGACTGGTTTCATTTTAGTAAAATCATCTTTCTGCTTTGAATTTCATTTTCTGTCCGAATAGAATATAAATAAACACCGTTGCTAACTGCCTCTTCCAAATCATTGTAACCATTCCATTGAATTTCATGATCACCTGGTTGCGATTCTGCCATCAGTAACGTTTTAATCAACCTACCTCTTAAATCAAAAACTTGAAGAGATATAATATTTTGTTTTTCTAATGAAAAACGAATTGTTGTGGATGGATTAAATGGATTTGGGTAGTTTTGGTGTAATATAAAATTGGTTGGTAAATCACTACTTTGACCTTCAACAATATCTACAGTTTGGAAATCGGATAATTTATACTCTAGAAAAAAGTCTATTAATTCTACACTACTGTTGAATTCCTCAGAAGTTCCGTAAAACCAATCATGACCGCCACCAATAACTTTAAAATGGACAAACTTTGTTAAGGATTCGTTGGCGTATGTATATTTTTCTACATTTGCACTAATTGAATCAACTGTTTCAATTGTTAAATTATTGTAATCGCTCCAATAATCAATCGATTCTCCAACAGTTAATGAGCCATCAAATGACGGAGGATAATAATTAACGACATCATCCGCTGTGCCATGAATATGGATAATGGGAATTTCTCGATCCTGATCACAAACCTGATTTGAATTGAGCATGAAATTCCCTGTAACTGACCCAAACGCCGTAATCTTGCTTGATAACTCACAAGCTAGTTCATAAGCCATATAACCACCATTTGACATACCACAGGCATAGATTCTGTCAAGATCAATATTATAATTGGCTGCGATTGAATCAATTAACACATCTATAAATCCCACGTCATTATATGAATTCCCATCCCAAAATGTCCCAACATTCCATGAAGGTATTCCTTGGCCATTGTCCATTCCCTGCGGATAAACGACTGCTATGTTTTGGGGATGCGCAAATTCATCCATCTGCGAATAATATTGTTGTCCCCATCCATTACTTGTATATCCGTGCATATTGATAATTAAGGGACATGGGTCCGTCGGATTATCAGGATATGATAATAAATAATATCTGATCGTTCCATCATGATTTAGTACATGCCACTGGGAAAAACAAACTGACATTGAAATTATGAAAAATATATATATTTTCTTCATTTAAGAAAAATCACCATTCTGTTTTAAATTGATTTTTTTGCTCAATTTGAAATTAAACAAAAATTTGGAATTCTCCCATTAATCAAAGATGATCATTTAATAATCGGTCTGCCCACAATAATCCTATTATCGTTTTAACATCGGTGATCTTTCCAGACCAAACCATCTCTACAGCGTTATGTAAAGACGTTGGCATTAGGTCAATAAATTCATCTTCATCTAAATTGGTTTCAGTTTTTTCCAATTCTTCAGCAAGATATATCCACATTTTTTCATTGGCAAACCCAATGGCTGGATGAATATGCGCCAGAAATGTTAATTTATTGGGACGATATCCAATCTCCTCTTCCAACTCACGCATTGCACACTCTTTTGGATCTTCTCCCCTATCCAGTTTACCTGCTGGGAGTTCAATCATTACGGATTGAACTGGATAACGGTATTGCCTAATTAGGGCAATTTTCCCATTCGGTAAGATTGGAATCAAACACACTGCACCGGGATGATTTATCCACTCTCGAGTACTTGTATTCCCATTTGGGAGTTTCACTTCATCTTTTCGGACATCAAGAAGTTTACCTTTAAACATGATTTCGGATTTTCGTTTTGTTTCTTTTAAAGATTTCATCTCTAATGCACCAACTAGTTTGTTTACAAAATATTTTATTTTTGACTTGTATCAATGAAAATATACTGATAATTTTTTTCTTGATTCGACCTAAAATCAATAATAAAAGAAGGTGTCGCCATGAAACAAATAAAATATTATCTTATTCCATTAACAATTCTTTTCTCAATTCTCTTAGCACAAGAAGAAACAACTGAAGCTGCTGTTCCTGAAGAAACAACTGAAGCTGCTGTTCCTGAGGAAACAACTGAAGCTGCTGTTCCTGAGGAAACAACTGAAGCTGCTGTTCCTGAAGAAACAACTGAAGCTGAAGAAGTTGCGCCAATAGATAGTGCAGCTACTGACTCTGCAAATGCTGAAGAAGTTGCGCCAATGGATAGTGCAGCTACTGACTCTGCAAATGCTGAAGATGCACTTACAATGGAAGAAGAAGTTGAAGAAATCGTAGCTGGGCCCTTAGCAGGATTTAGTTTTGGTGCTGCTCCAAGTATTGGACTCGTATCTGGAGGAACGTTTACGAATGTTCCTATTGGCGCTACTGTCGTTATTACCACTCCTTGGGTATTTAAAATGGGTCCATTAGATTTTACAATTTCTGCCGCTTTCGGTGGCTATGCTGGTGAATATGATTCAGAAAAAGATGATGACTTCATAGGTAGTGCCCAACCAGTAGAAAAGTTTAATCCAACAATTATGGGTATTGGTGGTAATCTAACTTTAGCTAAATTAGTTTTTGCTGAAGGTCATGCTGGGATGGTTGGCTCTGGCCCTGGAGTACGAGGTTTTGCAGGCGTATCCTTAGAATACCTTATGAAAAAAGGACTTAATCTTCCTGTAAATATTCTTGTGGGTGGAGAAGGTTTTATTAGTACAGATATGGCTGGTGCTGGTAATCCTTCTGGTTGGGGTGGACTTGGTGTTCGTTTAGATTACGATTTCTAAATCTAAGTCACACTATTATTTTAAAAAAAAGCGACTGTCTCTAGTCGCTTTTTTTATGTCTGGTATGTTTAAAATATTACAATTTAAAATTCTTTGGGAAATATATATTCATTCCAAAAATCCAATTGGGTTCACTATTTTTTCCCCATTCAGCTTTGCCTTCTAACTGAATAGACGGTTTCCAAACCCATTTAAAATCCATAGAAATAAATTCATGAATCTCCACACCGCCACTTGGAAACGGCCCTGCTAAATAATCTTTATAAGGTTCATACGGCCGTGAAGTAATACTCTCTTCTCCTCTTTCCCGTTTTCCAGTGCTCATGTATAAAAATAGCTTATTTCTATTAGAATAATTCATTCCAATTTTCAATTCCCTACCGTCACTGCCATAATACCAGCCCAAGGGTTTATTTCTAATAACAAAATTATTGGTTCCTGAGCCATGGCGGAAGGTGGGTGTTCCAACTTTTAGTAAAGATATATACGCCGTTAATAAAGAAGATTGATTTTTAACTGGGGTGAAACTTATTCGCCCAGAATAAGCTAATCCATGCTCTTTTCCAGCATCTTTTTCAATACCATCAATGACAAATTCGTCAAACAAGAAATTCCCAGAAAGTCTAATTTTGGGACTTACCATCCAATCCAACGATGCTTGCCAAACTGCATTTGCACTACCGGTTCCTAAAGAATTTAAACGTTCATTTAATTCAATTTCTAAATGTGTGGATATAGGATTCATATATCCCAAATCTATGGGGCGATTTTCACCTGAATAAATAACCGTTTCAGTTAATCCAAATATCAGAGTTTTTTTATTCGTCCATTCCACCCCTCGGGCTGTAATGTATCGGTTCACAATCGATTCGGTAGATTCTAAAAATCCGTGAATATATTTTACCCTAATATTCTTCATATCGAGCCCAATCATACCATAATCATAGGGTGGTGAATTTTTACTCAATGCTAATTGGAGATTTGTCCCAGCTCCCCAGTTTTCTCTGCCTCGTCCCAGCTGTATTGTGAGCCAATCACTTTGATACCCGATCCCTGATAAATCTGTTTCACCTGAATTGAATCCACCACGAGTAATATCTCTTGGGATACCAGAATACCTGGGAAATGCATCTATGTCATTTACAATTCTTGGATAGAGATATCCATAAAAGTTATTATTAAAAGTAAAATGACCAAACCCATAGAGTGCAATTGAGTTATTAATAGATTGAAACCCAAATCTGGAATGGATATTTAATTGATTTAATTCATTTTGACTCAGTTGAAATCGAGGACTTCCCAGTGTGGTATAGGATTCCCAATTTTCCCCAATATCCACTGAAAGATTATAAATTTCATTCTCAATGAATTCTTCCGGGATTTCCTGAGCATTGAGAATTGAGTTAAAACCCAAGATTAGGATGGATTGTATTACGATATTTTTCATTTAATTATAAAAGATGTTAATGTAAAAAGTAGAAAAGCGAAAGGGGTTATTTTGGAATTAAAAATTTATTAGATGGGAAATAGTTTATGGGAATAAAATATTCATGTGCCTAAGTGTCCGTGTATATTTTAGGTGTGTGAAATTATTTAAGGAAAAAACAAACTAAATCCTTCTTCGATATTCA
>Ga0066611_10001977_pt1 | contig 10724 bp, 9 predicted proteins | sample SaaInlV_DNA_200m_FD_60376 | JGI IMG/M metagenome (GOLD analysis project Ga0066611, IMG submission 60376) | Marine microbial communities from expanding oxygen minimum zones in the Saanich Inlet - SI075_LV_DNA_200m | ecosystem: Environmental > Aquatic > Marine > Unclassified | place: British... | reverse complement strand
TGATCTGTACAAGGAAATGCAGGGCGAGAAGCTTTATATGTAGGACGTTTGCCCGTTGCCATGTGTCGTGTATGTTGCCGGACATGGAAACAAATTACGAAAACAGGCTCAAGCAGCCACCGGAACTGGTCATTTTCGACTGTGATGGTGTGCTGGTTGATTCAGAGGCTTTGGCCAACCGGGTCTTGTGCGAAACCCTGAACGGCATGGGCCTTGATCTTGAGCCCCTGGAAGTGGCCAGGGTCACGACAGGCATGTTTATGGCTGACCTTGTCGCCTGGGCCGAAGGGCTGTTGAAGCATACATTGCCGCAAGGCTTTGTTGATGATTTGCGTGAGGCTGACAAAATTGCTTTTGAACGTGAGCTGAAATCTGTCCCCGGAATTGTCACGGCACTGGATACCCTTGAGGAATACAACGTTCCGATCTGCGTTGGCTCCTCTGGTCCTCTTGAAAAAATGAATATGACGCTCGGGCTGACAGGATTGCTGCCGCGCTTTGAAGGGCGACTGTTCAGCGCCCATCAGGTTGGTAAAGGCAAACCGGCCCCGGATGTATTCCTGTTTGCGGCGAAGAACATGGGGATTTCGCCCGGCAAATGTGTTGTCGTTGAAGACAGCGTACCTGGCGTCCAGGCCGCAGTTGCTGCGGGCATGGATGTTTTTGCTTATGCGGCACCAGACAGTGAAGCCGTTGGCCATGGACCGGAAACACTGGCTGCTGCCGGCGGGCAGGTTTTTCGTGATATGACGGACTTGCCCGGGTTGCTGGGGTTTACCCGACAGTTAAGGAGCGCCTGACGCATGACAGAAAGTGGTTCTCTCAAGGTGATCTTTGCGGCGCTGATCGGTAATACGCTGATATCCATCACCAAATTTGGCGCAGCATTTGTGACCGGCTCCTCCGCCATGTTCAGTGAAGCCATTCACTCCCTGGTCGATACCGGCAATCAACTGCTAATGCTGCACGGCTTGCGTCGCGCCAAAAAACCGGCTGATGAAGCGCATCCTTTTGGCTACGGCATGGAAGTTTATTTCTGGACATTCGTCGTTGCCATCCTGGTGTTTGCCGGTGGTGCGGGTGTGTCGATCTATGAAGGCATTCACAAGGTGATGGCGCCGGAACCGGTCAGCAATGTCATGATCAACTATGCTGTGCTGGGTGCCGCGATGGTTTTTGAAGGCGTTGCCTGGATGATGGCCTACAAGGAGTTTGGACGCTCCCGGGGACGCATGGGCTTGATGGAGGCTGTCAGTCGCAGCAAGGACCCGACAGTGTTTACGGTCTTGTTTGAAGACACGGCGGCGATGCTGGGTCTGTTCGTAGCCTTTGTCGGGATCGCGGCTGCAGATTATCTGGACATGCCATTGCTGGACGGTGTTGCGTCCATTGTCATTGGTTTGATCCTTGCCCTGACAGCATCCTTGCTGGCGTTCGAAACAAAGGGGTTGCTGATTGGCGAGGCTGCACATCCGCGAGTCGTTGAAGGAGTGCGCAGGATTGCACGGGCGGAAGATTCAGTGATCGGGATCAACGAAATTTTGACCATGCATCTCGGCCCAAAAGATGTATTGCTGAATGTCAGTCTTGATTTTGGTGACAAGTTTACCGCCGATGATGTCGAGGCATCGGTGACAAATATGGAACGTCAGATCAAGAGGCAGTTTCCCGATGTCACCAGGGTCTTTATTGAAGCGCAATCAAGGAACAGTCAACGCCGGGTGTAACGTTCGGCTCCATATCTGAATTCACCAAAACGACACTACCATTCGCCGATGCGAAAGCCCTTTTCCTGGGACTTGTCTGTGCGTTCAATGACGGTGTCATCAGACATGGTGCGGCGGAAACGACGACGTCGGAACCAGGTAAACAGGCGGTCCTGTTTCTCTTCCCGAATGGTTGCATGACGGGCTGATGAGCCAAGGTCGGTTTGTTCGTCCGGGTCATTTTCAAGGTCGAACAATTGTGGTGGAAAGCCGTCGTAGTAAATATATTTCCAGCGGTCTGTCCTGACCATCCAGGCCAGGGCGGCGTTGGGTTCTTTCTCAAGCGAATTCCGGGCTCCGCGAAAACCATAATCCAGTTCGCTGAACGCGGCTTCCCGCCAATCCTCGGGCACGGCTGTATCATGCAACAACGGCAGCAGGGACCGCCCTTCCAGGCGTTTCTTTTCCACTCTTCCGCCAGCTGCTTCAACAAAAGTCGGGATCAGATCAATTGCTTCAACCAGGGCATCTGACGAGGTACCGCGCGTTGCGTCTGCCGTTTTCGATGGATTGACCACGATCATGGGGATCCGCACGCTGGCCTCGTGAAACAACTCCTTTTCGCCGAGCCAGTGATCTCCCAGATAATCCCCATGATCAGAGGTCAGAACGATCATGGTGTTGTCGCTCAAGCCGTTGTTGTCCATATATTCGAACAAACGCCCCAGCTCATCATCGATTTGTTTGACCAGCCCCATATAAACTGGAATGACGGTGCTTCGGGTCTCATCCTCCTGAAAAGTCTTGCTCTCGTCATGTTCCATATAGGCGGCAACAACAGGGTGCGGGTGCGCACGTTCAGCTTCGGTTCGGTTGGCCGCCATGATCTGGTTTGGCCCATAAATATCGTTGTAGGGCGCTGGTGCCACATAGGGCCAGTGCGGCTTGATGAAACTGAGATGCATGCACCAGGCTTCGTCTCCGGCTTCTTCCATAAATTCCATGGCCCGGTTCGTCATATAAGGTGTTTCTGAATGTTCGGCTTTTACCCTTGCCGGTTTACGGGCGTATCTCATTTGCCAGCCTGTCAGGGTTTCTCCGTCAGGTCCTTCAGCTGAGTTGGCGTAGTCGTGCCAGGGATTGTCACCAGGATAGCCTTGTTCATTGAGCCATTTGTTATAGCGAAGGTTGGGGGCAGATCCGCCAGACGGGATTAGACCATCATCACGTTCCCAGGGCTCGAAGCCGCATTGGCTGACGAGAACACCAAGGTCAGTGGCCTTGTTGACTTCAAGCCGGGCCATGCCTTCTGCGTCTTCTACCATGTGGGTTTTTCCGACCAGAACGCAACGTTTTCCCAAGGGGCGCAAATAATCTCCCATCGTCCACTCTGATACATCCAGCGGCACACCATTCCAGGTCGCACCATGACTGACCATGTAGCGCCCGGTATAAAATGACATGCGCGATGGGCCACATACAGGCGACTGGGTATAAGCCCGATCAAAGCGCACGCCTCTTGCCGCCAGTGCATCTATATTTGGCGTTTCAAGTGTCGGATGCCCGGCACAGGACAAATAGTCAGCTCTCAGCTGATCACACATGATGAATAGAATATTCTTTACGTCTGCCATTTCGTGTAATCCGCGTCTGGAAGAGAAATTTTGTTTTGTCATTGCCAGTTTAGTATCAGCGTCCCCGATATGCGAAGCAGCTATTGCATGTTAACTGGTTTGAATAAATTCAGACAAACACACTTAATATACGTTATCTGCCTGGCTCATATATTATACAATTTCAGTAATTGGCAATTCGCACAAAATAGATGTAGAATAAAACTCGTTCGCGGGGGGCGTTGGTTTTTCTTTTAGTTTCGGAGATGCCCCGGATGAATGTTCTCAATAAAAGTATTTCATGGAAACTGTTCCCGTCGCTTGTTGCGGGACTGTTGATTTGTATTGTCGGTGTCTTGATTGCTGTGCCGACGGTGACTGAAAATGGACTGAAACGCAGCGCGGCTGAAAACGCACAGAAGACTGTTAAACAGTTCAAGATTCTCAGATCTTATTATACGAAGAATGTCATCTCCAAGGCATTGGCCAGCGGGGCATTGAAACCAAGTTTCAGCCACAAGGGAACGCCGGGACAAATACCCTTGCCGGCAACCCTGATCCACGACCTCAGTGAATTGCTAACCGAAGCTGGTACAACCCTGAAACTGTATAGCCCCTATCCGTTTCCCAATCGCGCTGATCGCAAGATGGACGCCTTCGGTGACGACGCATGGCAGGCTTTGTCTGCCAATCCTGACGCGCCTTTCGTCCGCTCGGAAGTTATCGAAGGTCGCGAAGTTGTGCGGGTTGCCGTCTCTGACACCATGGTCAGTCCAGTTTGTGTTAAATGCCACAACACACGGTCTGACACGCCAAAAGCCGACTGGAAGCTGAAAGACCTTCGAGGCGTTCTGGAAGTCGATACTGACATTACGGATGCCGTTGACGAGGCTTCCGTGACCGGCTTGCTCATCGCAGGTATTCTTGCTGCGGTTCTGGCCATTGTGACCATATTTGCTTTCTTCCGCATGAAATCAGTTGTGATTACGCCGATTGATCGCATGACCCATGTCATGGCGACGCTGGCGGAAGGGAACCTGGAAATTGACATCCCCTCCCGTGAACAAGCCGATGAAATCGGTGAAATGGCGCGTGCAGTTCAGGTCTTCAAGGAAAATGCCTTTGAAGCCGAGCGGCTGCGCGAAGAACACAATCAGGATGAGGCGGCCAAGCGCAAGAGAGAAGAAGAAAGTGTGGCCGCCGAGGCCCGGGCGAGAGAAGAACGGCATGCTTCCATGCTGGCTCTGGCTGACGAATTTGAAGGCAGCGTAAAAACTGTTGTTCAGACGGTCTCTACTGCTGCGCAGGAAATGCAGGATACAGCGCAATCCATGACAACGATTACAGCCAGTACGCTGGATCAGACAAATACTGTCGCAACAGGTGCTGAAACGGCTTCATCGAATGTTGAAACGGTTGCCTCTGCGGCTGAGGAACTTGCAGCCTCTGTGCGTGAAGTGGGCGCGCAGGTCTCAAAGTCTGCCGAAGTTGCCCAGAACGCCGTGGCGAAGGCCAAGGTTACGCATGGGCAGGTTCAGAAGCTTGATGAAGCGGCCCAGGAAATTGGCCAGGTCGTGCAACTGATTACCGACATTGCCGAACAAACCAACTTGTTGGCCCTGAATGCCACCATCGAAGCGGCACGTGCCGGCGATGCGGGCAAGGGGTTCGCGGTTGTGGCATCCGAAGTCAAAAACCTGGCCAGTCAAACGGCGAATGCAACCGAGCAAATCAAAACCCAGATATCCGGCATTCAGGATTCTACAAACGAAGCGGTTGGTGCGATCGATGAAATCAGCGAGACAATTGATCAGATTGCTGAATACACATCATCGATCACAGCAGCAGTGGAGGAGCAGGGGTCCGCAACGCAGGAAATTGCCCAAAACACGCAAGAGGCAGCGACCGGGACCATTAATGTTACAGAAAACATTACCGGGGTGTCTGCGTCGGTAAGTGAAACCGGAGAAGCGTCAGCAAAGGTTCTTGAATCAGCTCAAAAAATGACCGCTGATTCGGAAACCTTGCGCAAGGAAGTAGACAACTTCATCAAACGCCTGTCCGAGACCTGAGATCGCTTGACAAGACCCCCGGAGAAAAAGTCTCCGGGGGTTGTGTTTATGGTGATGCTTCACGTCTGGTCGACCAAAACACAATGACCGTAAAGTCTGTTTTGCCTTCAAAACCAGACGTGTTGCCGCGTTTTCCGGAATTACTGCTTTTAACCAGAATCGGACATCACAATAGTCACCAAGCGAGCGATATTAAGTGACATTTTGAAGTATCGAAACGGGTTCTCTCTTTTCATCACGGAGGGAAGGAATTGGTTCCTGCGACGATAAAATCGGCTTTTTTTGACAACACCACCAATTGAGCTGCAGTTGTAAATCGCGTTGTTCAGAACATGCGAATAGTATTCGTTATGTTTGATTTTTGCCTCATATCTGGCAATACTGCTCGCTGGTGGAAATAATCATTTGTTTGTTGAGATGGTGCAGGAAGTTGTAAAACTTTTGCGGGATTCAGACCTTCTGTCGGGGGTGTCGGAAGAAGAGCTTCGACGCCTTGATCCGCAGCCGGAACTAATCTCTGTTTCCGCAGGTGACACCCTGATCCGGCAAGGGGAAGTTGGTTCAGATTATTACCTTTTGGTCCATGGGCGTCGTCGCGTCTTCCTTGAAGGGGACGATGTTACCAAAAAGCTGATTAACAGCATTCTGCCCGGTGAAGGCGTTGGCGAAATGTCATTGCTTACCGATGATCTGACTTCGGCAACCGTTCTCGCCATGCACGATAGTCATTTAGTGCGCTTTTCTCGTAAATCTTATTTGCAACTGATGGAAAGTTCACCCGATGCCGCCTTGCAGGTGACGCGAACTGTCATTAAACGCTTGCGCGTCGGTGTGTCTGGCGACAAACGGAAAGCAGGCTTTTCAACCGTCGCAGTTGTGCCGATCGACCAGTCTGTCGGCACATTCAGATTTATGAAAGAGCTGGGTGAGCAACTTGACCAGTTTGAAGATATTCAAACCGTTGCAGTCGAAGGCCTTGGCGAAAGTCTGGTTGAACTGGTGCGGCAGGATGGTGGCCTGGACGTAAAGGAAGACCATGCCTTGTCTGCGGCATTGATGGATCTGGAAAGCAAATCCGGCATCTTGGTCCCACCTTTGAAAGGCTATGGCACCCTGAATTTCAACCAGATTGATGAAATTGTTGACGTTGGATATCGCTATACAATTGAAAAACTGCATGAGGCTGAGGATCCCGTTATCAGACGGTATCTGAAACATGGAAATTTGCCGGAAGCGGGAGAAGTCACCGAAAACAAAATCGATCGATCTGGATCATGTCCGTCATGACATCGAGCGGACATGAAACAAAGTATTTGATCGGCATACTTGCCGCATTTTCCGCCGTTGGTCCGGTGGCGACGCAAATTCTGCTGCCAGCACTTCCGTCCATTCAATCCGGCTTCGCCATTGATTTAGGCACCACACAGTTAACCTTGAGTCTGTCACTGTTGGCCATGGCGCTGGCCCAGGTTGCCTGTGGCAGTTGGTCCGACCGTGTCGGTCGACGGCCGACAGCAATTTGGGGACTGGTGATCTATTTTGCAGGTAGCGTCATTTGTGGGCTGGCCCCGAATATCTGGATCCTCATTGTCGGTCGCGTCATTCAAGGAGCAGGAGGTGCATTTGGCATTGTCCTGTCGCGCGCCATTATCCGGGATGTCTATGGACCTGAACGGTCCGCAGCAGTGATATCGATTGTCACCATGGCATTTGTTGTCGCCCCCATGTTGGCACCGGTGATCGGTGGCATATTAACAGACTACACCCACTGGCGGTTCGTATTCGTTTTCACCAGCTGTGTCGGCCTGCTGGTTCTGGCACTGGTCTGGTGGGGGCTGAAGGAAACCAGACAACTCGAAGAACATGGCGACGAAGGCACAGCCAGATTGCGGGCAATCGACTTGATCCGTCAGCCCCTGTTTCTCAGCTATGCATTACAATGCGGCTTCACCATGGGTATATTTTTTGTCTTTATTGCCTCCGCGCCGTTTGTCGTCGTCAATATTCTGGGCCATACGGCGACCATTTACGGTATTGGCTTTGTGATCATCTCTATAGGCTACGTCATCGGTAATCTGATCTCGGCACGGATTTCAGAGCGGATCGGCACAGACGCTATGATGCTGGCAGGTACCTTTTTAGCATTCCTGTCGGCGGTACTATTCGGGGGGCTGCTGATCGCCGGATATTGGACCCTTTGGGCAATTTTCCTGCCAGGTGCGATGATTGCGCTGTCAGCCGGGCTGTCACTTCCAAGTGCACAGACGAGCGCCATCAATGTCGCACCTGAAGCCGCTGGCGTGGCGTCAGGCATCACAGGTTTTCTGCAGCTTGCTTTTGGTGCGATTACCGCGCAACTGGTTGGCATCCTGACGACTACGACACCTTATCCGATGGTCGCCGGCGCATTGATCATGGCGGTCCTGGCTTTTCTGTCGGTTCTTTTCAGCCGCAGATATTCATTCTCGCAAGTAAACCGGAGAGAGTAGCGGTCATGCGTATCCGCAAAGAAACATTCAACATCGACACGTTGACGCCCGAGCATCGGGAGGAACTTTACAATGAACTGTTCCCTGTGACCGGTGAGTTGTTTCAGGGCATGACGCATGAGATATTCAGGACGTATTTCAATCCGCCTGAAAATACCACTGCCATATTTCAGGTTTTCCGAGCCCCCGAGGGTCATGTCCTCGGCTTTTCCATCGCCAAACGCACGACAATGACGGCGCTGAATCGCGAGGTCACGGTTTTCCGCGCTGTCGCTATGATCAAACGGGAGGCCCGGGGCGCTGGTTCCACCCTGATGCTGGGTTTTAAGCTGTCTCTGCTTTGGAAGCTGCGCCATCCGTTCAGTGAAGTTTACTATTTCGGCTCGATGTTGCAGCCGACCAGCTATTATCTGATGATCAAGTCCGCAAAGGAAATCTGGCCGCGCCACGATCAGGAAACACCACCCGACAGATTCGCCATGTTGCAGGCAATCGCCGACGCCAACGATTTGCCGCCTTTGGACCCACCCCGACCCTATGGCCGTTCTTTACCTGTTTCCGTCATCGAAAATGAGGAGGAACGGAACTATTGGCTAACCAGTGACCGACCGGACGCCAGACTGTTTTTGGAAAACAGTCCGGAATATTTCGGTGATCATGTTCTGATCTGTTTCATTCCGTTGACCTGGTCCAACCTGTTTCGCTCCTTTGGCATGTTTGCGGGTGACAAATTTCGCTGCGGATCGGTGCGCTGATCGGTGAATTTCGATATCGTATTTTGGGCAAACGCCGGGTCAATCTGTCGGAATTGATACGTTTGGTATCGGTCAATCTGGTGCTGGGAGAATTGGGACGCTCCGCCATGGAGAATATCGTCGAAGGTTCCACGCTACATGCCATCAAACCCGGCCGCATTTTGGTGCGTCAGCACGATGCCGCCGATGCCACCTATGTCATTTTGCATGGAGAGGGAAAGGTGTTTCTCTCTGAAGATGAAAATGAAACGTCCATCGCTGAGGTCGGGCGCGGTGATGTTGTCGGTGAAATGGGGGTTATTCTGAATCAGCCGCGCATGGCCACCATACGCGCAACTACCCGTATGCAGGTTGTGCGCATTGACCGCAATGTCCTGCTGGAGGCATTGGATGAAGTCCCCAACGTGGGTGCGCACATCCGAAAATTGATCGAAGACCGAATTGCCCGCAATCAAGCGAGACTAGGTGGCAAATTGTCCGGGCAATGACGGAAGGGGGCAGGCGTGATACGAACTATCAGTACGTCGCGTCCGATTTGGGTCAGTCCCCTGTGCCCTCCAAAGCACACATCACTATCCAGAAGGTTTTTTATGTGCGGTAATGCGGACGTATTTGAACGCTGCTAAATACTTTCGCCCCTAACAAAAATCGATCATTGCAAACCTTGCTTTTCCTCCAAATACATAGCGTAACTACAGACAAACGGTTGCAGGAGAAAATGCATGTGGGCGGCTTTTCGTTCATCCTGGTCACTATTCATGGGCATGATTTTGCTCATGATCAGCAATGGTCTTTTGGTAACCCTGCTGACTTTGCGCGCAGACGGACTTGGATTTAGCGAATCAACAATTGGATTGATACAGTCGGCCTATCCCGTCGGGTCATTAATAGGTTGTTTGATCGCGCCCAAATTAATTATGCGGGTTGGTCACATTCGTATTTTTGCTGCCTTCGCTTCTATTGCCAGTGCAACAGCACTTATCCATCTTGTCACCAACGACCCCTTGAGTTGGGGAGCCATGCGCCTGCTTCAGGGTTTCTGCTTTTCAGGACTCTATATCGTTGCTGAAAGCTGGCTGAATGGCAGTGCAAGCAACGAAACCCGCGCCAGTTTGCTGTCGACTTACTTCATCACTCAGACTGGTGGTGTAATGATCGGACAACTACTGCTCAATCTTTCCAGCCCGGAAGGCATTTTCCTTTTCATTGTGGTCTCTGTTCTAATCTCGTTTTCACTTGTTCCTATGCTGGTTTCGGCCAGTGCAATCCCGCCTTATGTACCACCAGAAAGAATCTCGTTGGCAGAGTTGTTTCGCCTTTCTCCCATGGGTTTGACCGGAAGTTTTCTCAATGGCATTGGCCAAACGGCACTTTATATCGCTCTTGCTCTTTATGGCCGTGCTATTGGATTGTCCGCTGGTGCCATTGGTGGCCTGATCGGCTTTATGACCCTGGGCGGCATGCTGTTTCAGTTTCCTCTTGCCAAACTTTCTGACAGATTGGACAGGCGCCTGGTCATTGTGGGCGCTCCAGGCTTGGCCATTCCGGTTTGTTTATTTCTCGCAACAATGGAAAGCCCTGTCGATAATAGCATTCTACTCTTCGCGTTGGTTGCGGTGCTGGGCGGACTTACCCTGCCGATTTACTCCATCTGTATGGCACATATGAACGATCATCTAAAACCCGGTCAGGTGGTCGCCGCCAGTGGCACTCTGGTTTTGATTTTAGCTGTTGGTATGACCTTCGGCCCGACACTGGGAGGTTTCGCCATTGCTCATTTTGGTCCCGAAGGTCTCTTCTATCTACTCGCGACCACGTCAGGATTAACTGTCATGACTGGTCTCTTCCGCCTTCGGACCGGGCAATCTCGTTCGCAAAATCAGATCACGGCAGTCGCTCTGAGTGCCAACCTGTCGCCGGAAGCATCAAGCCTCTATCGCGACGCATCAAACCCGGACAGAGACGACTCTATTTGACGGGCGACAATTAGAAGATTAGCGGTGTTTTCACTTACAGGTGGATGTATCCAGCTTCGCCTGAAAATTCATGCGGATTTCGCTTTCAACGCCGAGCTTGCCGGGAGGCGCTC
>Ga0066611_10001966_pt1 | contig 10771 bp, 10 predicted proteins | sample SaaInlV_DNA_200m_FD_60376 | JGI IMG/M metagenome (GOLD analysis project Ga0066611, IMG submission 60376) | Marine microbial communities from expanding oxygen minimum zones in the Saanich Inlet - SI075_LV_DNA_200m | ecosystem: Environmental > Aquatic > Marine > Unclassified | place: British... | reverse complement strand
CCGATAATTCCGGACAGGGCTGGATGCCTGCCCATAAGATTCGTGTCTTTCGACCTTCACCAAAACAGCCCACACTGTCCAGTATCAGGTCAAAGGCAGGGAACTTGATGTGTGCCAGTTCGGCGCTGATGTCGGCGGCAACATCTTCGGGGACGTCACCTATAAAGCGCAGCGTCAGGTGCAGCATTTCGACCTTGTTCCACCGTGCGCCGGGGACGCCACCCCCCATTTGATGCAGCCGTTCGCGTACATCCTCAGGCAGATCAATGGCAACGAACAAACGGATCATGATCGACTATCCCCTGAACCCGGAAACCTGATTTCTATTTAAGGGCTGTTTTTCCGCTCAGCAATGCTTCGATATAAGGCACCATTTTTCTGGCAATAATTTTCTGCCCCTCCGGCGTCGGATGGATGCCATCATGCTGGTTCAACTTTTCATCCCCGGCAACGCCTTCCAGCAAAAACGGATAGAGCAGGATTTTATGTTTTGACGCCAGCCGGGTATAGATCGCCTGAAAGGCCTTGCCAAAATCGTCGCCCAGGTTGGGTGGGGCCAGCATACCGGCCAGCAATACAGGCATATTTCGCTTCTTCAGTGCCAATATTATGGCGTCCAGATTCTGGTATGAATTCTCCGGTGTCAGAGCACGCAGGGCATCGTTTCCGCCCAGGGCCACGATGGCGAAACCCGGCGAGGGTGAAGTCCCGTCCAGTGACCAGGCCAGTCGCGCCTTGCCGCCGGCAGTGGTATCGCCTGATACCCCGGCATTGACGATGGTGATGGCTACGCCCTTGTCGGCCAGGATCTTTTGCACAACGGCTGGCCATGCTTCCTGTTCGCTAACCCCTAATCCGGCTGTGATGCTGTCGCCAAAAGCGACGATAACCAGACCCTCGGCGCGTGCAGAAGGCGCGCTGGCCAGCAGGACAGCAAACAAGACCAGGGTAAAAATAATGCCTGGAAGTTTGGCTTGTGGCCTGCGCGTTCCTATATGATGGATCAGACTGTTAACGGGCATCGGGAAATTTTTGAATATGGACATGGCTTCGGTTTCAGGTGAGACACTGGTGGACTTGCAGGACTTGCATCTTACCCTGGATAGTGGCGCTGGTGCCGTCAACATCCTGCGGGGTGTTGATTTGCAAATAACGCGCGGCGAAACGCTGGGTGTTGTCGGGCCATCGGGTTCGGGGAAGTCAACCATGCTGGCGGTCACCGCCGGTCTTGAACGTCCATCAAGCGGTCACGTCAATGTTGCAGGTAAAGACCTCGGCCTGTTGAACGAAGACCAGCTGGCCCTGTTTCGACGTAAGCATGTTGGCATCGTCTTTCAATCCTTTCATCTGATTCCGACCATGACAGCGCATGAAAATGTTGCCGTTCCGCTGGAACTGGCTGGTGATCCGGATGCCTTTGAACGGGCCCGGGAAAGCCTGGCCGATGTTGGCCTGTCGGATCGTCTGACCCATTACCCGACGCAGCTTTCCGGCGGTGAGCAGCAACGTGTGGCTCTGGCCCGTGCCTTTGTTGGCGAGCCGGACCTGATTTTGGCAGACGAGCCAACCGGCAATCTCGACAGCGAGACCGGGGCTGCGATCATAGATTTGATGTTTGGTATTCGCCGCGACCTGACCCTGATGCTGATTACGCATGACGACCAGGTCGCCACACGCTGTGACCGGGTGGTCCGCATGGCAGACGGCAAACTTGAACCAACAGCGTTGGGACAAACTCCCGCCGCTGATGTTTCACTTGCCGCGAGCTGACCGACATGGCCTTGCCCCTCAGTGTTCGATTTGCCTGGCGTGATCTGCGCGGGGGCCTGAAAGGTTTCCGGATTTTTCTGGCTTGCCTGACCCTGGGTGTTACAGCCATTGCCGGTGTGGGCTCTCTGGGTTCGGCGATCCGGGCCGGGATCGACAACAATGCCCGGAACCTGCTGGGGGCCGACGTCGAAGTGCGGCTTTCCAGTCGCGCGGCAACGGCGGATCAGGTCACCTGGATGGCTGATAACAGCCAGGCGCTCAGCCTTGTGCGCAACTTGCGGACTATGGCCAGGGTACCGGATGGCGGCAGCCAGACGCTGGTTGAATTGAAAGCCGTTGCCACGTCAGGTGCGGCGGCTTATCCCTTGTATGGCCAGGTGACGCTGGATCCCCCGATGCCGTTGGCGGCAGCACTGGCGGATCAAAATGGTTTGAAGGGGGCGGTTGCAGAACCGGCCTTGCTGGCGCGTCTGGGTGTGAAGGTCGGCGACAAACTTGATCTCGGTAAAATCCAGGTCGTGTTGCGAGCCGTGCTGGTGACCGAACCCGACCGGGTTAGCGGCACCTTCGCCCTGGGGCCACGGTTGATGATCAACAATCAGACCCTGGATGCCGCTGGACTGATCCAGCAAGGCAGTCTGGTGCGTCATAAATACCGTATGCGCCTGGCGCCTGAGGCGGATCTGGAGCTTTGGCGCAAGAAAATTGATACTGCCTGGCCCGATACAGCCTGGCGAATTGGCGATGTTAAAACGGCGCAGCCATCGGTTAAACGCTTTGTCGATCGCCTTGGTTTGTTCCTGACCCTGGTCGGGCTGACAGCCTTGATTATTGGCGGTGTGGGTGTTGGCAATGCGGTCCAGGCCTATCTTGCCGGGCGCACAGAAACCATCGCGACGTTGAAATGCCTCGGCGCAGAAGGGGCAATGATCTTCCGGATTTATCTGATTGAAATTGGATTACTGGCGGTTCTGGGCATCGCCGGGGGTCTGGTGCTGGGGGCGGCCTTGCCGATGATTGCACTTGGGGTCCTGGAAGGTCAGTTGCCCGTGGCTGCAGATATTTCAGTTTATCCTGTGCCTCTGGTTCGGGCGGCAGCCTTTGGCGTATTGACGGCTTTTGCCTTTGCCTTGTGGCCGTTGGCCCGGGCGCGTGAAGTGCCGGCAGCCGGTTTGTTCCGCGATATCATTGGCGGCGAATGCCGCTGGCCTCCGCTGCGCGATATATTGTTATTGGCAATTTCCGCAGCTTTGTTGATCTTGCTGGCCCTGACTAGCGGCGACAATGCCCGTCTGGCGCAATGGTTCATCGGCGCATCAGTTGCGTCCTTGTTGGCCTTCTGGATATTGGCCCGGGGCCTGATCATGCTGCTGGCGCGCTTGCCGCGACCGCGCAAACCTGGCCTGAGACTGGCGTTATCGAACCTGGTTCGCCCTGGTGCGCCCACAGCTGGCGTCGTGATTTCCATGGGCGCTGGTCTGACGGTGCTGGTGACCATCGCCCTGATTGAAGGCAATCTTAACCGCCAGGTGCAAAGCCGAATTCCGGATCGTGCACCTTCCTTTTTCTTCATCGATATTCAGCCTGATCAGGTACCGCTGTTTGACGCGACCGTGGCGGCAATTGAAGGCGGGGAACTGGTGCAACGGGTGCCGATGCTGCGCGGCCGTGTTGCCATGATCAAAGGGGAAAGTGCTGATACCTTTCCCGCTGAGAAAGATGGAGGCTGGTTTGCCCATAACGAACTTGCTTTCAGCTATATGGCCGAAATGCCAACTAAAACTGTACTAACCGACGGTGTCTGGTGGCCAAAGGATTACCAGGGGCCGCCGTTGATTTCGCTGGGTGCACATGTCGGCGAGAACCTGAATATCAAGGTTGATGACACTGTTACCTTCAATATTCTGGGTCGCAAGATGCAGGCGCGCGTGGCCAATTTACGCAAAATTGACTGGACTACGATGCAGCTGAATTTTTCGGTCGTCTTTGCCCCCGGCGCGCTTGAAGGCGCGCCGCAGGTTCACATTGCAACGGTCAGCGCACCAAAAGCACACGAAACGGCATTGCAAAAAGCCCTCAGCAAGGCACTGCCCAATGTCTCGGCAATCCGGGTTGGTGATGTGCTGGATACGGTAACAGCCATGTTCGACCGGATCTCGTCGGCGATCCGGGCATCTGCGGCGGTGACGGTCATTGCCGGTATTCTGGTTCTGGCTGGTGCCCTGGCAGCAGGCCATTCCAGACGGGTTTATGATTCAGTGATTTTGAAAGTTCTGGGTGCGACCCGGCGGGATGTGGCGCGGGCCTATCTGATTGAATATGCCTTGCTGGGCGGATCAACCGCTTTATTGGCAACACTGGTCGGCACTATTGCAGCCTGGACCGTAATGACCTTTTTCATGGCAGGGGAATGGGTTTTTCTGCCTCTGGCCGCGGGCTTGACGGCTGGCGGCGGCATAATTCTGACAATTGCCCTCGGTTTTATTGGCACCTGGCGCGCACTTGGACAAAAAGCTGCCACAGTTCTGCGTCATGTTTAGGCTTCAAGACCAGCAATACTGAACGCTGACCCTTGAAATAGCGGGCAAAAGTAACGATATTTGCCATAAGAGCGGTTTTGGCACATGCCGGGCCGTAGCTCAATATTGCCACGGGAGTATTAAATGGCACTGGATACCAAAGCGCGCCTCTCAATGAATGCAGCAGGCGCCGCGACGCAACAACAAGTTGACGTGGGTCTGCGCAACTACATGCTCAAGGTCTACAACTACATGGGATCGGCCCTGGCGTTGTCCGGCGTAGTTGCATTTTTTGTTGCCACCAACCAGTCCCTTCAACAAGTCATTTTCGGCACCGGCCTGATGTGGCTGTTTGTTCTGGCACCCCTTGGCCTGGTATTTTTCCTCAGCGCCAAAATCCAAACCATGAAGGCGTCCACAGCACAAACAGTGTTCTGGGTTTTTGCCGGCATGATGGGTATTTCCCTGTCGACCATTTTGTTGCAATACACCGGCGCCAGCGTCGCCCGTGTCTTCTTCATCACGGCGGGTACGTTTGGTGCCATGAGCCTCTATGGCTACACCACCAAGAAGGATCTGACCAAGCTCGGCTCCTTGCTGATGATGGGCCTGATCGGCATTATCATTGCCAGCGTTGTGAACATCTTCCTGGCGTCTTCAGCCTTGCATTTTGCGATCTCGGTTATTGGTGTTCTGGTCTTCGTTGGTCTGACAGCCTATGACACCCAGAAAATTCGCCAGATGTATTACGCAGCAGACTCAAGCGAAGTTTCCCAGAAAAAAGCCATTATGGGTGCACTGACCTTGTATCTGGATTTCATCAACCTGTTCATCATGTTGATGCATCTCTTTGGCCAGCGTGATTAGTCAACGCGGCTTATCAAATAGAAAAGGCCCGGCGATTTTGCCGGGCCTTTTTTTGTGTCTGATCGCTGGCGTTCAGAACATCACCACTTGCCAGGCAATACCGCTGAGGGTGGCACCGGCGACCCCCAGCAAGATGTAGAACCCGAAGACCGGCAATCGCACCAGGGCAAAAACAGCCATGGCGGCGGGGATGCTTGTAACGCTGCCGGCAATCAGGAACGACATGGCGGCCCCTGGCATCATGCCCAGGTTCAACAATGCATCGATCGTGGGGACAGCGGCATAGCCGTTGAGATAGGCCGGAATGCCCACCAGCACGCCCAGGGGAATGGACCACCAGTTGTCGCCACCCAGCCAGCTGCCAACAAAGTCGGCAGGCAAGTAAGCCACCATCAGGCTTTCGAGAACAAAGGCCAGGGTCAGCCAGCGCATCAGGAACCAGCCGGTTTCTTTTGACGTACTGGCAAACTTTGACCGGCGTTCATCGTGACGCCAGAACTTCCAGACAATTTCCGGGTCGGTGCGTTCGGCCAGTGGTGCTGTATTGGTGCCGCACCCCATTTTGACCATGGGCCGCAAGGGATTGGCGAAGACAGATGATTTGGCAAAGACATGCATGGCAAATCCCGCACCCAGACCCATGACAACAGCCGCAAGCGTTTTGGCAACGGCGAAGGGAATACCCAGCACCGCCGAGGTTACAAAAAACATGCTGGGGTCCATGATGGGGGAGGCAATCCAGAAGGCCATGACCGGAGCCATGGGCACACCGGCTGCCAACAGACCGGCGATGATCGGGACCACGCCGCAGGAACAGAACGGTGATAACGCACCGAACAGGGCCGCCAGGATAATTGTTTTTGTCGGATTGCCGGAAAAGACCAGGGCGACCTGTTTATCAAGACCGGTCGCAGTGGCCCAGGCCGCCAGGGTGACGGCGATGATCAGAAACACCAGAATGCCGCCGAGGCTTTGCCCGGTGAAGATGGCACTATCCAGCGCCTGTTGGGGCAGCAGGATCAGCAAAGCCGCAAAGATGGCAAAAATGGCCAGCAAAACCTTGTCGGCCTTTTTGAACCAGCTGATCGGCGAGGCCGGTGTGAGGCTTGTATCTGTCATGGTTATATCTTTCCCTCAACCGGCTTGTGCTTGTGAGGCATCGGCGGCGACGCCCGTGCAACATTCGGCAAACAACATGGTGGCAAGGCCGCGCAACTGGTCAAAATCAGGATGACACCGCAGCACTCGACCTTCGCGGTCCTGACGGATGACACCCGCACCAACGAGGTGCAATAAGTGATGAGACAGGGTTGAGCCTGGTATTTCCAGGTGACGGCGAATATCACCGACGGGCAATCCCTCAGGTCCTGCCTTCACCAGCAACAAAACGATTTCAAGGCGCTTTGGGTTGCCCAAAGCCTCCATACACCGGGCTGCCGTTTCAATATCCATCAGATCAATCCCTATATTTCGATAATTCCAGAATAATCGAAATATAGGGATTGTCAAATCTTATTCAAGAGCAGGTCTTAATCCCTTGAGTAAGTCAGGTGTCAGATATCTCTCAAGATCGACGAAGCAGTGAAAACCGTATTTTGACAGGAGATTTGTCTCCCGTGAAATCTGCCCCTGCTGTTGTGTTAATTTCGAAAGTCGGCCCGGTAACATCAGTGTTAGTTTCAAATGTATGCGGGACCATTTCCACAGCGGGCCCCCAGGGGGCGTGTACAAATCGTTCATGGTCGGCGACCCGGCCGTTCAACTCCATGACGCCCCGTCGCATGTTGCCCCATATGTTAAGAATCAGGGCACCATTATAAAGTGATTCGCCAATTTTGCCGTTGACGATGGTAATTTCCTCAGAGAAATTTGCGCTCCATATCTCGTCGAAATCAACGGTGATCCGCCAGGTTGAATTGCGCTCCAGCCCGGTAACATCAAAAGCAGGGGCGACACGCTTAACCGGGGCCCGAACGACAACGACAGGTTTGGCAACAACGACGGGCTTCGGGGCAACGACCCTTTTTGCAACAACAACGGGCTTGGGTTTTTTGACGACGGGCGCGGCGCGGATTTGTTCCGGACGACCGGTAGCTGAAACGGTTTGAACCAGAAGCTGTTCATCCTGGCCACTGAACCAGGCATTTTGATGGCGTCCGAATTCACGTCTGGCAGACCGGGTCATGCGATCATCCAGATATTCCCTGACTTCGGAAAGGGCGACCTTGCCATCGGCATTGCCATAAAGCTCACCGTCGGCTTTGCCATACAAGGCATCCAGCAAGTGTTTGGTAAACATGCCATGTTTTGCCTTGTTGTCCCAGGAGGCAACCTGGTCTCCCTGGGCCGCTGTGATCAAGGTCATCGCAGATGACTGGCTTGGCATCTGAGGAACGATTGAAATGCCGGATGCCGATTGCACGAGCATGCCTTTCGGGCTTTCACCAGAGAAGCAGGCATCGATGTAGACCGAGAGCGAATTCACTTTCAGTTTGCCAAGATTTCCAAGCATTAAATCCAACGGATAGCCATTTATTTCAGGCGCATTTGCATCCGCATCAACAGGTAAAAGATATCCGCGTTTGTCTTTCAGGCCTGGCACACCATGTCCGGAATAGAACACCACAACATCAGACCGGCCCTTTGGATCAAGATAGCGCCAAAGTTTGCCTTCAAAGGATCTGCTGTTGCCAAAAGCTGTTTCCATTTCGGCCTTGGTCGCATCTCTCATGTCAATAATATTGTCGGGGTCATAGCCCAGTACATCAACGACGAAAGTCTTGAATGCATCTGCATCGTTGAGAGCATAGTCAACTTTCGGGATGGACCCGAGATAGTTTGAATTACCCATGATCACAGCGACGGCGCGTCTGTTTGTTGTTTCGGCGAACGAAGCCGCAGACTGCAGGGCCACGAAGAGCAGGGCGAATAGACCCAGGGCAAGGCCTTTCCAGCGAAAATCCTCAAAACAGGCGAACCCAGGCACGTTCGATTGCTGGCGCATAACAGACCCCATTGATTGTATAAATAATCGTATAGTTTACGCCCTAATAGAGAGAAAGCGAAGGTGTTTCTTTTAGATCAATTGCAAAACCAAAGTCGGTGTCCAGGTTAGTTTGCAATCTGATCGCGAAACAGGGAAGCCGCCGGGCCGAGCGGTGAATCGATCAGGCCAAATACAAAGATCGGCAGCTCAGGCAAAACCTTCAGGGAGGCAAGCTGCAACTGATGAAGGGTGCCGTCTGTCAGGTCTTGTTCAACCTGATGGGCTGGCAGCATCCCCCAGCCAAATCCACGCTGGATCAGCTCCAGTTTTGATTTTGTGTCGGGTACTCGCCAGATATGGGTGCTGAAGACGCCCTGATCGGGGCTGGATTCCGGGGCCTGTGCCCGTGACAGGACGATCTGTCGCTGGTTTGCGGGATCAAAATTGCTTTTTTCAAAACTGCTTTCCGGCATATCTGCCATCAGACGAGGACTGATTACAGGTATCATCTGAAGTGTGCCGACAATTGCAGAAGTATGTTTGGTCAGGTTCTCGACAAGGGTTACGCCCAGACCCATGGCTGCGTGACCCTCAGTGACCATGCGAAAAATGTCCTGTCCGGACGTGCTGTTCAGGCGAAGCTCCAGACCGGGATATCGCTCTTCAACGGCGATAAGCGCATCTTCAAGAAAATCGAACGGGATCATGTCATCAACCGCGATGGTCAGAACTGATTCAACGCCAGAGGCCAGCTCATTGGCCGTTCGCGACAGTCCGTGTGCCGCATCGACGATATTTTCGGCCTGACGCCGCAGGGCGACACCTGTCTTTGTCAGGACGGCCTTGTGCCCACTGCGGTCAAACAGACTGACGTTGAGACTTTCTTCCAGGGTCGAAATGCCATAGCTCACGACATTCTGGGACCGACCCAGTTTTTTTGCAGTTGCGGAGAATGTGCCAAGCTCTGCGGCACTGACGAACATTTCCAGTTGATCGAGCAGATTGGGATGGATCATGAGGCTTTCAGATTGCCAAAAATAAAGTCATATGAATATTTTGGTTGACTAGGTCGATATTATATCGGTTATTTGTTGGAGTCAGAAGCCCTATTTCCACAGTAGTGAATTATTCCAATTAAATTTTCTATTTTGAAAGGGATCAAAATGAGCAGCAAGGCAGCAAAATGGGGCACATTGGCGGCGACAGGATTGGCAACGTTGGCCTATCTTGGGGCGGGCACGATGAAATTGTCGGGGGCCGAGGAAATGGTGCAGAGTTTCACAAAATATGGCCTGCCCGTCGAGTTCATGTATTTCATTGGTGCCTGTGAAGTGGCAGGCGCTATTGGCCTGTGGCTGAATATGACAGTTGTTGTGCCTTGGCCCTTGCGCCGTCTGGCGGCCCTGGGTCTGGCTGTCATCATGGTCGGCGCGATCACCATGCATGCCCTGAATGATCCTGTTCCCCAGGCCATTCCGGCGGCTGTTTTGCTGGCAATATTACTGTTTTTGTTCAAACGTTTTGGTCGAACTGAAGCGACGGAAGTGGCCTCGGCCTGATACTGATTGGTGGCGCACGGTTCTGATTGATTGCAAAAGCGTCTATATCGTATGTATGCAAGAGAACCTTTTTGATACCGCCGAAAATGACCTGATTGTCCGTGGGCAGTCTGTGGATCGCGACCTGGTCGACGATCTGCAGGTTCGATCCACGGAATCGTCGCCGTTGAGATTTTCAGGGTGTGACTTCTCGGCAGAGGATTTCACTGAAGCAGATTTTACGGGCTGCCATTTTACGGATTGCACTTTTCCGGCTTTTTCCGCGCGCCATCTGCTGGCGGCAGAGAGCCAATGGCTGAATTGTCGTCTGGGCGGTGCGGACTTTATCGAGGCTGATTTTTCCGATGCCCGCTTTGAAGGTTGCGATCTTTCCAACACTGTTTGGGGCGGTGCAAAATTGACCTCAGCCCGGTTTGAAAAATGCCGTATGACAGGTGCATCGTTAACGCAATGCCACGGCGTCGGTCTTGAACTGGAAGATTGTGCATTGGTCATGGCCGATCTTCAGGGCCTGTCCTTTCGACGCCAGACTTTGAACAATCTGGACATGTCGGAAGCCGATCTTGCCAGGGTAAATTTCGAAGATTGTGTTTTTCAAAATTGCAAACTGCGCGGGGCCAGATTGCTGGAGACCCGTTTCCAGGGCGCTGACCTTCGCGCGGTGGACATGGGCGTCATCACCCTTGATCAGGCAACAACCCTCAAGGGTGCTATTATCTCAAAGGACCAGGCTTCATCTTTGTTGGCCGGATTTGGTCTTCAGGTTCTTTGAGAGGCGCGTTGTTTAACACTGGCAGATTTCAGCTGACCGCAGGCCGCCATGATATCCCGACCGCGTGGCATGCGAATGGGGGCGGACACACCGGCATTGAAAACGATATCGGAAAACTTGCGGATCGTTGGCCAGTCTGAACAGTCATAGGCGACGCCTGGCCAGGGATTAAACGGGATCAGGTTGATCTTCGCCGGAATGCCTTTGAGGATACGAACCAGTTCCCTGGCATCTGCCGCCGAATCATTGACGCCTTTCAGCATGGCATATTCAAATGTGATACGCCGGGAGTTGGAAG
>Ga0066611_10001961_pt1 | contig 10794 bp, 11 predicted proteins | sample SaaInlV_DNA_200m_FD_60376 | JGI IMG/M metagenome (GOLD analysis project Ga0066611, IMG submission 60376) | Marine microbial communities from expanding oxygen minimum zones in the Saanich Inlet - SI075_LV_DNA_200m | ecosystem: Environmental > Aquatic > Marine > Unclassified | place: British... | reverse complement strand
GGCCAGGGCACAGAAATCCGAACGCCCGGCTGCCACAATTGTGTTTACCTGGTCGCCCGATGTGATCGCACCAACAGCAATTGTCGGAATGCCAACCTCGATCCGGATACGTTCAGCAAAGGGTGTCTGGAACATGCGACCAAATTCGATTTCCTCATCCGTCGTTGTTTGACCGGAGGAGACATCGATCACATCAACGCCGTGATCTTTCAACATACGGGCCATTTTAACGGCCGCATCACCATCTATCCCACCTTCGACCCAGTCCATGGCGGATATACGGACGGACAGTGGCTTGGCTTTGGGCCAGACAGCCCTGACGGCATCCAGAACTTCCAATGGATATTTCATCCGGGCATCCAGATCGCCACCATATTCATCCGTGCGTATGTTGGTGATCGGTGAAATGAAGGTGCCCAGCAAATAGCCATGCGCCATGTGAACTTCCAGCATGTCAAAGCCTGCGGCTTCTGCATTTTTGGCGGCGGTGACAAAGTCGTCGCGGACCTGATCCATTTCAGCGCGATTGATTTCCTTCGGCACCTGACTGTTTTTGAGATACGGCAAGGCAGATGCAGAATAGATCGGCCAGGACTGATCTTCGGGCAGCGGCTGGTCATAGCCACCTTCCCACGGAATGCAGGAGGCCGATTTACGACCGGCGTGAGAGATCTGCATACCAAATACTGTGGCGCTGTTGGCATGAACAAAATCAACAATACGCTTCCAGGCCGCGACATGATCGTCACTGTAAATACCGGTACAGCCGGGACTGATCCGACCGGCGGCAGAGACACCGGTTGATTCCGTCCACATCATCCCGGCACCACCAATGGCGCGACTACCCAGATGAACCATGTGCCAATCATCCGGCATACCGTCGGTCGCCGAATACTGACACATGGGGGATACGACGACGCGGTTTGGAATGATCCGGTCCGCCAGCTTGAACGGCGTGAACATCGGCGGCGTATTGGCAGGCACATCGATACCGGATTGTTTGCGGGCTTCGGCGACAACAAATTCGTCTACCTGTTTGATAAAGGCCGGGTCACGTCGTCCAAGATTTTCATACGTGATCCGTTTCGACCGTGACAGCATGCTGAAGGTAAACTGAACCGGATCCATGCCCATATAGCGTTCGGTATCTTCAAACCATTTGAGGCTGGTTGTCGCGGTCTTTTGCAGACGTGCCACTTCTTCCTTGCGGTCACCTTCATAGGCGGCCAGGGCTGCCTTGACGTTCGTGCCGTTGGCCTGGAACGCTTCATACAGCGCGATGGCATCTTCCATGGCCAGTTTGGTTCCGGAACCAATAGAGAAGTGCGCCGTATGCAGGGCATCACCCAGCAAGACGATATTGTCATGTACCCAATGTTCGTTACTGACCGTCGGGAAGGTCCGCCACAGCGAGCGGTTCAGCAGCAATTCGTGACCGTGCAAATCGTCTTTGTAAAGTTCGGCGACATAGTCGCGGGTCTCTTCTTCGGTAGCCATGTCGAGACCGGCCTTGAGCCAGGTTTCTTCCGTACATTCAACAATGAAGGTACTGGCGTCAGATTCGAACTGATAGGCATGTACCCGAAACAGGCCATGCGCACTTTCACGGAAAATGAACGTGAAGGCATCCAGCGGCAAGGTCGAACCCAGCCAGACAAATTTGTTTTTGCGCCAATCCAGGTTCGGTTTGAAATGCTCGGCATGTTGATCGCGGATGAAACTGTTGATGCCATCCGAGGCCAGGATCACATCAGCGTCGCTGAACTGTGCAAGATCGGTGATGTCAGTTTCAAACTGGATTTCTACGCCTGCCGCCAGGCAATGCTTTTGAAATATGCTTAAAAGTTTTTTGCGTGACATGCCGCAAAAGCCGTGGCCAGTCGAGGTAACCTTCGCGTCCTGATAATAGGTGTCGATATTGTCCCAATAGGCAAAACTTTCGACAATCTCGGCGTAGGAGCCCTGGTCGTAGTCCAGAAATCCGGACAGCGTTTCATCTGAAAAGACGACGCCAAAGCCAAAGGTGTCTTCGGGCTTGTTGCGTTCATAAACAACAATATCCCACGAGGGGTTTGCTTTTTTTGTCAGCAAGGAAAAATATAGTCCGGCTGGACCGCCACCTACGACCGCGATTTTCATCTATTTGCTCCTGTAATTTCCGGTACCCGCAATGCTGATTTAGTTCCGCAATTCAGAGCATAATCGACGTCGTTGGGCCTGTGTTGATATTTAGTTTAAGCTTAAAATATAATTGTTCAAGTTTAAATTGGCATTGGAATACCAAAAAAGAACATGGCAAGCTCTTCAAACCCTTCATTATTCTCAAATCAGATAATCTAAATGATTGTTTTTACAGAAAATTACACTGAATTACCGGCCGTCCCGGGGGCCTATATTTTAATTGTCGATCTTGCTGAAAAAACTGTATTAACGATCCGGAAATTTCAGGGAACAGTGCTTGAACCAGGTCGATATGCCTATTTTGGATCGGCACGGGGTCCCGGCGGGATCAAGGCACGATGTCGCAGGCATTTAAGGAAAGACAAGAAACTTCACTGGCACATAGATCACCTGACGACCCGTGCAAGCAGCCTTGGCGTAGCTGCATATCCTGGGGGAAATGAATGCCAGCTAGCCTCATCATTGCTGGCTGATACAACAAGTGAAATCCCGGTACCGGGCTTTGGCAGTAGCGACTGCAAAACCTGCAAGTCACACCTGTTTCGCATAAGCGCAAAAACAGATATCGAAAACATTGTTCGTATTAACGATGACATCACTCCAAAGGCGGGTTAAGATTCCTGGAAACCAATGGGGGCAACGGTTTTCAAGGGGAGGCAATGTGAAAAAGAGGTTTTTTTCAGGTCTTGTTGATGACCAACGCGGTGTCACTGCTGTCGAATATGGTCTGATTGCGGGGCTGATCAGTGTCACGATCATTGCCGTGCTGCTGACTTTGGGCGGCGATCTGACAAATGTTTTTAATGATATCTCGGGCGGTCTGCAAAATGGCTCGCCCTGAGAATTTCTGTAGCAAGTACACGTATCCGCGAACGGACAGAACATGAAGTTTTTTTTGGTTGATGATGAAGAAACCATAATCAAGGCCACCACAATTCTACTGGAAGGTGCCGGTCATGATGTAACGGGTTTCACATCAAGTATTCAGGCGATGGAAATGATCAAGGCGGGGCAGCCGGACTGCCTGATCGTCGACATCATGATGCCTGAAATGGACGGACTGGAATTATGTCGCAAGGTTAAATCTGACCCCGACACAGCGCACATCCGGGTCATCGTCCTGTCGGCCAAGACCTATGAATTTGATCGCAGTCGAGCGCAGGAAATGGGTGCAGAAGGCTATTTGACCAAACCCATCAAGCTGGATACCTTCGTCGCCGAACTGGACGGATTGCTGGGCAATTCGCTGACGGCAACATTCTGGGGTGTGCGTGGCACGCTGCCGGTGCCCGGCGAAAGTTCCTTGCGCTATGGCGGCCATACAAGTTGCGTCACTGTTCAATGTGGCAATTCACCCCTGATGATTTTCGACGCCGGATCAGGGATCAAGGCGCTGTCAGATCACATGATGGGTATGAACGAGCGTATCACCGCAAAAATATTCATTTCCCATCCGCACTGGGATCACATTAATGCCCTGCCTTTTTTTGTACCCCTGTATATCCCCGGTAACGAATTTGAAATCCTGGGGGCCCGTCACGGCGATACCACCATGCGCGAATTAATGAGCGCGCAAATGGACGGAATTTATTTCCCCATCACCATTCGTGAATTTGGCGCCCGGGTCTTCTTTCGTGATCTGGGTGAAGAAACGATTGAATTTGACGACATCAAGGTTCAGACAATGCTGCTTAGCCATCCTGGAAATTGTCTGGGGTACCGCATTGATTATCAGGGCAAGTCGATCTGTTACATCACCGACAACGAAATGTTCAATGCCGGAGAACCCGGTCACAATCCAGGCTATATCCAGCGTCTGGCCGATTTCTGCCGTGGGGCGGATGCACTGATAACGGACACCACATACACAGATGCCCAATATCCCGCGAAAGCAGGTTGGGGCCATTCAAGCGTGGGTCAGGTTGCCGAACTGGCCGCCAGGGCCGAAGTTGATACGCTGTATCTGTTCCACCATGACCCGGACCAGAACGATGACGCCATCGACGCCAAACTGGATGAAATGAAAATGGCGCTATCGATGCTGGGATCAGACGTCAAATGCCTGGCCCCCGGTGAAGGCGACCAGATCAAACATTAATCCAGAGGCATGGATGCCGGATCAAGTCCGGCATGACGTTGATTGTTATGAACGCATTTCCAATAAACTCTCCGTCACCCCGGACTTGATCCGGGGTCTACGCCTTTGTCTTGAAGCACATCGTCAGCGTCATCGGGAAACGAAATGATACGCTGCCAGGCTACTTCCGTTCTTTCACGTAGGCCCAAAGCTTCATAATCACCCAGATCGGCACGACGACAACCGCGCCCAACAGGATGTACGAGGCTGCGCCGCCAAACTGTGAGACAACCCAGCGGAAAAGATCGACAAAGACACTGAAGATACTTTGAATTGTACCGCCAAGATCAGCCAGCAGTTGTTGTGGCGTGATGTCAAAAACGGTCAGTCCCCAGCCCACCAATAAAGACACAACGACCAGCTTGATCGTCGTCGAAATGACTGTTTTCGCTTCAGGTCTCGCCATGATCAGTTCCTGTCGCTTTAGTCTTTACCGAGGGCTTCGTCGATTTTTTGGTCGGTCTTGTACTGACTGAGCGCGTAGACAGACCAGATGGCCGCAGGCAACCAGCCGACGAGCGAGATTTGCAGGACCAGACAAATAATACCGGCGATGGGACGGCCGATTGTAAAGAACTGCAACCAGGGCAGCAGCAAGGCAAGAAGAAGACGCATAAGAACACTCCTGATACTGGGGCGATCCCGGTTAAACGAAATCGCTTACACTTGGTTTATTGGCTCATACCAAAGGGTCTGAGACAACGCTGCGTTTCCGTGAAACCCGGAATCGCTCTAAATATCTGCACAATCTGCCCTATCACAGTCGTCAGGGCAATTGGCGAATAGCACATCCGCCGATACAATTCACCCATGACCGACATGACAAATACCCTGACCGACCTGATCAGCCACAGCGCCAGCAACTATCCTGACGGTGTTGCCATTATTGATCGGGATAATACCTGGACCTATTCAGCCTTGCTGGAAAGCAGCCAGCGGCTGGCAACCGGCCTGCAAAACCTCGGCATTGGCACCGGCGACAGGGTCGCCTTCTGGCTGCCAAACATCGCGGCCTATCTTGCCTTGCATCTGGCCTGTGGCCGACTGGGTGCAATCACGGTTTCGGTTAACACCCGGTTTCGGTCCTCGGAAGTTGGCGACATTGTCGGGCGATCCGGCGCCAGGGCAATGATCCTGTGGCCCACTTTCAAGGACCTGCCGTTTCTCGATATTCTGGCCGATGTGCCAGCGGACGACCTGAAGGCGCTGGAACATTTCATCGTCTATGACGAAGGCGAAGCACAGCCTGACCTGCCAGCCGCCCTGCAAAATATCAAACAAGTGCCTTACAGCGACCTTGCCACCTCGGACCTGGCTGAATTCGATTTTGCCACGGAAGATATGGGCACAATCATCTTCACCACGTCCGGCACCACCGCCGCGCCAAAGTTTGTGCTGCACAGCCAGGCCAGCATTGTACGTCATGCCCGAAACGTCGCCCGGTTCTTTGGCTACGACGCGGAAGATACAGTGATGCTGCAAGCCGTCCCTTTGTGCGGCACCTTTGGTCACGCCCAAGCCATGGCGACCCTGTCGGTTGGGCGTCCGATGATTTCCATGCCGGTTTTTTCTGGCCAGGCGGCAGCAGCGGCCATGCACGCACACAAGGTCACAAACTTCAACGGATCGGATGAAATGTTCGCCCTGATCCTGGAGGCCGGAGAAGGTGAGCGTCCTTATCCACTGTTCCGCTTTGGTGGCTATGCCGCGTTCAATCCGGCCTTTGCAGATATTCTGGAACGTGCCGACAAGCGGGACATGATCCTGTGCGGTTTGTGGGGCATGAGCGAAATGCAGGCCCTGTATGGTTTGCAGGACCCGGCTGCGGATGTTGAAACCCGGCTATTGGCAGGCGGTCGTACAACTTCGGACGAGGCAAAGGTCCGGACGCGTGATCCCGAAACCGGTGACCTGCTGCCACATGGCCAGGCCGGAGAAATCGAAGCCTCTGGCCCCAGCCGCATGAAGGAATATTTTGGAGACAAGGCTGCGACCGCAAAAGCGCTGACGGATGACGGCTATGTTCGCACGGGCGATCTTGGTTACACGACGTCAGATACCAGCTTTGTTTTCCTCTCGCGCATGGGTGATGTGCTCAGGCTGGGTGGGTTTCTGGTCAATCCGGCTGAAATTGAAAACCACCTCGAAGCCCATCCCCTGGTTACTGCAGCCCAGGTCGTCGGCGTCGACACCGAAACCGGCACCCGGCCCTACGCCTTTGTCATTCCCGCGCCCGGCGTTGAATTTGAATCAACCCAGGTATTGGCCCATTGCGCAGACGGTATGGCAAAATTCAAAGTGCCGCTGGCGATCACGGTAGTGGAGGAATTCCCGACAACGGCAAGCGCCAATGGCGTCAAAATCCAGCGCAAGACGCTGAGGGAAATGGCCATGGCAGAATTAGACGGATCTTAAATTTCGACAGACTTCCCCCAACAAAACTCCGTCACACCGAACTTGATCCCCACCTTCGGTTTACGAAGTCTACGCTTCCGATTGACAGGTAGCCCTTACTTACAGGCATGGATGCCGGATCAAGTCCGGCATGACGCTGAAAATTACGAATGCGTACCCGCCAAACTCTCCGTCACCCCGTACTTGATACGGGGTCTACGCATATTCCTTGATACACATAGTCAGTTCTAGTGGGTGACCGCATGGATGCCGGATCAAGTCCGGCATGACGTCGGAAGAAACTCAGCTGTTTACGTCCACAACCGTGCGGCCCTTGACCTGACCTTTGAGAATTTCCTTCGACAAGGGGATCAGGTCATCAAACGACACGAGGTTGGTCATGCTGTCGAGCATATCCATATCCAGTTCTGTCGCCAGACGTCGCCAGCCCTCGGCCCGGCGTGCAATGGGCACATAAACCGAATTGATGCCGACCAGACTGACGCCCCGCAGAATCAGCGGCAGGACCGTTGTTGTAAGGTCAAATCCGGCGGCGTTGCCGCACACAGAAACCGCGCCATTATTACTTATTTTCGGAATAACATTGGCGAGGATGTTGCTGCCGACCGTATCAATGGCCCCGGCCCAGATCGCCCGCGCCATGGGACGGGCTTCACCCGACAGGTCTTCGCGGCTGACAAATGATTTAGCACCAAGGGATGTCAGATATTCATGCGTTTCCGCCCGGCCCGTGGCGGCAACGACGTTGTAGCCAAGACCTGCCAGCAAGGACACGGCAACTGAGCCCACACCACCGGCGGCACCGGTGACCAGAATATCGCCGCTGTCCGGTGTGACATCCATATTTTCCAGGCCCATGACAGCCAGCATCGACGTAAAGCCTGCTGTGCCAATGGCCATGGATTGTTGCAGGCTCATGCCGTCCGGCAATTTTACCAGCCATTCCGATTGCACCCGCGCCATCTGGGTATAGCCACCCCATTCCCATTCACTGAGGCCCCAGCCGGTAATGATAACTTCATCGCCTGGCGTATAATCCGGGTTGTCGGTGCTGACGATCGTGCCACAAAGATCAATGCCGGGGATCATCGGCAGGCTGTGCATGATCTTGCCGCGATTGCCATTAATGGCCAGACCGTCTTTGTAATTGAGCGTCGAATAGGCAACCTGGATTACCGTATCGCCTTCGGGCAAATCATCCAGAGTGAGGTCGGTAAAGTTACAAACCGCTTTGCCGTCGTCATTTTCAGTGGCCAGCAGGGCCTTGAATGTATCGCTCATGATGTTCTCTCAGTTCAGGAATATTTTGGTCTATTCAGGCAGCCATTCCTGCAGCATAAGCTCCAGGGTGACAAAGGTCAGGTTATGGCCGCGAATAAATTCACCGGCCCAGCCGTCTCCGTCCCAGTTCGCGACCAGGCCATAAAGGCGTGCGCGCGGTTTGCCACTGTCATCGGGGCGGACTTCGCCGGTGGTGATGGCGATTTCCAGACCGGGGCCGGGAATAGTCTGGATATTTGATTTTTCCGCAGAACCAATTTCCAGGTTGGCGTCCATCAAACTACCGACACAGCCCCGCACCACGGCATGGGCGATATTATTTTCGGCACAGATATTTTCGATGGCTTCGACGATGTCCAGATTGGGTCGGACCCGTGCGGTGACGACGCGGCCAAAGCGGCCTTCTTCGATGCCAACGTCTTCGATCAGTATATCGCTCATGCTTCTGCCTTTGACGGATGGAGCAAGGGGAAATTTGTTTCGGGATCGTGGTGGGCCTGCAGTTCCGCCGTGCCCCCCGCTGTTGCCCAGGCCACCAGACCGCCCGGACCAATGATGCATTCGCCAGGGATCAGATGTCCGCCCAGCTTGTTGCCTTCACCATCCAGAAAAATGGCGTGACAATGGGACCGCGGTGCGCCTTCTTCATCCATGCCGACCATGACATTGGCAATCGCCAGGGTCACTGGCAAGGGCGGAAAGTTGGGCGGTGAAAATGTTGCCACGCGATAGCCGGTTGGGTCTTCGACACCGGTATAATAGGAGAACTTTTTGAAGCTGCCGCCGCCCAGGCGCACACCTGCCGTGTTAATGCCCTGCTCCCGCAAGACCGCACCCAGGCCGTTGAGGATATCCGTGCCTTCGGGCAAATGCAGACGCAATTCCCGACCAGGTTCCGAAACTTCGCTTAGCACGCGGGGCTCGATCTCCTCGCCCGGATGCTCAACGCGCCGTGGTTCTGGCAATGCTGTCACAGGTCCTGTCCTTCGACCAGGTCGCCGCGTTCATACAATGTGTTGCGGATCAGGTGTTTGGGCACCTTGCCATAGCCCGATTTCGGCAAGTCATCCCAGAAGACATATTTTTTGGGATGTTTATAGCGCGACAATTCCTTGTTGATAAAACCGGCCAGTTCCTCCGCCGTAATGCCCTGATCGGTGGGCACAACTACGGCAACGCCCACTTCCCCCCATTTGGTATCCGGGATACCCAGCACGGCCACTTCTGACACGCCGGGATGGGTCAGCATCACTTCTTCGATCTCGCGCGGATAGACATTGGCACCGCCGGAGATGAACATATCCTTGGCCCGGCCCGTGATGTAGACAAAGCCTGCGTCATCAACACGGCCCAGATCACCGGTGTGGAACCAGCCGTCCTGGAAAACCTCGGCATTGGCTTTGTCATTTTCCCAATAGCCCGCCATGACCGCCGGGCCCTTGCAACAAATCTCGCCCTGCTCACCGGCAGGCAGGATATTGCCCTCGGTATCACGAATGGCGATTTCCAATCCGACCCGCGGCAGGCCACAGGTGCCGGGGCGGTTTCGCGGATCATTTTCATCGATGATGTAATGTTCCGGGCGCAGGACGGTAATGCAGCCGGTGACTTCGCCCTGGCCATAATATTCCACCAGCACCGGACCCAGTTTTTCGTAAGCCGTTTTCTGGTCTTCCAGATACATCGGCGCGCCGGCATGAATAACGTGGCGCAAACTTGAGTGATCATATTTGTCGACGGATGGATGTTCGACCAGCATCTTCACGATGGTCGGCACTGTGAAGGCATTGCTGACACGGTATTTTTCCACCAGTTGCCAGACCGTTTCCGGATCCATACTTTCGCCAGGCATCAACACTGATTTGGCCCCGCGCACGACTTGCGGGAAAACATGACAGCCCGCGCCATGGCTAAGCGGTGCCACAACAATGGAGGCATCATCCTTTGTCAGGTCCGGCATCAGGTCGGCCATGAAGTTGTTGGTCACAAAGGACATCTGGCCATGCGTCAGGATTGCCCCCTTGGGGCGGCCCGTGGTGCCCGAGGTATAAAACAGCCAGGCCGGATCGCTGTATTCAACGGCAACTTCCATGGCCGCCGCACCCGCATTGTCCGCCAGTAACTGATCATAATCGAAGGTCCCGTCATCAGCTGATCCACCGATACTGATCAGATATTCAAGATCACCCGAGCTTTCCTTTGCCGCCGCGGCATGTTCGGCAAAGACGCCTTCGAACAAAAAGGCTCTGGCCCCTGAATTCGAGGCAACATAGGCAATTTCCGGCGGGGTTTGGCGAAAGTTTGAAGGTACCCAGACGGCACCGGCCTTGAAAATGCCCCACAGGCTTTCGAACATGGCCCGGTTGTTGCGCGATTGCACCATCACCCGGTCGCCCTTGTTCACACCCATTTTCATCAAGGCGTCGCGAAAGGCACTGGCATTGGCATCCAGCTGCGCCCAGGTCCATTCTTCGTCCCCATGGACCAGACCAATCAGGTCCGGGTAAAGCCTGGCGGTATCAGACAGCAACCGCCCCAAATTCATCGCACTAATCATTGTTCCCCCAAAGATTATTGGTTGGTTTGCGGATGGTCCGCCCTCCTCCCGAGGTGGACCATCCGGCAAATCAAATCCTATTTAAGCGCCTCCAGCACAGACACATAGTTCGCAACCGCAGCGCCGCCCATATTAAAGACACCGCCCAGTTCCGCTCCATCAATCTGGCAACCGCCCGCTGAATTGGTCAACTGCATGGCGGCCATGACATGCATGGATACAC
>Ga0066611_10001937_pt1 | contig 10842 bp, 8 predicted proteins | sample SaaInlV_DNA_200m_FD_60376 | JGI IMG/M metagenome (GOLD analysis project Ga0066611, IMG submission 60376) | Marine microbial communities from expanding oxygen minimum zones in the Saanich Inlet - SI075_LV_DNA_200m | ecosystem: Environmental > Aquatic > Marine > Unclassified | place: British... | reverse complement strand
TGCCGAAATGAACATGGACGAAGTGACGATCGCGTATGGCATGACCGAGACGAGTCCGGTCAGCTTTCAGAGCAGCACCGATGATCCCCTGGACAGGCGGGTCTCTACCGTAGGTCAGATCATGCCTCATGTTGAAGTCAAGATTATTGATGAGCATGGACAGATCGTACCGCCTGGTGAAACAGGAGAATTACTGACGAGAGGTTATTCCGTGATGCAGGGATATTGGGGTGATCCCGATCAATCAGCACAGGCAATTGATATTGCGGGATGGATGCATACAGGCGACCTCGCTACAATCGACGAAGAGGGTTACGGCAACATTGTCGGGCGCGTGAAAGATATGGTCATCCGAGGAGGTGAAAATGTATATCCACGCGAAATCGAAGAGTACTTGTATGGTATTGAATCCGTCCAGGATGTTCAGGTGTTTGGCGTGCCGGATGAAAAATATGGTGAAGAACTTTGCGCCTGGATAACCCTGAACGACGGTGCGAACCTGACCGAAGATGCCGTCAAGGACTTTTGCAAGGGTCAGATCGCTCATTACAAGATTCCACGCTATGTGAAATTTGTTGAGGAATTTCCCATGACAGTAACGGGCAAAGTGCAAAAATTTGTCATGCGTGAAGCGATGATCAAGGAGCTCGGATTGTCAGAAAGCGAAACCGCCTAATTCAAACTGACAAGTTCTTTCAGAAGGTCTTCGGTGATTGTCAGCGTCTGATCGTAAATGCTCTGGCACCAGTCAGGCTCGTCGATAAAGAGTGCGTTCTTGATATCGTTTTTTATCTGGCGACCCTGTTCAGTATCCGGATCCCCCTGTCGCATCAACCAATTGTCCGCACGCTGCGCTTCAAGGATAGAATCAAAATCCACGGTCCCGAACTCAAGCAAGACCTTCAATCCCTTTGCTGGTGATACAACATCATCGATCAGGTCTACGACCAACCCACCGATCAATTCCCAGTCAGCGCCATCCCGTGCTATTTCGTGCATGCGCATTGGCTCGCCATGACCTTTGGGCCCCAAACCGGTATGCAGATCCAGGACAGCCACATATTCGGCATCGCCAGTTTGTTGCTGGATAATTGAAATCAGGTTTTCAACACACCAGATGCGTTTGTTGCCACCGTAAAAAAGACCGTCCTGAAATTCGTACTGCCCACGCAGAACATTTTTTGTCAGGCCATCCTGACCGTTTGCCTGAACCCAGGTGGCAATCTCTGCTTCCGCCTGGTCACGCCCAGGTCCCGACCAGTTGACGGGGCAAATAGCAGCATGCAATTCGGCGTAGGCATCGTTGTGTGGCAATGGTTTGGAAAAATCCCGAACGTTGCGATTGGGATCGACATTGCCTTCATCAGTGCGCCGACAACGTGCACTGCCAACAGCGTTGACGGCATGAACAAAGACAGTTGCTGTATCCGGTGGCAAGCTATCAGCGTATTTCTCGATTAATCCTACCTGCAGTCCTGAGCCTGCTGTGAGTTCAGTTCCGTGCACACCGGACAATACAAACAATACTCGATTGGCGCGCAGCGGCCCAAGTCTGACAACATCTGTGGCGATCAAACCACGAGGGTCGGATTGCACTGGATGCTGAAAGGTTTCAGTGATCAAGCTGGCGTCGGCGGCTTCTTTGAGGAACCTCTCGCGGGCCAGAAAATAGTCATTGGAAAATAGATTCCTGACCGACACGTCAAATCACCTTGAAGGTCGATGTTCCACGCGCGCATAGATCGCCATCCGCTGTAACCAGGCATTGGGCAAAGGCAAGACTTCTACCCCATTTGACGCACTCTGAATTGAACTCGAGCCAGCATCCAGTTTTGGCTATGCCAAGAAAATCAATCGACAAGTTCACCGTGACCAGGCCTGGGTCGCCATCGTATCTGGTCTTGCAGGTATGCCCCATGGAGTTATCTGCCAATGCGGAAATCAGTCCACCATGGGCAAATCCACGAGCATTACAATGAGGCTCACGGAGCCACAGACCAATATTCAAACTTGTGGACGAGCGTTGCGAATAAAGCGGCTCCCAGGGATCGGTCAGCGGGCTGTGGCGATCATGCCTGACAAAACCATCAGGGACACTTACTTCACTCAATTGAATAATCCTCAACCAGTTGTTTGGAAATCAGGCTGGCGACGTTCGCCAAAGGCACTTATGCCTTCTTTGGCTGCAGCTGTGCAAGCACTGTCGCCAAAAGCAGCATAGCCTGTTTCCAGGGCGTCGTTCAAAGACGTTGCAGCCGCTGCATCGATGACAGCCTTGGAAACAATGCCGATTATTTCCTGGCTGAGAACCTGACCACTTGAACTCATGGTCACTCCTTCTGGCAACTCGGAAATCCGGACCGGCGCACCGGAAATATGAGATCCATCCGCTTTCAAGGTTTTCACCAAAGCTGCAGCTTCACTGATCAGATTTGCAGGGTCCTCAACAACGCTGTGCAACATACCAATTTCAACGGCTTGAGATGCCGTCAGCTTGTTGGCCTGCAATAACATCCCGTGGAAAGTATCAGCCGCATCAGGCCACCTGCGATAAGGGATAACCATCGCCCCGATACCCGGCACAATCCCCAGCGTAATTTCAGGTAATTGCATCCACGCAGACGAGACGCCAATAAGGGCATGACAGCGTGTTGCCAATTCGAGACCACCACCAAGAGCCAGTCCATTAAGGGCCGCCACAACAGGTTTGGTCATTTGATCAAGGTGTACGAGCAATCTTGAACAGGATCGGGAATATTCGATGCTTTGTTCTTTGTCACCCAACATTGTTGGAAAGCGTCCGATGTCCGCACCTGCGCAAAAGGCTGCTGTGCCATATCCGGTAATCACAAAGCCCTTGATATCCTCCCGGGTTTCGTTGGCTTGAATGACCTGCAATATTTCGTCAGTCATATCGTCGTGCAGGGCGTTCATGGCATCCGGGCGGCGCAAAGTGATGACAAGAACTCCATCAACTTCGCTGACGAGAATGTAGCGATTATAATCCCAATAGCTTGCTATAGCGTTTTGTGGTTGCGGCATGCCGGATTTCCAGACCGCAAATTCAGCCATGATCCGTTGAACTTCGGCTTCACCCATTTCCTTCATCAGTTCAATGGGACCTTTTTTGAATCCAAGCGCCAGAACGCAACCCAGATCAAGGTCAGCAGCATCCCCGATGTTACGATCAAGAATATCGACAGTTTGGGAGAACAATATGCCCAACATTCGGTCGCGAATGATCCTGCTTTTATCGGCATCGACTTCCACGCCTGCACCTGGTGGAATAGTCTCCCAGCGTTCCGAAATCGTGTTGAAGATGTCAGCAGGACGATAGTGTTCGCCCTCCTCCTCCATTTGCAGTGTGTTAGTTTCAACGATAATTGGATTACCATTAGCCATGTTCAGGACAAAAAATGGTCCGGCATGGACAAATTCGGTTGTAACGCTATCAATTTCCGAAGGTTTGGCGACATCCAGCAACAAGGCGGCTTCGTTACACCAGTTGTCAAAAATACGGTCCAACATGAAACAAACAGCGTCATCCGTGACCATGGGCACCTTGCCAGTCTGGTAAAAGAACCAGCGAATATAGTCTACTAAATCGTCATCTGATTTTGCCCATTCAACGACCTCCACCGCAGGATTTTTAAAAGCTGGAGCAAAAAAGTGGGTTACCGTTGTGCGTTCAGGATGCTCAAGGTGACTAAACAACCGATCAGCTGGAAGCGAACTGGTGTTTGATGTAATCAGGGCATCAGACCGGACAAGGGCTTCGACATCACTGAATATCTTCTTCTTGAGGTCCAGGTTTTCTGTTGCTGCTTCCAGTACCCAGTCACAATGCGCCAGTGCCTGATAGTCCGTTGATGTTACGATATTCGACTTGACCTTGTGGGCGATTGCCGGTGACAACTTTTTTCGGGCTAACCCCTTTTCAACGTAGTTTTCGATCCGTCCAAGTGCATTTTCCAACGCCTGCTCATTGATGTCGATCAACACAAGTTCCAGGTCTGGCAACGCGCTTTTCAGATAATACCCAATGTCTGGCCCGATAGTTCCGGCCCCAATAATTGCAACACTGGTTGGCATAGAGCGCGTTGGCGACAAAAGCGCCGGATTATCAAAATTGATTTCACGAATCGTCATGGGATTAACAAAGCTCTCTGGATTAAGAATTGTTGATGATCAACGTACAAAAGATTGTCGAACAACTGTCATATCAGGCAAGACCCGCTTACTGACAGTAAAATCAACAAATCGAGTCCACATTTTTTACAGGACTGTCAAATTTTCCGGCAATGAACTAGCCGTGAACGCCCAGAACCGCTCCGAATACGGTAATCAGAGAGGCAACCAGCAGAATTTGATGGAACCGTGCAACCATAGCAAATGTTTCGGCCGGTGCCTCCTGGGCCCTTTTGTCGAACCATGCGTGCAGAAACAAAGGCTCCAGAACGAACAGAACCACTGTAAACAGAACCCAGATTGCAGTCATGGCGTGTATCCACCAGTAATCCAGACTGGCGTATCGGTTCCATGCGTCCATTTTATACAGCATGTAAAAACCGCTACCGGCAGCGATCAACGTCATGATTTTGGCATGCCCACCAAAACGGCTTTCAATGTCATCAAAACTCCGAATCTGATCCAGAGCTTCGTCCATGGCCCGAACGGATGGCAGGACAACAAAAGTCACCAGATAAACACCGCCAATCCAGGCAACGACCGAAATAACGTGAAGTGCGCGCGCAACCGCCAGATCATCCATGAAACAAAAATCCCGTACAAACACAGAAATGACATTTAGGCGGAATTGCAATTTCATCACAAGTCCAGGACGAAGGTTTCATTTCAGTCAGCCGCGGAATTGCATGAAAAAATAGTAATAAATAATATTTATTGCAATGATTGAAATGTTGGTGCATCCTCCGCCCACCCCTCCAAAAACATCATTTCGGACACCTGCGGTCCGTCCGTTTCACCAAATACCAGACGTTTGTCTTACGTCTGGTCTGACCTGTATGACTATTAATGGAGAAATCCCGTGACCAACCATATCTTCACCAATATTCACGTTCTCGATTGCAGCGGTGCTGACCCTTTTGATGCCGAAGTCGAAATCAAGGGCAACCGTATCCACAAAATCAGCACGACGCCGATCGCACGCATGGATCAGACAGTCATTGATGGCCAAGGCTGCACACTCATGCCAGGTTTGGTAGAAGCCCATGCTCATGCAAGCTTTACAGACATCAACGTATTTGAAGATATCGGAGATACGCCACCTGAAGAACATACTTTGCTGACTGCCCATTTTGCACGCGTCCTGTTTGATGCCGGGTTCACCAGCCTGTTCGGCGCCGCCTCTGCAAAGCCACGGGTAGAAATAGCCGTTCGGAATTTTATTAACGACGGCATGATGGTTGGGCCACGCATGCTCTGTGCAAGCCCCGAGCTAACGGTTACCGGTAATCTGGGTGACGTTGCCATGCGTCATATGTACCGGGAAACTTTTGGTCTGGTTTGTGATGGTGCAGACGCCTTTCGCAAGGCTGCCAGGGAATGTGTTCGCGACGGTATCGATACATTGAAGATCAATCCCTCAGGTGATAACTCCATGCCCTGGGCCAAAGCTCAGCATACGGTCATGACGGAAGACGAAGTCGCTGCTGTTGCTCAGGTCGCAAGAGGTTTCGGACTTAATTTTGCCTCCCACGCCCGTAGTGCTGAATCGGTCAAGATGTCGTTGCGACATGGTGCCAAAATAATTTATCACGCAACCCTGATCGATGAAGAAGCCATGGATATGCTCGAAGCGCAAAAAGCCGAGATATTTGTCGCTCCGACTATTGGTGTTACCCATGCCGCCGTATATGAAGCAGCAGAACACGGAATTTCTCACGAAGATGCCGTTGCAGCGGGATTTAAGTACGAGCTGGAAACGGCTGCTGAAAACATGGCCCAACTGCACAAACGAGGCGTTCGGGTCCTGCCAGGCGGAGATTATGGTTTGATCTGGAACCCGAATGGTACAGACGCCCGCGACATCGAATTCTTCGTTACCCTGATCGGCATGTCACCCATGGATGCCATTCTGTCTGCGACCAAGCTGGGCGGCGAAATAATGGGCATGGGGGAGGAACTAGGCCAGGTGAAAAAAGGTTATCTGGCTGACCTGTTGCTGGTCTCCGGCGATCCGTCGAAAGATGTCACGATCCTGCAAGATAAAGACAATCTGCGCATGATCATGAAAGACGGCGTCATTCACAAGCATCCTGACGCAAGTGGCGGAAAACAATTAAAGGCCGCCTGAGGACGTCCGGGCGCTCTCCACAATTTGATCAGCCCAGGCGATGAAGTCTTTTGTCGTCTGGGCTCGATCCACTTCATTCAATGTTTCGTGACGCGTATTTGTCATGATTTGCGTGATGACATTACTGAAGCCTTTTGATTTCAGACGTTGGTCCAGATCAAGAACCGCTTTGCCACCTTCTGTCGCCGGGTCCTGGTCACCGCCCAGCAGGTTGAACGGCAAATCCCTTGGCAAGGCGTCAAGTTTTCGTCCGTCAGCACAATCCGTCATACCATCAGACACATCACCCCAAAGGGAATTCGGTGCCGGCCATCCGCACAATGGATCAGCTATGTACTTGTCTACTTCAGTTTCATCATGTGACAACCAATCAAAGTCAGTGCGGCGCGGTTTGATTGCCTTGCCCCATTGTACAAATGTCAGGGCATTGACGATGCTCACAGCTTTGCGGCCACGGAGCAATCGTTCAACGAACAAAATGAATTTCAGTACAGCATGCAGGGCATTGGAATTTGTTGTTGCGTTCCAGACCGCAACGGCGTTGATCGAATCTGCAAAACGCAAGGCATATGAAAACGCCAGGGTGCCACCGAGAGAGTGTCCCAGCATTATTACCGGCAGTTCCGGGTAGAGATCGTGAATATGCCGGTTTACAAAGGCCTTGTCCGCCAGAACCTGGTTCCAGCCATCAGCTTCGGCAAAAAAGCCTGGTGGAGCATCGGGTGCAACAGTTGCGCCATGCCCACGATGATCTTCAGCAAACACAGCATATCCGGCTTCGGCCATCGCGTCGGCAAATCGGGCATAGCGTTTGGCATGTTCGCCCATGCCATGACATATCTGGATGACACCCTTGGCAGGACCACTTGCCGGACACATCCACAGGGAAAGCTTTGCGCCAGTTGGCGACTCGATTTCTTGTTGTTCAAACATTTGTCAGTCTGCTTTATTGAATGCAGACTCCAGCGTACGCCCGATATAACTGCTAAGGATAGAGGTTATCGTACCATTTTCTCGTAGACGGCGTGTCGCCTGCTTGAGGCGTTTCAGCTTCGAGGCATCATTCAAATTATTAGAGCACACCAGCCACATGGGTGTCTGACTTAATATCAGCGGGTCACCCACGCTTTCGGAAGTAAATCCCAATTTTCGGTTGTTAAACATCAAACTGCCCCACGCACCAAAAACCGCATCTACCCTGCCCCTGTTCAACATAAGCATATTTTCGCGATAGCCACTGGTCATGTATTTTTCCAGGCGCTCATCAGTCGCAAATTTCGCATATGCCCCCAATGTCCCCTGAACAACTGCGATCCGCCTGCCAACAAGGTCCTCATATTTTTCCAGTTTGATCCCGGCTGCCGGTATGACAACCAACGAAACAGAAATTCCAATTGGTTCGACCAATTGATAGACCTCGGTTATCGGGATTCTGGCCGCCAGGGTACAATCCACTGCTCCCTTGACCAACTGTTGATGAAGTCTCTTGACGGGGGCCAATTGATTAACAATTGTCAGGCTGGCCTCAATACCTATGGCGTTGGCAATGTCGAACAGATAGCCAGAATTCGCTCCCTTGGTATCCTTAAAACCGTAGGGTGAAAGCATCATGGTCGTAAACCGGATGTCATCGGCACGAGCGCTCATGGCAACAACTTGCAGCGTTGCAACAGCCAGAACAAACGTTTTCAACCAGGGATAGGTGCTCACGGGGGTTTCTCTAAAACAGGGAAGCGGCGGACATCTATTTTGCCAGATCAATATCACCACAATAACAGAAAATTACTGTCGATCATCAAGCAGTAGCACAAATCTCCTCACAGGTCTCAGGTTCCGTTTTTACGCCAGGTGAGTTGATTTTCTGACTTCCCAATGCAAACATTTGCCATGTCTGATTTCCGGAAACAGCCCTTAACAGCTGAGACTGTAAAAGCCAAAGCCCTTGAACTCGGGGCAGACCTTGTTGGCATCGCCAGCGCCGACGTCCTGAACGCCTTTCCGCCTGATCCAAAATATCCGCAAACACCCGACCGCATATCCCCCCACGTCAAAAGCGTTGTCGTGATCGTACAGCACATTCCAGCCGCTGTTTTTCGCTGCAAACAAATGGTGCCGGTTCAATATATGGACATGGTCATCCTGCGGCGCATGGATAAGGTCGCAACAAAACTGGCGATGTGGTTGGAAAGCAATGGGCACCCAGGCTTTGTCACCGCCGCCCAGGAAACTGACTGGAATATGAAGAGGGCCAGTTACGGGTACCTCAGCACACGGCATTTAGGCATTGAAGCAGGCCTTGGAAATTTCGGACTGGAAGTAAATATTCTGACACCGGAATACGGCCCCCGCCTCTACCTGACAGGTGTTCTCACAGAAGCAGAACTGGAGGCAGACGAGCCCATGCAGGAGCAAGTCTGTGTCGGCGAAGGCTGCTCGCGCTGCCTTCATGCCTGCCCGGGCGACGCCGTTGGTCACTTCGACATCAACAAACCGGCCTGTGCGCAGTTTGCCCAGGAATTTGGCTACATGACGGTTACGTCAATGCTGCAGCGCTTCGCCAAAGCGGACAAGGCAGAGAAGAAGGAGATGCTGGTCTCCCGTGATCTCTTCGGTTTTTGGCAAGGCATACTACGCGTTGTCGGCTCGTTCGGTGACTGTCCGCGTTGCCTGGCCGTCTGCCCTGTTGGTACCGACTATCATGCTTTTCTGGCCGACGATCAAAAAGACATCCCCGAAATTACAGACGAAAAAATTGCCAAGGGTGAGATGTTCAAATCTGCGCGTAAAAACAGTGAAATCATTGCAGGACTGGATGACTGGAATATCCGCTGGGTCGGACCTGATGGTTATTCCGGTAAAGCTGCCAAACAGGTTCGAAACGCCTTCCGCGAGAAACAAGCCCGTTTGATGGCAGCCTCCGCTGTAGAAGATAAATAATCATGTTCAGGACCAGAAATTGATGGACGCTGTATTCAAAGCACCCCTTACACCGGATCAGATAAAAGATCAGGCGAAATCCTTTGGCGCTGATATTGTTGGCATTGCCGACGGTAAAGTGATGAACGAATTTCCACCTGATCCGGCAAATCCGCGGCGGCCTTCAGACGTGACTGACTACGATGGTGGCCGGGCGATTGTTCTGGGCAAGCGATTGCTGTCGGGACCGACACGACTAACCCGCTGGAATGAACGTCACAAATATTACAACGACGAAATCACGATGACGATGCTGGAAGAAGCTGCGCTGGAAACGGTTTTGTGGCTGGAGAAAATGGGATACCCGGCGCTGATTATTCCACCGACCCATGTTGACCCCTGGCTTTATTTTGGCAAGCCGGCGGAGCACCTTTCTCCTCTGCTGTCCGCAAATCATGCCGCCGTCGAAGCTGGTCTCGGAAACCTTGGCTTGAACGGCCAGTTGCTGACGCCGGAATATGGTCCCCGGTTGATGGTAACGGTGATTCTTTGTTCAGTTGATGTTGAACCAGACTCTCGTCGCACAGAAGCATTGTGCCACGGACCTGAATGCGGACGGTGCCTCAAGGCCTGCCCTGGCGATGTTGTCCAGCACTGGGATCGGGACTGGGAAGGTTGTGACCGCTACCGATCTCCGCATGGCTTCAAGGAAGTTTCGGATTTCCTGCAAAAGGTTCTGGAAGCACCGGACAGTGAAGCACAGGTGAAACTTGTGCGTTCGGAAGAAAGCTTCAACATCTGGCAAAGCACATTGCGCGGTGCTGGCGTCATAACCGGGTGCAGGCGTTGCCAGGATGTTTGCCCGGTCGGTCAAGATTATGAAACGATGTTGGCGGATGTTCTGAACGACATCGCTGAAGACAACGCTGACAAACAAAGCAGGTTGCAGAACATGATTTCTGAAGAGAGCAAGGGAAACTTGCCTGCCTCCCACGCGGCACAGATCCGCTGGATCGGCAAACGTTCAGAACAGACAGAAAGTTAGATCATGCCCCTGAAAATCCCGACCAGCAAAGCACAGATCCAGGACATTCAGACTGAGCGAAAACGGGTGGCGGTTGAACGTGCGCTTGCATCTCCATTCCATAAGGGTCGCATTCCCGCAGATATCGACCTTGATCGGCTGGATGATCCCGCAGAATGGAACCGCATTCCAATTCTGGACAAGGAAATGCTGCGGGCGATCCCACCGCAGGACTTTCTGAATAAATTTTGCAATGCGCCGCGTAGGGACATCGCCGAATTATGGCGGTCAGGCGGATCGACCGGCACACCGCTATTTTATCCCAGAACATTCAAAGATATGGAATACGGCCGCCTGTCTTTCGCCCGCGTTTATGATTGTGCAGGTGCAACGGCAGAAGATACAGTTCACGACTCATTTCCTCTGGGTATACATCCGGTAGGTACCTTGATGGCACGGGCCGCGCAGTCCCTGGGCATCGGTGTGAACTGGGCTGGTGCAGGAAATTCGACACCTTCACAGGCCCAGATCAATTTGCTGAAAATGCTTGAACCTTCCATGTGGATGGGGATGAGCAGTTATGGAC
>Ga0066611_10001924_pt1 | contig 10879 bp, 11 predicted proteins | sample SaaInlV_DNA_200m_FD_60376 | JGI IMG/M metagenome (GOLD analysis project Ga0066611, IMG submission 60376) | Marine microbial communities from expanding oxygen minimum zones in the Saanich Inlet - SI075_LV_DNA_200m | ecosystem: Environmental > Aquatic > Marine > Unclassified | place: British... | reverse complement strand
TTTTGAAAACATTTTCAAATTCGGCTAGAGCCATTTCTGCCGCCTCCGGGGAGTTGTAGCAGGCAACGATTTCTTTAGCTAAATTCATTTTGGCATGTTTCGGGTTTAATTCTCCCGATGCGGCCTGTTTTTTCAGATTTTCCAATTCTTCCGCACTGACTTGGCTTAATAACTCGTAGTAGCGCCACATCAAATCGTCTGAGATAGACATAATTTTCCCGAACATGTCGTTCGGGGCATCCAAAACTCCAATGCTGTTGCCCAGACTCTTGCTCATTTTTTGCACGCCATCGGTTCCCTCTAAAAGTGGCATGGTGAGAACCAATTGCGGTTTCTGTCCGTATGCGCGTTGCAGGTCTCGGCCAACGAGGAGGTTGAATTTCTGATCGGTGCCGCCTAATTCCAGGTCCGATTTTAACGCCACCGAATCGTAGCCTTGAATCAATGGGTACATCAGTTCGTGGATAGAAACCGGTAGGTTCTTGGCGAGACGTTTTTGAAAGTCATCTCGTTCTAGCATGCGTGCGACGGTGTAATGTGCGGCCAACTCGATCATATTGACCGAAGTGAACTTATTCATCCACTCACTGTTATAGGCAATCGTGGTTTTATCTTTATCGAGAATTTTATAAACTTGCTGGAGGTAGGTTTTTGCGTTCTCTTGAACCTCCTGCGGAGTCAGGTTTTTACGGGTTTCAGAGCGACCTGTCGGGTCGCCGATCATTCCGGTGAAGTCGCCGATCAAAAAGATGACTTCATGCCCCAGTTTCTGAAACTGCCGCATTTTATGCAATAGCACCGTGTGCCCGAGATGCAAATCAGGAGCCGTGGGGTCAAAACCCGCTTTCACACGTAAAGGTTTACCCGATGCCAGCAGGTCGGCAAGCTCCTTCTCATCGATGATTTCGGAGACACCTCTGCGAATGGTTTTAAGTTGTTCTTGAACAGGAAGCATATATTTTTAAGAAAACCAGAATCAATAATTTAATGATAGACTGCGAGCCGAAAACTAGCATACCGCGAATGAATCTGCAACCGCAGTGACAAATGCGCTAACACGAATTTAACTTTTATTGGAAATGGATAACGAAAACGCTCAACCCATTCAGACAGATCCCATTGATGACAGGGCCAAGAAATTCACCCAGGCGGGCTATAGTTTTCTGGCCTTAAATATTGTTTATCTTGCGATCGCTATGATTTTTATTCCGCCCTTCAACATGGGGTTGTCGGCGATCATTTCTTTGTTAGCGTTTGTGCTACTTTTGGGGGTGCTGACCTATTACCTGCTTAAAGGAAGAAAGCGGTTGGCGCAAGTGCTGGCTATTATTTTTGGCGCCCGATCTCTATTTTCAGCTTATTCCTTGACCGATGTGAGCACTTTTCCCGGTGTGCCTTATCTTCTTCCCTGTCTCATCATCACATTTTATATGCTGGGTCGAGCCGGGTGGAACTGGCGCTAATATTCAGAGCAGACATTGCATCATCGCTTGAAACCCTTTGGCACCCCTGCTATAAAGAAATCTTTCGCACTCAACTTGGATAAGACGGACTGTGCCTTCCTCTGCAATTTTTATAAAATCCACAGACCAGCTTGAGCTGGTCACTGACTTTGGATGCAAATATCTGGGGCTGGAAAATACCAAATCCCCCGAATTGGCAGAACAAGTCCGAATCGCATTTCAATATCTGAACGGAAAACTGGGCTTCCCAAACACCGCATCCGGTCAGCAAGATCAGGAAGTATTCAATCTGCTTCTGCGTATGGTCTACCCTGAAATACTGATCGACCTTGCAGATATTTTATACGTTCAACACGAGCGCCCAGCTGTGTTCTTGAACTTTGATCACATCCACATGAATATTCGTAAAGATCGTATCGCTTTGTCGGAATCGTTGGAGCAAATGGATGAGAAAATGGGTCGTCTGTTTCGCCAGTTGGCGGACCTGATCAAAGAGGATGACACTCTCTATAATGATCCTGAGTGGGTCACTCTGCTGGGTGAGAGCTATAGTTATTATTTATCACAGACTCAAAATTTCCCTTGGGATAACCCGATGGAGTTAGTGCCGCATGACTTGCAAGCTCCTTTGATGGATGTGGCTACAGGGCTTGCGGGGTTTCGGTTGATTCACGATTGGCCTAAAAATTTCCCCCGCTTGATTTTGGCCGATAACATGCCATTTATTCTTAAGGGGCTGGCCCATTTCGCAAAACTTTCGGGGAAGGGCAATATCGAAATTCTCGATATTAATTTTCCGGATGGCCCACGGGCTGACAACTATGGCTGTATTCTTGCGAACAAGTTTTTGCATCATCTTCCTAGAACAGAACGTCAGCAGTTTCTTCGCTGGGCCTTAGAAGCTTTAGGGCCGGGCGGTTCGCTGTTGATACTGGACACCGATCTGGAATGTCAGATCTTAAAACGCGCCAGCAACCCTGAATATCGCAAGAAGTTAACTCTGGGTTATCTTGAAACTCTGGTAGAGATTGAAGGCAATTTCTGTGAAACCTTGATTCAGGATGTTCGGCAAACAGGTTTTGATGTCTCGCATTTCGATTTTCATGAATACGAAGATGAAACCGATGCCTACAGTCAGTTCCCAGGAGAAGACCTGTCAATAAAATTTGTGGGTCTAGAGATCATTGCTACCAGCCCGCAAACAGCGTGATGTTCCCTTAGGTTTTTGTGCCCCGCAGAATGTTCTTCATGTCGGATCTTCAGAGGTTAGCCGGAGCAGTTTTTGTAAGGCCTTCCATTCTGTTTGCGTGGCGGCATCGGCTTTTTTCCCCATGTCACGATAGAGCTGGATGATTTTTTTGCCCGCCGGGGTCAGTTCTGCGCCTCCGCCTCCCTTACCCCCAGTGATGCTGACGACCAGAGGCTCTTTGAAACACCGGTTCATGGTGTCCACCATGTTCCAAGCTCGCCGGTAGCTAAGATGCCTTGCACGTGCCGCTTGTGAAATCGAACCTTCCTCGGCAATGGATTCCAATAAATCTACTTTACCTGGCCCCAGAGCAATCAAGTCACCAGAAAGTATGCGAAACCGGGAACGGCGTTTTGAGTTGTTATTTTTTTCTGTCACTTTGAGTTCACTTTATTTGTTAAGGCGCACCAAACCCAGCACATTGGGGACGGGGTGGGAATAGCTGTTTTCGTCATGTTCCCGCGACCCGGTTGAATAGCTTCCAATGAAATCATGCTCTTGATTTCCGGCTCTGATATAGAGTTGAGCATCTGCTCCTCCTTCAACATACATGGCTTGTTTCAAACCGATAGGAAGCTGAAGAAGCATGTCGATCAAGTCGTGAGTGGTGTAGGGTGACCGAACATGAATGAATAAAATACGGCCCTGCTCGTCTATCCCTACGGCGGCGGTACTCCACATTTTTTTTTGTTGATGCCACATGTTTTCTCCATGACAAGAAACCATGCGGATGCTTTGCACCAATGTTTGGTATTGTTTGCGCAGAACGCCAAAGTCGTCACAGTCTCGGTCGATGATCCGCACGGGTTGTCGATTTTTATCGATGGGGTCGAACGCAAGGAGGGTTTTATCTTTTGACACCCAGACATTGTTCGTATGTTGCCGGGTTTTCATATATGAAACGCTGGATAAACCATTTCTCTGATACATGCTGGCATTGATGCCAGCGATGAGCCCTTTATTCTTGACCCAGTTTTTTACAGACCAGCGTTTTTTTTGATTGCTGGATGAGGCATTGAGCAAGCGTAAAGCAAAAGCTGTTGTGTCAGCTCTTAAAATGCGTATCAACGAGTCGCCAAAGTCAGATTTTTTTGGCGCTTGAAAGATGCCGAGTTCCAAGCCTTGCTCCAGAGTTGTCCAGACAGAAGGTTCTGCAGACTCCACCAAGCGGGTGTTGAAACAAACCGTGAGAAGGGTTGCTACGAACAAAAGGGCAAGTGACGGGAGTCGGCGTTTAATGCATTGCAATGTTTTGGCTCCGGCGAAAATAAAAGGGTCGCGATAAGTTAGACCTGAAGCTCACCCGTAATCAAATCAAATTTTCAAGAGTGGTTGGTGACACAGGCGGAAAGATTATAGCTCGCATTTTCTCTATTGTCCCTGAAATTATTGGGCTTATATCACCGTGTCCGCATGGGGAGGGTGTTGAATTACGGGGTTTTACTACAAGATTTTGTAAAGGTTTGATTGATTTTATCAGTAACTTCCTACATAATAGAAACATCATATAATTGGGAAATTATTGATAGCTTGCTTGTTTGGGCTATCAAGGAGGCATAGGGCAAAGTATTTTTGCTTGTTCTTTCAGCTAAAAATTTTATGGTCGGTTTATTAGACGGACCCGTCTTTTAGCGATGGACTGAGCAATATTATATTCATTAATCGTTTACACTTTTTTCAAGAGGAGTCGCATGAAGATTATTTCTAAAGTAACAGCATTATTGGCATTGGCTTTATTTGCAGGTTGTGCAGGACAGACCGGAGGCGGTATGGCTCCCAGCACTGGAAAAGCATTGTCAATCACCACACCGATTACGATGGCTAATGTTAGTAGCCCGTTAAAAGTTTGCATGGCAACCAATGGCTTCACCGTAGAGCCTGCTAAAAAAGGTGTTAATCCGGGTAAAGGTCATCATCACTTGATTATTGACGAAGGCCTTCCTGCTGACTTGAGCCTGCCGGTTGCTAAAGATGGCACACATATTCATATGGGTGACGGGTCAACCTGTAAAACCATTGAATTGAGCAAAGGTCAGCACACCATCACGGCGCTTTTTGCACAGGGTAACCATGTTCCCTATAGCCCAGCTGTTACAGATTCTGTAACCGTTCGTGTGGTGCATGTAGATTAATTTTATTGTTGAATGACTTGAAAATTCCACCTCCGATTCGGGGGTGGAATTTTTTTTGTTTTTTACCCGAGATTGTCTTGAGTAGAGTCGAACTTCCTTTGCTGTAGCTTGTGAGAAACGTATGACAGATTTAATTAAAACTCCAGTATTTGCTGAAAATAATTTGATCAACCTGTATCACTTGAACGAGTTGTATCAGAATATTGCCACGGAAGTAGGACGTCGAATGCAGGACGCTTATCAGATAGAGGTCCCCATTACATCTGGAGTCTGGGGAGGAACCTATTTGATCGCTCATCCGGATGGTCTTGCCAAAAGGCGTATCTGGAGATTGTATTCCATCGTCAACCTGCCACAAAATACGCCGCTGGATAAACATGCGAATTTGGAGCGGCTGGTATCGATCTATTGCGATGTATTTGCGGAGGCCTTTGCACCGGATTTGGACTTAAAGCTGAAAATGTGGGGAGGAACGCTTCCTCATAGTAATGTTGCCAAACCCAGCCTGACATTGCATATGGAAGACAGCACCGAAACGGTGAGCTGGCTGAGAGCCTTTTTCGTCTGGAATCAAGTGCCGTGGGAAGAGTCGATCATCAGCGATACGGTGAGGATCATTAAAGAATATAAAGAATTTTTTGACCTGAAAAAAGGCCCGGTCACCAAGGACCCGAAAGACATCAAATTTCTTTTGCAGGACATCATCATTATCTACAGGACATTGCAAAATGCTTGCAGTGAAGATTTTCAGGAACATGCCAACCCGATTATTGAGCAGGTGGTGAATCAATTTTTGACGGGCCTGCATGATTCCATAGAAATCATTGACTTGTATGAGATGGTTTTTAAGAACGCTTTGATTTACGGATTTGAAGAAAGTCTGGAGGCCCCTTTTGCGAAAGCAGGTCTTGATATCCGCAATGTGGAAAACTGGCCAGTGGAAAAAATTAATTGGGTGCCGGATGAATTGAAGGAAAAGCTGATTCCCCCCATTCAGCAGATATTTTCCGGTTTCAAAGCAGAGTTGGAAAAAAAGAAGCTCTGAAAACTCCGTTCAGAGACGAGAGTCAGGGTTGTAATGCCGCAACAAAACCTTCAAGACTCTCAAATATCAGTTCGGCTCCTGCAAAATCTATGTTCTGGTTCAGAGGATTTCGTAAAATGATGCAAGGCATTCCGGCTTCCTTAGCGGCTTGAAGTCCTTTCAATGCATCTTCGAGAACAAAACATTCGTGAGGCGGGCAACCGAGCTGTTCGGCGGCATTTAAAAAAATATCAGGATGCGGCTTTTCTCGGGCGGCTGACTCTTTGCCTAAAATAACCGGGAACAGGTCCAGAGCTGTGGCATTCCCAAGAATGGAACGAATATCTTTGACCCAAGACCCTGAGGCAATGGCCAATTTATGGTTCGCCGACAGGGCTTCTGCCATGCTTTGGGCTAATGGGAATAGTTTGATTTCCCCACTTTGGCAAAAGCGGGAGTAGACCTCAAACTTTTGCTTTCGCAAATCAAGCGGGTCAACATCCAGGTTCAGGTTGTGGCGTTCTATCTCTCCGGCGATGCCTTTTCCTTTTGAGGTCCACTCGACCCAGTACTCGTCTTTGTCCAAGGTGTGTCCGTAGCGCTCAAAAACTTCATTATAAGCTCGGTAGTGGAAGGGTTCTGAGTCGGCTAACAAGCCATCAAAGTCAAGAACGGCGGCTTTGCAGTTCGTGAGCAGAGAATGTAGTTTTTTCTTTAATACAGTGGGGTCTGTCATATTCATTTAATCTAAAATTTTTCCGAAACGTTCCATGCGAACCCAATTTTCAATGCGGTTCCAAGACCAATAAATCACGATAGCTTTACCACGGATTTTCTTGATATTCAAAAATCCCCAATAGCGGCTGTCCTGACTGTTTTCACGGTTATCGCCCATAACAAATACATGGCCTTCTGGCACAAGAACCGGACCGAAATCATCTCTGGGAACCAGAGCTTGATCTGAGGCGGCTTCAGAGTGACGGACATGCGGATTCTCGTAAAGCTTGTCATTGATATACACTTTTTGTCGCCGTACCTCCAGCAAGTCGCCGGGCTACCCGATTGCGCGTTTTATGAAATCACGCCTTTCATCTTTGGGGAATTTGAAAACAATGATGTCGCCCCTTTTGGGTTCACTGGAAAATAGAATGATGTCATCAAAAAGTTTGATGTTGAGAAAGGGGATTTCGTTAGGGATATGTGTGCCATAAGAAAACTTGGAAACCAGAATATGGTCCCCTATCAAGAGCGTGTTCTCCATCGAGCCTGAGGGAATTTTAAATGCCTGAACGATAAAGGTGCGAATCAATAAAGCCAGAAGCAAGGCAATCAGGATGGCTTCGGTATACTCTCGAGCAATGCTCTTTTTTTGGGTTCCAGCTGATTTGATGGAAGCGTCTTGACTTTTATTAATTGTCATCGGTCCTCAATATGGCAAGAAAGGCTTCCTGAGGAACTTCTACGCTACCAATTTTTTTCATTTTTTTCTTACCTTCTTTTTGTTTTTCCAACAATTTGCGTTTGCGCGAAATATCCCCACCGTAACATTTTGCCAGAACATTTTTTCTGAGTGCTTTGACGGTTTCACGGGAGATCACTTTGCTACCGATGGCCGCTTGAATCGCCACTTCAAACATTTGCTGGGGTATTTGCTTCTTGAGTTTCTTCGCCAAGTCGCGCCCCTGATAATAGACTTTATCTTTATGCGCGATCAAGGACAATGCATCAACCAGCTCGCCATTCAGAAGAATATCCAACTTTACCAGATTAGATGTTCTGAAATCTATAAAATCATAGTCGAATGACGCATAGCCTTTCGTGCCTGATTTGAGGCGGTCGTAAAAGTCCAGAACGATTTCGTTGAATGGCAGTTCATATTAAAACATGACGGTTTGAGGATTCATGTATTCCATTTTTTTCTGAATGCCTCGGCGATCACGTACGAGTGCCATGACTACCCCTATAAATTCTTCTGGAACGATGATGGTTCCCAAGACATAAGGCTCCTCCAAATGATCGATGTTTTTTTGTTCCTTCAATTTGGAAGGGTTGTCGATCATCAGTGTTTGCCCGTCGGTGGTGATGACTTTGTATATAACGGTCGGTGCAGTGGTCAGTAGGTTGACTTTATATTCTCGCTCAATACGCTCGCGCACAATTTCCATATGCAGTAAGCCCAGAAAACCACAACGAAATCCAAAACCCAAAGCCGTAGAGGTTTCTGCCTCATAAGAAAAGGAGGCATCGTTCAAGGTCAGTTTTTTCAGCGCATCGCGCAGATCTTCCAGGTCATCCCCACTGATGGGATACATGCCACTGAAAACCATCGGCTTAACTTCTTTATAACCGGGCAAGGGGTTTTCGCATGGTTTGTGAGCATGGGTGATGGTGTCGCCCACCTTGGTCTGGTCTAATTGCTTGACATTGGCAACCAGATAGCCCACCTCGCCAACATTGAGCTGACTGCTCTTCACCTGAGTGGGGTTGAAGGTGCCGACCTCTTCGACCACAAAGCGGTTGCCCGTTGCCATCATTACGATTTCCTCGCCTTCCTTCAGGCATCCTTGCTGAATTCTTACCAGAACAATGACCCCACGGTAGGAATCGTACCAAGCATCAAAAAGCAGGGCTTGCAGAACTTTGGAGCTTTCTCCCACAGGGGATGGGATCTGACGCACCACAGCTTCCATCAGCTCTTCAATGCCTATGCCTTCTTTGGCACTGACCAGCACGGCATCGCTGGATTCTATTTGCAGTACGTCTTCTAATTGTTCTTTTATGAATTCCGGATTGGCACTGGGCAGGTCTATTTTGTTGATAACCGGGATGATGGCTAAATCATGTTGTAACGCTAAATTGAGGTTTGCAATCGTTTGCGCCTGAATGCCTTGCGTGGCATCAATGACCAGTAATACTCCTTCACAAGCGGCAAGACTGCGTGACACTTCATAAGTGAAATCGACATGGCCGGGCGTGTCAATCATGTTGAACAGATACTGCTGTCCATCCTTGGCGTTGTATTTTAGGTGCACCGTTTGGGCTTTGATGGTGATTCCGCGTTCGCGCTCCAATTCCATATTATCTAAGACTTGTTCTTTCATTTCCCTTTTAGGAATGGCAGACGTTGCAAGTATCATCTTGTCAGCAAGGGTAGACTTGCCGTGATCAATATGGGCTATGATGGAGAAATTTCTTAATCGATCCTGATTCATAATTTATTGGTTATCCATAAGGTTGCGTCCATTCTGCATTGCATACCGGGTTCATCTGATTTTCAGAGTGGAAAATTATTTTGGAGCCAGTCACGTTTCTAACAACAGACAATGGAAGTACCGATCAATGCGTGTGCGAAGGTCGTGCCACATTCTCGGTGGAAGCGGTGGGGGGAACCTCATTGTAGTTGTTGGGTATAGGCGGTGATTCTTTGTATTCTTGCAGATATTCCCACCAGTCATCAAATCTTATTTTCATGGCTTCATAATCTTTGGCGTTGTCAATGTCAAGGGCGGCACCGGGATAAGGAACCTCCAAAGCCATAAAACGGGTTTTCATGATGGTGCTGATTATTTTTTCCAACTCTGTTTTAGGGTTCAACTTGCGAAAATAATCAACCAGAAAATCGAGTTTCAGACTTGCAAAAAACAGGCATAATTGCAAGCCGATATAGTGCTTATAATGCCGGATCTCATCTTTACCAAAGAGAGACAGGCCAAGAAGTATCAAGTTTTTAAAGTTTCTCTGATAACGGTATTGATACATTTTCTGGATGTATTCCCGATTTTCAATGCGCAAGGGTTTGACCAAATGCAGGTTATTTACCCGGAAGCTGTCTTCCTTTATGTGAAGATAAGCCATTTTGATGCCTTGTTTTTTTTCCTGCGGATAAAAATGTTTCAATTTTTCGCGCGAAACCATTCCCAAAACATGATCGTAGTTTTCCATATCTGCTGTGGAAATGAAATGCTCCACTTCGCGCGGGGTGATCAGGGGCGCATCACAAGGAACGATCAATACGGCTCGGTCACGATGGGTATCGGTATTGGGCACCTCGCCATACTCATCCTTTAAGGATTGGAGAAACGTGTGCCAGACATTTTCATAAAGGTTGCTTCTTTGATCGATAATATGAATGCGTTTGGGAGACTCCATGTCGATGCGCTCGGAAAGAAATACTTGATCTAATTTTTCCTTTTGGCCCACGATATAGATGTCTTTAACGGACTCAACCTTCTGCAAGGCGTTGACAATATAATGGATCAAGCATTTTCCATTGATGGTCAAAAAAGCTTTGTTTTGACGATGCACTTTGTAGCTGGACTTTCCTTCTCCCGCTACTAAAATGGCATCGTATTTTCTTTGACCGTTCAATGGAGCCATACAAAAAGAATCCTCTCTATTTCTGCCTTAATTATAATACCTTGCGCTCGCTAATGAAATTGGTTATACACAGAGCTATCAAATATTTCACAAAATAACAGACTACCTAAACATGTCTCAAGAGACTTCTACCAACTTAAAACGCACTCCTGTTAACGCTATCCATAAGGAACTGGGAGGCAAACTCGTTCCCTTTGCAGGGTGGGAAATGCCCATTCAGTTTCAAGGGGTCATTCAAGAGCATCAAAGCGTCCGCGAGGGTGTGGGTATTTTCGATGTCAGCCATATGGGCGAGATCGAGATACAGGGGCCTTCTGCCAAGAAGTTGATTCAACATCTGGTGACCAATGATATTGAATCAATGCAAGACAATCAGGCTCTTTATACCCTGATGTGCCTAGAAAACGGGGGCGTGGTCGACGACCTGCTGGTGCATCGTTTTTCTGACGATCATTATTTCCTTTGTGTGAATGCTTCAAATAGCGATAAAGACTTCCAATGGATTATGCAAAATGCCGGTTCCTATGATGCAACGATTCGCAATACCAGTCAGAATACGGCACAGTTTGCGATACAGGGAAAACACTCAGTCGCCTTGTTGCAAAAAATATGTGACACCTCTTTAGACGAGATC
>Ga0066611_10001909_pt1 | contig 10941 bp, 9 predicted proteins | sample SaaInlV_DNA_200m_FD_60376 | JGI IMG/M metagenome (GOLD analysis project Ga0066611, IMG submission 60376) | Marine microbial communities from expanding oxygen minimum zones in the Saanich Inlet - SI075_LV_DNA_200m | ecosystem: Environmental > Aquatic > Marine > Unclassified | place: British... | reverse complement strand
ACTACTATCAGTTAAATCAACAGTTTCATTTACTTTTAATTCCCAAGGTCTCGTTGTAAAAGCATAAGGCTTTGAAGTTAAAGCACCAACAGGGCATAAATCAATAACATTTCCTGAAAGTTCTGAATTAAAAAAGTTAGAAGAATAACTACCAATCTCAGTAGATGTACCTCTATTCAAAGTACCAAAGAAATCAACGCCTGCAATTTCAGTTCCAAATCTTACACAACGTGTACAATGAATACATCGTGTCATTATAGTTTTTATCAATGGACCACAATTTTTATCTTCGACACCTCTTTTATTAAAAAAAAATCTACTGTAATCGCCACCAAAAGCTTTTGTTTGGTCTTGTAAATCACACTCTCCTCCTTGATCACAAATAGGACAATCTAAAGGATGATTTAACAATAAAGTTTCAATTACATTTTCACGAGCTTTTTTAACCAAAGGAGTATCTACAAAAATTTCCATATCTTTCATAACAGGACGTGTACAAGATGAAATTGGTTTTGGCTCAGATCTTCCACTAATAGCAACTTCAACTAAACACATTCTACAATTACCTGCAACAGATAATGTTTCATGGTAACAAAATCTGGGGATTGTTATACCAACGTATTTACAAGCTTCTAAAATAGAAATATTATTTTTTACTAAAAATTCTGAATTATTTACTTTAATTGGAATCATAGTTACATTTATATATTTTTTTATATTTTTTTTCATAAAAAAGTGTTTTGTACAGGAAGTTCTCCTGTAGGTAAATGATACTGCAAGGTACCCCCCTTGCAGTTTTAATTTACTACAGCAAAAACGACTTTTTTATAAAAACGATATAAGGCTTTATTATTTAAAATAAAATTGATTGTTTTTTTAATATATAATAATTTTTTTATCATATTTTTAATTTTTTAAATTTAAACTTTACTTCTCATAAATTCTTTTTCTATTAATCCTATTAAAGGAAATAAAATTAAAAAAAATGCAAAATAAAATACAGTAGCGATTTGACCTACTTCTAAATATGGACTTTCAACAGGTTGTTGACCAATCCATCCCAAAATTAGAAAATCAGAAACTAGAAACCAATAACCAAACCCATATAAAGGTCTGAATTTAGTACTTCGTATTTCTGAAGTATTAATTATTGGTAATAAAAGCAAAATTAAAATAGCAGCTACCATAGCAACAACTCCTCCTAATTTATCAGGTATTGATCTTAAAATAGCATAAAAAGGTAAAAAATACCATTCAGGTACAATATGAGCTGGAGTTACTAAAGGATTTGCTGGTATATAATTGTCTGCATGACCAAGAGTATTTGGAAAGAAAAATACGAAAAATGAAAATAATGCTACTAATACAAAAAAAGCAAATAAATCTTTTACATAAAAATAAGGGTAAAAAGATACGGTATCAATATTTTTATTAATACCTAAAGGATTATTTGATCCCGCTGTATGAAGTAAACTTAAATGTACAAGCACTAATCCAGTTATAACAAAAGGAAGTAAATAATGCAAACTAAAAAAACGATTTAATGTAGCATTATCTACAGAGAAACCTCCCCATAACCATTCAACAACTGCACCTCCAATAAAAGGTATAGCAGATGCTAAATTAGTAATTACGGTAGCACCCCAAAAACTCATCTGACCCCATGGTAGAACATAACCCATAAATCCAGTACCCATCATAAGTAAGAAAATAATAACTCCACTATTCCATAAAGGACCTCTAGGATTCATATATGAACCAAAATAAAGACCTCTAAAAATATGACAGTAAGTTACGATAAAAAACATAGAAGCACCATTAGCATGTAAATAACGTATTAACCATCCATTATTAACGTCTCGCATAATGTGTTCAACACTACTAAAAGCGTAATCAACATGTGAAGAGTAATGCATTGCTAAAAAAATCCCTGTTAAAATTTGAATACCTAAACAAAGACCAGCAGTTGAACCAAAACTCCACATATAGTTTAAATTAATAGGTGTTGGGTAATTAATTATATGAGAATCAATAAAAGATAATAAACTATGTTTATTCCAACGATTTAAAGACATAAATTATTTAATTATTTAGCTCTGGCATTTTTTCAGTTATCCAGTTAACATATTCATTAATAGGACAACTTACTACAACAATAGGCATAAATCCATGATTTACACCACAAATTTCGCTACATTGACCAAAATAGGTACCTTCTCTTTTAATAAATAAAGAAGCTTGACTTAATCGTCCTGGACAAGCATCAACTTTTACACCAAAAGATGGAACAGCCCAACAATGTAATACATCAGCAGAAGTAATTAATAATCTAATATGAGTATTAGTTGGAAGAACTACTCTATTATCAACTTCTAAAAGACGAAATGAACCATAAGGTAAATCAGGACCTTCAGGAGTTAAATATGAATCAAAAGCTAGTGTTTCACCACCATCTAATTGATTGTAATCTGAGTATTCATAACTCCAATACCATTGATGACCAACAATTTTTAAAGTTAATGTAGGATCAATTAATTCATCTAATGAATATAATAACCCAAAAGAAGGTACAGCAATAAACATTAAGATAACTGCTGGTAAAATAGTCCAAATAATTTCTAAAGCACTTGAGTGCGTAAATTTTTCAGGAACAGGATTAACCTCTTCATCAAAATCAGTTGTAACTTTATATAACATCCATAAAACAAAAATTCCGATAGAAATTAAAAAAATCATAATATAATTATGAAAATTTATTATTCCTTCCATATTAGGTGTAGCAGGATCTTGAATTCCAATTTGCCAACTTTCTGGCGCATCAGAATATGAAAAAAATTTTGTATTGTAAGTACTTAAAAAAGTTACTATTGCAATACTTAAGATTTTAGCGTTATTTAACATAATACTTTATTTATTTTAAAATTATTAAAAATATTGAAATTAAGATTTCTTATATTTTAAAAATTGTTGGGCAAATAATGGGATTCGAACCCATAACCTTCAAAGCCACAATTTGATACTCTACCGTTAAGCTATATTTGCCTTAAATTATTTAATTAAAAAAGAAAAAAAGAAAAGAAAAAGAATTGAATTTAAAAATGGCAGTAGATTATTAAAGTATATACTAAAAAATGCACAAACCATTGTAAAAAATAAAAATAAAAATAAATAATGATAAATTTGACCACTTTGTAAGCTATTAAATTGTTTAATAAAATATTTAACACTAGTAACAATACCAGAAGGTCCTAATTTTTCAATAATACCTCTATCTAAAGATTTGTAAGAAAAATTATAACTAATATTTAAAGACTGTTGTCCAATTAATTGATTATATACTCTATCAAAATACCATTTTCTATTTAAAAAATTATAAATAATTTTAAAAGTTTTAGTTTTTTTGATGATATAAAAACCTTCTAAACCAAAACTATAAAGAAAATAAGCAAAAAAAGCTCCAAATAAACTTATCATTAAAGGTAAAAGTTTATAAAATAAACTAATAAATTCAATATCAGATAACACATAATTTTGAGGTAAAACAAAAATAGCCCAACCCCAAAAATCAGTTCCGAAACCAATAAATAAATCTCGAGTTAAAAATCCAATACCGATACTAAATAAAGATAAGATGAATAAAGGAAATGTCATACGCCATGATCCTTCATGAGCTTTTAAAATAATAGATTTATGACCATTAGGTTCTGCTAAAAACACTAAAAATAGTAGCCTTATAGAATAAAAAGCTGTAAAAAAAGCTGCAAAAGTACCCAAGTAGTACGAAAAATGACCCCAAACAGTATACTTTGCATATGCAACTTCTAAAATAGTATCTTTAGAATAAAATCCAGTTAAAAAAGGAAAACCCATTAAAGCTAACGATCCGATTACCATTATACTGTATGTAAAAGGTAATAAATTTCTTAATCCACCCATTTTACGCATATCTTGCTCGTCTGAAACAGCATGAATAACAGATCCCGCTCCTAAAAATAATAAAGCTTTAAAAAAAGCGTGATTGGCTAAATGAAAAATACCAACTTCATAACTCGATAAACCACACGCAAAAACCATATAACCTAATTGACTACAAGTTGAATAAGCAATTACTCTTTTCATATCATTTTGAAATAGTCCTGTAGTTGAGGCAAAAAAAGCTGTAGCTGAACCAATAAAAATTATTAAATTTAAAGCTAAAGGAGAATATTCAAAAAGATGAGAACATCTTGCTAATAAAAAAACTCCAGCGGTTACCATTGTTGCTGCATGAATTAATGCAGATACAGGTGTAGGACCTTCCATTGCATCAGGAAGCCAAGTGTGTAAACCTAACTGAGCAGATTTACCCATAGCACCTAAAAATAAAAAGATACAAATCATATCTAATGCTGGGATTTTAGTACCACCGATTAGAATTTTATAATCTAACATTAAAGGTGTTAAACTAAAAATTGTATCATAATCTAAACTGTTAAAAACAAAATAAATAGCAAAGATAGCTAATAGTAATGAAAAATCTCCAATTCTATTTACTAACATAGCTTTGATAGCAGCTTTATTGGCTTGAACACGAGTAAACCAAAAATTAATAAGTAAATATGAAGAAAGTCCAACACCTTCCCAACCTACAAACATCTGTAAAAAATTATTAGCTGTAATTAGAATTAACATGAAAAATGTGAAAAGAGAAAGGTATGACATAAACCTAGGTAAATGAGGGTCATATTCCATATACTCTGTTGAATATAAATGAACTAAAGTAGAAATAAATGTAACTACAATTAACATAACAGATGTTAAACTATCAAAACAAAAACTCCAATCTATATTTAAAGAATCAACTGTAATCCAGCTACCCATGTTTAATTTATAAACCACACCTGTATTTACAACATCATAAAATAAAAAAAGAGATAAAAGTAAAGATAAAAAAACACTTCCTGTGGTAATATAACAAGAACCCCATCCTATAAATCGTCCAAAGACACTTCCACTAAAAAAACCTAATAAAGGTAATAATACAATAAGAATTAACATTAAAGATGAAACATATTTAAAAAAGGATAAAGCGGGATTCGAACCCGCGATATTTATAAAATATATTAGTTTTCAAGACTAACGCTTTAAACCACTCAGCCATTTATCCAAAAGAATGGTAAATTTTTAATAACATTTTGGTTATTTTTTAATTTTGAATTATCAATTAAAACATTTAGTTTAAAGTTTAAATTTTTAAAATTCAATAAACCTTTAAAAAAATTTTCACTTTCACTAAAAGAATTACCAGGAATACGTACACTTAATAAAAAAGAATTTAAAGAATCCGTTTTACTATTTATTTTTGTTTTCTTAAAAATTTTAAAACCATCAGACGTTAATTTTGAAAAATTTTCCACAAAAAATGAATATAAAAAATTATTTATCTCCTTTTTTGTAGAAAAAGCTAAATTAAGAGAATAATGAAGCTCACTTATATTAGAAATTTTTGATTTTAAAACGGTATTTTTATTAAAATTAATTTGAGGTATAAATCCAAATAAAATATAAAATAATAAATAAGCTTTTGTTTGACTTAAAATATGTTTTTGATTTTTTTCTGAAATTTCAGAAGCTAATAAAAAGCTTTTTAAATCCAATTCAAGTGAAATTTTTTTTATTTTTGGTATGTGATTCGCAGTTTTAAGATTATATTTATTAATTAAGTCACAATTAGCTAAATACTCACTAAATTTTTGATTTACATGAGGTCGTAATAAATTTAAATTCATAAATATATAATTAATATAATGTAACTAAAGATAAATTACAAATTGAAAGGTGAATATATTCTGAAAAAAAAGATGGATAGATCCCCATGAAAATAACTAAAATTAGTAACGGTAGAAGAATAGAAAATTCTCTCCAATTAATATCTTTAAACGTTGAAATTGATAAAGTTTTTAAATTTCCAAAAATAATTCTATTATATAACCATAACGAATATGCTCCACAAAGAATAACACCTAATGCTCCAAGAATACAACTTAAAACGTTAGTTTTATAAATTCCAGTTAATAATAAAAATTCTCCAACGAAACTACTAGTTCCGGGTAATGCAATATTTGCCATCGTAAAAATTAATAAAAAAATAGAATAAACAGGCATCATATGTACTAATCCACCGTAATAATATAAAAAACGAGAATGGTACCTATCATACAATACTCCAATTAATAAAAACATTGCACCAGATACAAACCCGTGACTAATACTTTGAAGTACTGCTCCTTCTAAACCAATACTATTAAAACTAAAAATACCTAAAGTAACAAGATTCATATGGGCTACAGATGAGTAAGCAATAATTCTTTTTAAATCAGTTTGTCGAATAGCACTTAAAGACGCATAAATAACACCTAAAACAGATAAAAGATAAACAAAAGGAGAAAAATATAAAGAAGCTTCAGGAAAAAGACTTAAACTAAATCTTAAAAATCCATAAACACCTAATTTTAATAAAATTCCTGCTAAAAGAACAGATCCTACTGTTGGTGCTTCTACATGAGCTTCAGGTAACCAAATATGAAAAGGAAACATCGGTATTTTTGAAGAAAATGAAAGAAAAAAAGCTAACCATAGCCAACATTGCTCCTCAAAAGTAAAAGGCCAAGCTAATAAATATTCAAGATTTAAGGTACCGGTTACCGAATAAATATATAATAAACCAATTAACATTAGTAAAGACCCAAACAGAGTATAAAAAAAAAGTAAATAAACCGCTCTAATTTTTCTTTCACGAGAACCCCATACACCAATTAAAATAAACATCGGAATTAAAATAGCCTCAAAGAAAACATAGAATAAAAAAATATCTAGTACTGAAAAAACTAATAAAAGAAGCAATTCTATTAATAATAAATTAAATGCATATTCTTTAAAACGAATATCATCGTTCCAAATAAATAAAATACATAAAAATATTAAAAAACTTGTTAAAATAAAAAAAAATAAAGAAATACCATCAAGACCAAATGAAAATGAAAAATTCATTAATAACGAATCAAAAGAATATGTAACCACATTTGAAAAGTAGTAATTATTACAATCAAACTCTAGTAAAAGAAGTAATGAAGAAAATAAAACAATTGCTGATGAAAGTAAAGAAATATTTTTTATACCACGTAAATAAATCGGAGGTAATACAAATAATGTAAATAAACTAACAAATAATGTTGTAAATATAAAAGTTAATAACATAATAATTTAAATAATTTATCGGTCTACTTCTCCAAAAACAATATCTTGTGTACCAATAATCGTTACAACATCAGCTATCATATGTTTTTTAGACATTTTATTTAATGCTTGTAGATGTCCAAAGCCAGGAGCCTTTATTTTACAACGATAAGGTCGTTCAGTATTATTAGATATTAGATATATTCCAAATTCTCCTTTTGGAGCTTCTGTTGCAGTATAAGTTTCACCAAAAGGTAAAATAATCCCTTCTGTATATAGCTTAAAATGATGAATTACAGCTTCCATAGAAACTTTCATTTCTGATCTTAAAGGTGGATTTAATTTATAATTCGTAGTTTTAATAGGACCATTATCAATCAATTTAATTGCTTGATTTAGAATATTTAAAGATTGTCTCATTTCTTCAATACGAATTAAATAACGATCGTAACAATCACCACTATTACCAACAGGAACAAGAAAATCTAATTCAGAATATGTTTCATAAGGTTGAGTTTTTCGTAAATCCCAAGGAAGACCAGACCCTCGTAACATTACTCCACTAAAACCCCAATCAATAGCTTCTTTTGAAGTTACAATTCCTATATCTACAAGACGTTCTTTCCAAATACGATTTCCAGTAAGCATTTCTTCGATTTCATCTAAACGAACATTAAATTGATTACAAAATAAAAATAGATCATCTAAAAACCCTAATGGTAGGTCTAAACTAACACCTCCTGGACGTATATATGCAGCATGCATACGAGCACCAGATACACGTTCATAAAATTCCATTAATTTTTCACGTTCTTCAAAAGCCCATAAAAATGGAGTCATAGCTCCTACATCCATAGCATGACAACCAACAGCTAATAAATGGTTTAAAATTCTAGTTATTTCTGCAAATAAAACACGTATAATTTGAGCACGACGTGGTATTTTAATATTTAAAATTTTTTCTACAGCTAAAGAATAAGTATGCTCTTGAGCCATCATCGATACATAATCAAGACGATCAAAATATGGTAAAGCTTGAATATAAGTTTTATGCTCAATTAATTTTTCTGTTCCACGATGTAATAATCCTATATGAGGGTCAGCTCTTTCCACAACTTCTCCATCAAGCTCTAAAATTAATCGTAAAACACCATGTGCTGCTGGATGTTGTGGACCAAAATTTATAGTAAAATTTTTCAATTCTCTACTAAGTTCATTTTTTTTTAAAATCATAATATTTTATTTATAAAATTACCAAGGCATTTCAAAATTGAAACTTCTAAATTCTTGAGTTAATTCAATCGGTTCTCCGATAACACGTTTTTTTTTTTCATCGTAACGAAATTCAACGTATCCAGATAGAGGAAAATCTTTTCTCATAGGATAACTTTCGAATCCATAATCTGTTAAGATTCTACGCAAGTCAGGATGATTATCGAAATATATTCCGTACATATCCCAAACTTCACGTTCCCACCAATTAGCGTTAATAAAAATATTAACAATAGATGGAATTGACGTAATTTCATTAACAAATACTTTTAAACGTAATCTAGAATTAAAAGTTAAACTTAATAAATCATAAACTACACTAAAACGGTAATTTTTTCCTAAAAAATCTACACCTGAAATTGAAGATAATAAACTATACTGATAACCAAAATGCAATTTAAGACAATTTAAAGTAAAAAGAAGTTTCTTATGAGAAACAACTATACTTTTTTCATCGTTTATTCTTTGGTATGTTAAAATAGGAATTATTTTATTTAAGTCCTGAAATTTTTTAATCTTAATATCCATTAAAAGTTAACTAAATTAAAACCAAAAAGAATTAAATATTAAATATTGACAAATCAACAATAATGTTGTTGGGTAAAAAAATAAAAATACTAATAAGAATAAACAACTTGATATAATTAAATAATCAAAATTAAATAACCCTGTATTAAATATAGTTTGAAATTGATAATTATTTGATTTAATATTTTTTGATTCAAAAAAAATAACTTTAACAACTCTTATATAATAAAAAACTGAAATAGCACTGATTACGATTAAAAATAATGCAGTAATTAAATGATTTGAATTTATTAAACTAAATAATATAAATATTTTTGCTAAAAAACCACTAAAAGGCGGTATACCTGCAATTGAAAAAAACAGAAAAAGAAATGATACAGCCCATAGGGTATTTACACTAAATAAATTCGAGAAATTTGATAAAAATAAAGGAGTTAATACCTTTTTATTAAATATATTTATTTTATATTGAAAATTATAGAATAAAGTTATATGATTCCACACTAAAATAGAACTGATAATATAAATAATTAAAAAGAAAAAAATTGACGAAAAACCATCAACAGTTCCAGTTGCTAAAGCAGCTACTAAAAATCCTATTTGTGCAATTGAACTATAAATAACTAAACGTTTAACTCGTTTTTGTTTTAAAGCAAAAAACGTACCAGTTATAACGGATATAATACCAACAACACATAATAAGCCTTTAATTTCAAAAAAAATATCCGATGTAATACATAACCATTTTACAAAAAAACTAAAAATAACTAATTTTGGAATAATAGAAAATATAATAGTAGAGCTTAAAGGTGCACCTTCATAAACATCAGGTGACCAAAAATGAAATGGAGCAGCAGCAATTTTAAATAATAACGTAATAGTCACTAATAAAATACCAATTAAAATAAAATATTTAATATAACTTAACTCTTCATTAAATGAAAAAGATAATAATAAACTTAAATGATTAAAATTCAGCGTTCCTAAGCACCCATAAATTAAAGAAGCTCCAAATAAAAATAATCCAGAAATGAAAGATCCCGAGACAAAATATTTTAATCCTGCTTCAGTTGAAAATGCAGAATTACGTCTAAAGCTAGCTAAAATATAAAAACATAAAGCTTGCATTTCTATTACTAAATAAGTAGAAATTAAATCACAAGAACTAACTAATAATAATAAAGAAAGAATAGCAAGTAAAAAAACTGAAAAGTACTCAAAAAAATTCAAATTTTGTAAAACGAAACTACGTAAAATAACAAACGATGAACTTAAACAGCTAAAAATAAACATCATTTTAAGCAATCGACCGCTTTCATCATTTAAAAAAATAAATGTAGAAAAATAACTATTTATTTTTAAATTAAACAAAAGCAATAATACGCAAGCTAAAATGAAGAAAGTTTGCCAAAAAACTTCTTTATCAATTAAAGGATAATTAAATTTTAAACTGTTAACTAAACGAGCATTAAAAACTAATTGAAATAAAATAGATAAAGAAAGAAATATTTCTGGTATAAAAGATTTTAAAAGAATAGAATCCATAAATAATAATTTTTGTTAATAAAATAATATTATGATATCTCCTATGGGAATTGAACCCATATTTCTGCCGTGAAAAGGCAATGTCCTAACCATTAGACGAAGAAGATTTTTATTGTTTTTTAATATATTCTTTTAAAGAAAAAATTCACTTAAAAAATATATGATGCAAAAATCTTTTATCAAAAATATAAAAAAAAATTATGGCATCGGAAATAATAAAGGGAAATTTTTTATTAATTATTACGGTTTAAATCCTAGAACTAACCCGAAATACATAAAAAAAAATTATTCTGATGAGATTAAAAAGGATGTAACAACTTCTACAACTGAAAGAGTATTAAAAAATCATATCAAAAGTTGTATTAATTTTTTATTAGAAAA
>Ga0066611_10001903_pt1 | contig 10963 bp, 11 predicted proteins | sample SaaInlV_DNA_200m_FD_60376 | JGI IMG/M metagenome (GOLD analysis project Ga0066611, IMG submission 60376) | Marine microbial communities from expanding oxygen minimum zones in the Saanich Inlet - SI075_LV_DNA_200m | ecosystem: Environmental > Aquatic > Marine > Unclassified | place: British... | reverse complement strand
TCCTTCGGCTGCAGATTTATACTGCTCTAAAGGATGGCCAACCTCATATTTTTTTCCAACGGTAATCAATAGTTTGTAGGGACCTTTTTCAAACCGGTCCTTTACTTTCTTTAACACGTAATCAGGAAACCATCCTTCAACTACCAAAATATCACCTCCAACTGACTTTGTTGGTGCCAAAAAGGGATGTATAAGTAATGCAATTGAAAACAGAACTGAGCCAAATGTCATTAACAGTACAATCCAACCTGACAAAGTAAGGACACGACCCTCGCGAATAGTTGTTAAGCGAAATAATTTATTCATTTTGGTTAAAATTAAATTTTTTTATGGTGTCTTAACTCATAAAATAAATGTTGGCCAATCAATTATAGGCAGTGAGTGTTTCCCAACGTTACCTTCGCTATTGATAAAACAGCTAAAATTATTCCAAATTGTAAATTGTAAATTGTAATAAAAGTATTGTTTTATTGAGCACCTGTATTAAATACTGTCAAATTTTCATTTAGCCAAACTGTTGGCGGTAATTCTTTATGAAAACAGTTCCCAACATGACCGGACTTAAGATCAGAAAAACCTTACTATAAAAATACTTACAGTACTCTGCAGAGCTGACACTATTTTTTGGCATAGTGATTGCAATATCTACTATTAAACCTATTTGTTGAACTGTTAATGGCCCTTTAGAAACTAAGACCACTATATCAACCTTTAGTTTTGCCTCTAAAAAAAGTAATGTTTCTTAAGAATATTTTTTCGTATATTTTTTTATACGTAGCAAAAAATTTATCTATTAATAACTAGGAGTAACTAACTATGATAACCCGTACTTGGAAAAATAATCCGATTATTCCTCAATCAAAAAAAATGAGCTATAACCCATTTCAATGGGTCAATGATTTCGAAAAAGAAGTTTTAGAAAATAACAAAGAAGTTTTTTCCATAATTTACAACACTGACATAGAAGAACATTGGCTAAAAAGTGATAACGATTAAATTATTTAGAATGTAAAAATACATACCACTCGACTGGTAAACTTTATATTTTTGGATCTTATTTTGTCTGGTTCTAATGTTTAATTCTAAAATTGGAACCTTCTTTGATACCTAAAATAACCAATATTAGTAATTTTTCCAGTAATGTCGGTATATCTTTATCTCTAGTATAAAATTAATTTCTTCCGAATTTTAATTACATAATTAGTTATAATTATGACTCCTACGCTAGAATTTTTTTGTAGTATGAAATAACTCAATTAAATAGACACTTCTATAATTTTATTTTATTTAATAAAATTTATTAAGAGCTTGTGTCATATTGTGGGTAGATACGCTTCCAAGAAATCAATTATTTTTAACGATATATATAGGTCAAGAATGATCAAACATTTTAAACAATCATTTTTTGTAACTTCTTTAATCGTATGTCTCCTCTTTTTCCATACAATCGTGTTCGCCAACACAGATTCATCAACGCAAAAAAACCGAGATATTTTTAAACTTTTAGAAGTTTCTGGGCTCCTAGAAAAAATGGATTACATAAAAGATGGGGCCACCAATTCTTATTCAAGAGCTATTTCTATTACATACCCAAAAATACCCGACCAGTTTTGGAATGATTTTAATAAGCTTGTCGGTAAAGAAGAAATGCAGGTGCTTTTGGACCGCATAGTCTCAGTTTATGACAAGCACATGTCTCATGATGTGATTAAACAATTAATTAAAATGTTCTCCACGCCATTTTGGAATGAGTGGAAACAAAAAATGCCTGCTATCAGTAGCGAAGCCGGTTTATTGGGAAGCCAATGGACTCAAGAACTCCTGCAGTCTGAATCATTAAAAAATAAAATTGATACTTTGGTCAGTAAATATCACTTGGAAAAACTTAACTCCGCTCCTGAAACCTCTCCCCCAAAAGACCCGTCCAAAAAATAACTGCATGATCGTTTTTATCTTCAAATAACGCTATAATATTTAAATGCAAGTGCCTTTACGTTATATTGTCGGATGGAGTGGTTTGATCATCATAGTTGTTTTTGTGGGATTATTTATGTCATTTTTCTTTAACTTATCAGGATATAATATCAATCTTCGATGGGTTCTTATTCCTTGTGTTGCTTTGACTTTATTTTTTATTCCAAAAGTTAAGAAATGGATTATAAAATAACTTATTGCAATCCCCAGTAGTTTTTCATTTTATTTAAAAAATAAATCGTTTTTTATACGACAGTTTATCTAATTAGGATATGTTTATCTTATAAAGATACAACTAAACCCGTAATGACCTTCTTTATTCTCTTTTTCATAATTTTTATTCCTAATAGTCATGTTTGGGCTTTTGACATGGACTACGATGGACATATCGCAACTGGCAGCCAATATATTTTTGATTCACCGCCCTCACATAAAGATTTTGATAGTGAGCTACATGTACATCTAGAATTCGATGGTAATATTTTAAAAAAAGACGAATGGACTTTAGATTATGAAATTGAAACCGCTTTAAATTTGATAGATGGTCCAAGCGTCCAATCAAATCTCAGACCTGAGGAAGATATTTACCTTCCTCGAACTTGGCTTCGTCTTAGCAATGATTTTTTTCAATTTCGCGTAGGGCGTCAGGAGATCTTATTTGGTGATGGTGTTATTTTTCAACCATTAGGATTATTTGAAACTCGCGATGTTTCAGGTGTCGTACCCGAATCACTCGGAGTTGATAGTTTTCGAGCTACATGGTTTTTATCCGATGTTTCCCTTCTTGAGACTTGGTTGGTTCCCGCAAAAATAGGAACTGCTTTGATCCCTGGAATACGCGCAGACTTCTTGTTAGGAGAATTTGAAACTGGTGTTGTCTTTCAGTATCACCCAAAATCTGATTTGGAGGATTTTTCTGGATATGAACGTGAAATGATCCAGATGGGGTATCATATAAAAGGCGAACGTGAAGTAGGTTTTTGGAATGAGAGTCGTCTTGATATTGAAATGGAACCCTCTTCTCCTGTTCAGTTCGATACAGTTTTTGGCACCGACTATACTTTTGAAATTGGGAAAGGTCTTCATATTTTAATGGAATATTTTTTATCTACTCAGCAAAAAGAATTCTCGACGTCTGATCTAAAAGGTCAAAGAACCTACCATCATATTGGATTTTCCATGGACCAACCGATCGACATTGAAATCAAATGGCAGATATACAGCCTCTATGATTTTCTTGATAAGAGCTTTCAAATAATACCTCAAATAGAATATTCTGTTACTGACGATCTATTCCTCTATTTTCATGGAAAAATTGGAGGTGATATTAATGGGAACAAAACAAATGGAAGATTATACCAACGGACAAATTCTTTCAGTGGTACCGAATCGTCCATAGGTTTAACTGTAGCAAATTATTTTTAATTCATATCAACTATGCATGACAAACTGATTACCCTAAAAGAAATAACTAAGGTTTTTAGAGTCGGGGAAGAAAACTTTACCGCACTAAACGGTATCAACCTTCAAATTGAAAGTGGAGCATTTATGTCTTTTGTTGGTCCATCTGGATCTGGAAAGACTACTCTATTAAACCTTATCGGTGGTTTAGATGTTCCTACAACTGGTGATATTTTTTTTAAACATACAAAATTATCCTCTATGAATCGTATTCAAATGGCTAAGTATCGACGTGAAAATATAGGATTCATTTTTCAAACCTACAATTTATTACCTGTTTACTCTGTTTACGAAAATGTTTTATTTCCACTTTTGTTAAATGGTTCCAAAGAAAAAGATGCTAGAGAACGAGTGATGAATATAGTAAGCAAGGTTGGATTAAGCGATCAGATTAAAAAAAAGCCTTCTCAGCTATCTGGAGGGCAATGCCAACGTGTTGCAATTGCAAGAGCCTTAGTTAAAGATCCTCTTTTAATTCTTGCTGATGAACCAACTGCCAACCTTGATTCTAAAAATTCTTTACAAATTCTTGAGTTAATGAGTGATTTAAATGAACAATATAAAGCAGCAGTAGTTTTTTCTACCCATGATGAAAAAGTAACACGCTATGTCCGCCGTGAAGTCGGGCTAGAAGATGGAGAAATTATTTCTGACAAACAATAACCAGAGTTTAATACTTAATATATGAATTGGAGTATCGCAAAAAAGAATTTTTCTCGGCAAGGATTAAGAGCATCTCTTAATGTTTTAGTTACAGCTCTTTCTATCATCGCGTTAATATTTATGCTTTCCTTGCTCAATGGTTTTCAGGCCCAAGCTACCAGAAATGTAATAAATACAGATATTGGTGGGGGACATTATCGTGCTCCAGGTTTCGATATTCTTTCCCCCTCAAAGTGGGAAGATTATACTGTAAAAGTTCCTGACACTTTGCTCCGCCTTCATAACAAAGATAAAGCTGAAGTACTTGTAGTGCAGGGGCAATTGTATCCAAATAGGCGCCTTTACCCAGTACAAATTCGTGGAATTTCTATGGAACAATCTCTTTTACAATTACCCCTGGATAATTTAAAAACTTTTTCTGCAAACTTTGATGATTTAATTCCTGTGGTAGTTGGAGCAAAAATGGCAAAAAAAGCTCACCTTCATAAAGGAGATACCCTAACTCTAAAGTGGCGGGATCGATCTGGTGCAGTTGATGCGAAGGACATCATAATTATTGATGTCGGAGATATACTTAATCCCCGTGTTGATGAAGGAGTTGTGTGGTTACGCTTAGACCATCTAAGACTTATGACCGATAGAAAAAATGAGGTGAGCTGGGTTGCTGTTAAACATTATATCGGGCTAATTTCAGAATTTGAATTTCAACCAGTTGAATTTTTAATGTCGGACCTCCTTGCTCTATGGCGCCAAGACAGAATGAACTCTAAAATTTTGTGGGCTATATTGATGACTTTAGTTTGCATCAGTGTGTTCAATACACAAATGTTGAATATCTTTAAAAGACAAAAAGAAATTGGAACACTTATGGCCCTAGGAATGGATTCACAAAGGATTGTACGTATATTCACTTTGGAAGGTTGTCTTGCTGCTATATGGGCCCTCGTTGTTGCTCTTCTTTTAGGGTTGCCTTTTTTTATTTGGTTCCAAGGAGTAGGTTTTGATGTATCCCATCTAAGCGAATCTACTTTACCCATTAGAGAAACTATTTATCCGGATTATCAACCAATGGAAATTATCTACTCTCTGATCATTGTCTTTATTTTAATTGTAGCCTCCTCTTGGTTTCCAGTTAAAAAAATTACTCGACTTGATCCAACAATGGCACTTCGAGGAAGGGCGATAAAATGATTTTGTTTTTATTTCGCGGTATTCTGCGCGACAAATCCAGATTCCTTTTTCCATTTTCTGTCGTAACTATTGGTGTAGCTCTTGTTGTTTCGTTGGTTGGTTTTATGGAAGGCGTTTTCATGGGAATGATTGATATGACGGCAAAGCTTAATGCTGGTCATTTGAGATTAGTTAATAAACCCTTTTATGATGAAGAACATCTTCATCCACTTGATCGTGCTTTAGCTGCTCAGAAACAAACGAGATTATGGCTCGAGAAAAATTCATCACCTAAAATTGAATGGTCACCTAGAATTCGCTGGGGTGCTCTTATTGATGTCCCTAATGCAAATGGAGATACTAAATCCCAAACACCAGTAGTAGGAATGGCACTGGATCTTAAATCTCCAAATTCTTCAGAAGTTCGACGCCTTCAATTGGATAAGTCACTCGTAAAAGGACAGTTACCTCGATACTTCAATGAAATGTTGATGGGCAGTTCATTAGCAAATGATTTGGAAGTTGATTTAGGTCAATTGGTCACTGTAATCGGACAATCTTTTGATGGTGGTTTGGTTGCTGATAACTATGTAGTCGTTGGACTTGTAAAGTTTGGAATTACGGCTATGGATAAAAAAATGGTCTTGATTGATCTAACTGATGCTCAAAGTACATTCTACATGGAGAACATGGTTACCGATTGGCTAGGTTATCTCCCCTCTTTTTTAAGTTTTGATTACTATCGTATAGCAAAGAAGAATATTAATTCTAAATTAAATACTTGGATGAAAAACCCTCCTAAAGACTGGGCTAAAGACGATCAACCGATTGCTATTAGCATACTAGACCAGCAAAATATGAAATCAATGGTCACAACGTTTACAATTATAAAGAGTTCTGTGGTTGGTATTTTTACCTTTTTAATGATTCTTGTTCTTTGGAATGCAGGAGTTCTTAGCGGAATTCATCGCTATGGTGAAATGGGTCTAAGGCTCGCATTTGGAGAGTCTCATTGGAAATTAATATTAACTCTCGGTATTGAGGGCTTATTTATTGGTATTCTTGGATCTTTAGTTGGTTGTATTTTTGGAGGGTCATTTACCTGGTACCTTCAGGAAGTGGGCTTAAATATGGGTGATACATTTGCTAAATCTGGATTAATGATTAATGATGTAGTAAGAGCTCGTGTTACGTTGGGAGGGTTTGTACAAGGAATCGTACCCGGTATTTTTGCTAGTGTTGTAGGCACGCTAGTAGCCAGTCTAGCAATTTTTAAACGCTCCGAATCCAACTTGTTTCGTGAACTAGAGGCTGGTTAATTGATGGGCACTATATATAAAATATTCATATTTATTTTTTTATTTTTTTGTCTTACATCAAACCCTGCATTAATATTAGCAGCAGAGATCATTGATGCACAAAAACTTCTTAAACAAGTTGATGACAATCTTTGGTCTAATACTAAATTTATTAGTGGTCGCCTTATCATAGACAATGGTCGCAAGGAAAGAACTCTTACTCAAGACTCGTGGATGGAAGGAATTGAACGTTCTTATACTGAGTACAAATCACCTGCTCGCGAAAAAGGCACCAAGATGCTTAAAACAAGAAAAAAACTTTGGATGTACACTCCGCGAACTGACCGTAAAATTCTCATAGCAGGACATTTACTTAGGCAGTCATTGATGGGAAGTGATCTATCGTATGAAGATATGATGGAAGATCACAAACTAAGTAAATCATATACTGCAACTTTTGAAAATTTTACAAACATAGAAGATATTAAATGTGCAGTATTAAATTTAACCGCCCTAGATAAAAAAACAACTTATCAAACTCGGAAAGCATGGATAAACCCAGAAAATAAAACGATTCTAAAAGAAGAACGCTTCGCTAAAAGTGGAAAGCTTCTTAAAAGGGTACTTTTTAAGGATTATGAAATAATTAGCGGACGTAATTTCCCTAGAACTATGATTTTTAAAGACCTTTTGAAAGAAAACACTAAAACGACTTACAAATTTGATGAAATAAAATTTGATATAGAAATTCCTAACCGTTACTTCTCACTAAGTATTTTAAAAAAATAATTAAATAATTGGAGAGTTTAATTTGCCCCCTTTACTAGAGTCGATCTCAAAAATTATAATCTGTTTAATTTTTATTTTATTAACCAGTTGTGCAGGAACCAGACCTGATTCAATTGGGCAATTTGTCGATTGCCCAGATAAACCAAACTGTGTTTCTACAAAAAGTGATGTCACGTCACATAAGGTTTCTCCATTAACCTATAAGAGTTCTTTACAGGAAGCTAAAAATAAATTAATTAAAATTGTTAAAATGCTGCCTCGGTCAAAAATAATTAACAACAATGAATCCTTTCTGTATGTTGAATTTACATCACAGGTCTTTCGATTTGTAGATGATCTAGAGTTCTATTTTAATGAACCTGGAATAATACATTTTCGAGGTGCTTCTCGGATAGGTCACTCTGATATGGGGGTCAATCGAGATAGAGTTGAAGAAATTCGTCTACTTTTTAAGAAAGACTTTTAAGAGATTTTTTTGTTAACTTTTATAAATAATTCCAATCTACACTTTTAATTATATAGAGATCAACAACACAAGAAATTCCTTAGATTAGTGTATTAAATGAAAAAAATCTCGCAAATAATTTTCTGGATATGTATGTTTTTAGCTACAGCTTTGTTTGGATATCAATCCCTTTTCAATTTACGTTAAAGGAACAACTATCAAACAACCTTTTCTTAAAAAAATTATTTTAGTCATTATTTGTATTGTTCTTTTTCTTGCATTTATAAACGACTTCTCTCCTTTATATTTGGGAGTTTTAGGTATAGCGATAATAACTTGGATTACCACGCCCAAAGAATCTCGATAATGAAAATAACCAACCACAAAATATCTCAATAATATTTATGGAACACTTATCATATAAAATCATGATTTTTTCTAGCGTTACCAGCACGATTTTAACCCTTATCGCATTTATTATTTTTGTAGTTAAGGAGATAATTAAATGACTTTAGTTTTGATAAAAAAAATAACATGGAATCTTTTTGGTGCTTTTGTTTATTTTTGCGTAGGGATAGGAGCCGTGTTTCATACAATTCTTGGTTATTAATTACCCGGCTTATTTTTTTATGATGAATCAAAAGAGATAAAAAAATAGTTGTGATAAAAATTTATACTTATTCCTTTCTTTTTTTATAAATTGTTTTTATATAGTAGGAGGATTTTTAAATAATTTCTCGCTATACCTTTTACAGGAGAATATTGAACCGCTCTAATTCTTCCTAAAAAATTTTAATGCAAAAGACAGCTCTTATAACATTCGGCATTGTATTTTTTTTCCTTTCAATATCTTATGCAATCAGATGGTTATCCCCAGTTAAAATATTAGTCGACGGTAATGTCCTTCCTTTCATTACCTCTTTATCTTCCGGTATTATTTTAGCCTCATTATCCATATGGATTTATATTGTAGGAAAAAAAATTAAATCTAACGCAATTAAAAATAAAGATGATGCATAACAAAATAATTACTACCAAAAATTAATAAGATGGCATCAGGTCAAATTAATTCAACAAACCCTAACCACAATAATCTACCCCATTTTCCTTTCGAAGATTCTCCCTTTCGTTTATCTATGGGGTTACTCAAAATATCTGCTAAAGAATGGTTTGAAATATTTGACTTGCAAGAACGAGCCTTTCAAATAAATGAAAAAAGAAGACTCCTTTCCAATCAACATAATAGTGTCTTTATGGCAGACTCGTCTTCTCTTGCAGCATCAACAGAAGTTCTTAATTTGTTGCACGAACACTTACCTGCTGTTCGACCTGATTTGTATTCTCGTAGTCACAACACCATAAAACTTAAAGCTTATTCAAAATTTAAGGAAGAGACTTGGTCTACCAATCTTAAAAAAAATGCAATTCATCCACTAGACATAGCCGCGAGACTAGTTCAAGAAGATATGATTATAATGCTCCCACCTGAATCTATGAAAAACAAATCTCCAAAAGGGTGGTGGTTAGCAGCAGGAAGTGTTGCATTCCCATCTCGGTGGAGTTTGTCAGATAAGTTCGGTCTACCTATGGATATGATTCATGCCCCTGTTCCGTTTTATAAAGAGCAGATTCAACACGCAGTCAATAACTTTTTCAATGTGATGCCTTGTGACGAAATATATGCTAGGCGAAATTGGTCCTTATACGATAATTCTTTTTTACGCGATGACGGCACAAAACAATTGAGTAATATTATGCAGAAACCCATTACTTCCACTAATGCAGGGGATCGTCTTTGGCTTAGAGTAGAACGTCAAACTTTAAGGAAGTTAAAACAAACAGGGGCAATATTATTTACAATTCGTATTCATTTACGCCAATTAAAACACATTGTTAGTTTTGATGGAATTCCTAACCGCTTATCTAAAGCACTTGCGGATCTTCCTTCTGAAATGCATGCATACAAACAAACCAATTTTTTTGCTGATTCTGCCCAAGAATATCTTAATAAGTTTTAAATTTTATAGGAAAGTTGAAGAAGTTGAAAATAATAATTCCAAGCCAAATAATGCTATGCCCCATGAATCCTTGGCGTAAATAATTCTTAAGACGCAAGCTTAGTATATTTTTACATATCTAAAATCTTACCCATAATATCTACTATAATATTTGTTTTAGCAATGGAGCTTTACCAGATAATTTATTTATACCTTAAGACCACTTTCAAGTTGCCTTAGAGATGAACCATATTTTTCAAGAAATTCAGGAAAAGTATTGGGGTGTAAGCAGTATGATAGTATTTCTAAAGAATCCATAATACGGGGACCTGGTCTGTTAAAATAAGCATTTCCGTCTACTACAAAAATATTATTATTTTGATATGCCTTCCAATTCTCAAAGGGAATATTTTTCTTTAAAAGTTCTAATTCCTGTAAAGTCTGGTCCAGTTTAAACCCGCAAGGTTTAACAATCACTACGTCAGGGTTAATTGATGAAAGGTTATCTCGGGTAACTGTGAGTGCTTTTTCTCCCGGTGTTGCTAGCAGATATTTTCCTCCAGCAATTTCAATCATTTCAGGAATCCAAAGTCCCCCAATCATCACAGGTCCGTACCATTCAATTGTTAAAACCGTTCTTTTAGTTTTATTATTTTCCACTACTTTTTTAGAAATATAATCAATGCGCTTATCCACATTTTCTTTAAACTCTTCGTATGCAGAAACCGCATCTAATTCTTGAGCTACTGTACGGATATCTTCCCAAATATCTTTCAAATTCTGTGGTCGTAAAGAAATTATTTTTGTATTCGAATTTAATACCTTATTACAAGCATCTGTCACCTGCCCAAACGAAACCGCGCAAACATCACATAAATCCTGTGTGATTAAATAATCAGGCTTTAAGGTTTTGAGTAAATCGAGATCTAAATCATAAACAGAAAGTGAATTTTTTAAAAGTGACTCAACTGATTGATGAATGGCTTCACTATTCGTGTGTTTCCCAACACTAGATGAGGTTAGATTAGGAAGCCCTGATACAGAAACGGGAAAGTCGCATTCATGAGAAATACCCACAAGGTTTTTCTCCAGACCCAATATACAAACGATCTCGGTTGCCGAAGGCAACAAGGTTCCTATTTTTTTAGAATTCCATTTAGTTTGGG
>Ga0066611_10001899_pt1 | contig 10970 bp, 6 predicted proteins | sample SaaInlV_DNA_200m_FD_60376 | JGI IMG/M metagenome (GOLD analysis project Ga0066611, IMG submission 60376) | Marine microbial communities from expanding oxygen minimum zones in the Saanich Inlet - SI075_LV_DNA_200m | ecosystem: Environmental > Aquatic > Marine > Unclassified | place: British... | reverse complement strand
ATCCCGGTCCAGACGCCCATATATAAGCTCCACTGGCATTGGGGTCAGCTGTAAGAGCAGCGACCATAGCATCATATCCAGCACTTCCGGGAAGTCTATCCATATGCTCCAAGGCGTAAAATCCATCCAAATACGGGTCATTACTTCCACCGGAAATGGCATGGTCATCCGTTGCCAGATTCCATTCACCATTTCCATCAGAGTCATTGAATATGGCCATCAACTGAAAGTCGTCACTTGGATCAGCCAAGTCACCTACGTTCCAGATTTCGAGTGGTGTATCGACAACAAGTCCTGAATCCCTATTAAGCATTTTACTTCCAGTTGCTGTGAAGCGAAACTCGAAGTCATCAGGAACTAAGTATTGCATTCCACCAGCCGGATTTGTATATCCCCCACTATAGCGTGTTACATATGGAAAGAAATCCTCATAGTTTTTATTATCTGAATTACTTGAAGTAATAAACCATGTGGATCCATTTGATTGTTGATTGTCTTCTATATTGTCTCTACCCATACCTGGATATCCATTGTATTCAGCAGCTGCGCCTGCCCAGCCTGAAATAGGACCGTTAGCGTTTTCAGTTACGTAAAAGTCTTTGAACTCATTTGGTGGGCCATTGACTGTTACTTGAATTCCATCAAAGACTGGACTAGAATAGGTCCCAACTTCTGAACCATCCGATGCATCAACCCCAGTTTGTACAGATTGATCGGTAACAGGAGTTGTGCCATTTGAAGTATTGTTAACACCCCAAACAATATATGTAGCAATAGTAGTATCCGTTCCAGAAATAGTTGTATCAGATTTATTATCAAAGAAAACTTCGTAATCATCTCCTGTAACATCAAATGGATTTACAACTTCAACGGATATAAATCCATCAGCTGATCCTGATGTATGAGTAGATTCAAAATCTGAATATCCGGTTTCTACTTCAGGATCGAAATAGACATCACTTTGTGGTCGAACCATAAAGATATTATTTGGACTTTCAAGAGTTCTTGGGATACCTATCTCATTATACCCATATGAGGTCACCGTATAGTAATAGGCGCGATCATTAAGCAAGGCGGTACCACCATTGAGTTTGTCAGCGGTTATAGAAATCCATCTGCGAATCCCTGAATCTGAGCCATGTTGAACGGGTACATTGACATTCACCCCCCAGTTTGGATCAAATACACTTGGATCATAAATCTCTGTAATACCATTGATCAGATCATATGTAGCAAGAAGTTTGCGGTCACCGGTGCCAGAAGCATTTTCATGCTGCCACACATTATATCCTTCAAAGTGGAAAAACGATGGTTCGCCTTCGTAGGTAATTGTTACTTCATCAATAATCTGAGAATATGCGAATGTTGTATCATACATGGTTGTGAATGTTGTGTCCGTGCCGATGATTAACGTGTCTTCCCATGATGTTATGGTATCACTAATGATAGTAGTATAAGTGGTATCATAATGTACAGGGACTTGCGTTAAATCTAATTGATCTTCAGCAACATAATCTTCAGCAATGTCATCCCAGCTAAGAATAATTTCTTCAAAGGTTGACTGAACTGTAACGTTTGGCTGTGGCGGAGACGGTGGTAAGGCAAAATTGATATCATATGCCAACTGAGCCAACTCATCAACCTGTTTCAATAATGTTATTGAACCAAGAGGATCAGCTGCTTGAGCGTGCATCATACCAAAAACCAATTCCAGCGAGTCGCCACTGGCGAAATCAAATGGTCCGACATTCATAAGAAATCGTCTGTCACCGGAAGCGTGATCATCACTATCTACCCAGCAGTCATCTGAACCGCCCGTATTATTATTCGGGTCACATGGATGGATGAACTTACTTGCTAAACCGGTTGCAGAATTCACAATATCAGTACCATCTCTCAACTTACCGGACATATAGTTATATGCTTCTTGGGCGTCATTAGGATCTAGATATACCAAATCACCATTTATATATTTAATAAATGATGACATTGGTAGATTTTGATATCCTGTTTTTAACTCACCAAATGCAAATGTCTCGTCTGTTGCTTCACCTGGTACAGCAGCCTGGAAGAAGTCATAACCCAAGGCAGGGGCAGCAGGACCGTAATCGCTGTCAGCACCATCATTATAACAATAACCCAAACTCAAGGTGGTATCACAACCGACAAAGTCATCACCGGCATCACCGAGATCAGGATCATCCCATAGACCAATAAACATATCAGTGATGTCATTGCCGCCTTTATTGAAGGCTTGTACCTTTAGGAACATCATGTCGCCAAAGGCATCTGGACGATTATATCCCCAGATTGTCATGCGAACTTCAATACCAAGAGGTTGGGTACCAAAGATATTTGAGTGAGTGGCGACATCGCCGTCATTCATCACATACCAGATTACCTGGTCACCAATGAATTCAGGATGATCAGGACCATTAGGTAGTGGGCTGTAAATACCATCACCATCTACATCTACCCAGGGGGCTCCCAGATGCGCCGGCCAGTTTTGGAAATCACTGGATGATAGTGGATCAGCAAGATCGCTTTTATTAACGATGTATAACTGATGTTCACCAGCATTAAAGTTACTTCCCATTGGTCCAGGTACGAACTCTGGTCCATATTCACCTACAGCTGTTCGGATTGATTCATCTACAATACCAGCAAACCATATTCCGGATGCATAGTTTGAATAGACTCCTGTACCAGCCGGCCATTCCATTCCAGAATGTCCTGAGGCTCTGTGGGAAACAACCATACCATTATTCTCAAGATCATCATTGATTCGATTACCGGTAAATCGACCGGAATCTAATCTTTGTAGTTGTTGACCTTGTTGACCATTGCTATCATATCTTTCAGCACCTATCATGCTGGAAGACGCTAAAATAAGAATCATCACTGCAGTTAGCAGTAGATGTATTTTCTTAATTGCTATATTCATTAATTCTTCTCCTTGTCGATATATAGATTAAAGTTCAAAATTTACACCGAAGCGGACCATTCTAGGATCGTTCCAGTTTCTTGGATCCCGAAGTTGTGCATTATAAAACTGCACGGACTCAGGATTGGAATTTGCCCAGATTTTACCCTCAGGAGTAGCAAGCCAACCATCGCTAGCTTCATCACCAGTAGATTCAAAAACATTATCTACATTATCTGAATCCAGTAAGTTTGTAACTTGTAGGTATACATTAAAATTGTAATCTCCCATAAAGAAATCACGATCCAGTTTCAGATCTAAATTGGATACCCATTCACTATATGCAGAGTTTACAGAGGAAGTCGGTCTATACCAGCCGGCTCCATATACATCTGATTGAATTTCTGAGGGTGTGTAAGCTGTACCTGATCCAAATGTAAATAATAGATTAAGACCGCTATTTGATAGTAACCCACCATCCTCGCCCAATCGATAATCAAGCATCATTGAACCGGTATGTCTTTGGTCATAATTTAATGGATTGGTTAATGTTGGGTAGGTATCACCTGTCCAGGTAATGTTCCAATTTGCCAGTGGATCTGAACCTGTACCTTCAGCAAAAGAAAGTGTGTAACTTACATTAGCCATAAGTCCGTTTACTCTTCTCATGTTCAAGTTTAATGATACACCTTTTACAATACCAAAATCACCATTTTCATACTGTGCCCAGACAAATGGAGATCCATTTCTCATCCCATCTTCGTGATTGGTCATTGTTGTGAAATCTCTGATTTCCTTAAAGAAACCGGTGATATCCAATGCTGCAAAAGCACCAATCTGTTGTGTAAGACCCACCTCATATTGTGTGGTTCTTTCTGGTTTCAGATTTGGATTAGGAGATACAGTCTGATTACCCTGTGTAAAGTTGGCAGCCAGACGGCTATCAGCAAGATATAGTCTGTTCAAGACAGGATGCTGAGTATATTTACCATATTGTGCGTGGAGTTTTGTCTGATCAGTCACAGGGAATGAAAAGCCAATTCTTGGACTAAAATATGATTCTGAATCAACATCAACAAATTTTCCACTCTCACGAGACATATACTCTTCATAAATCTCACTGTTAGGATCGTCAAGACCAGCCTGAAAGGCAGCTTCACCATCCGCGGCTATGACTTCATCTTTATAGGTTTGCTGCGGGTTGTAGTCCACATATCCATCATCAAGCCAAACATTTGTCCAGTCTTTTGCACCTTGATTTTTAGAATCAAAAAAGTCAAATCTAATACCAAGATTGACAATCATATCTTCTAATTCAATTTTATCCTGTACATAGGCACCAAAGATGACGGGTTCACCTGGATCCTGATAACCAAAGCCACTGTCATCTCCTGTGATTGAATAACCAATATTTTCAGTATATGCATTCATATAGGTTAAATAGGTCCAATCATTATCAGTTGCAACACCATCAAGTTCGGCATCATGATATCTTTTTGCTATTTCCAGGGGTTGGCTAACTCTATAATACTTTAATTCCGTTTTTCGATAATCAAACCCGGCTTTAAGTTCATGTTCATCAAGCTGATTCAGGTAATCGGCTTTGATAGAGAAGTTTTTGGATTCATTTATAGAATAATCATTGTAAATAGCACCAAAACCTCTGAAATTTGCAAAGGCTTCAATCGCAATTGGGTTGTTTCCCCAGTCGGTGAAGTACGAATCATCAGTGATTCTGCCATAATCTTCAACTCTATCCCAATGCTGAGAATCTCCTTCTTCAAATGTAAAATTAAAAGTTGATAAGTTTAATTTTATATATGAAGTATTGGAAAGTGCATAGGTCATATTTGTATATAAAGACACAGCTTCTTGTTCAAATTTTGGCATATGGTCATTGTTAACCAGGCTATAATCATGATAGTCTGTTGCAGTTCTATCTTCATGGACATAATTCCAGCCGTCTTCCTGATTAAATAGTCCACCCACTTTAAAGCGAATCCCAGAATATTCAAATAATAGATTTCCGGTTACAGTCATACGATCACTGCCTGAATTTGGCGCTGGGCCGAATTCTTTTCTGAAATTATCATAACCTGCGATAATGACATCATCATTATCGATTGCGTTATAAGCCAAATCAGTGTGTGAAACTTTTGTAACATCCACAGATAGATAGTCATCAAGACCATATGCTGCAGGATCATCGGCAACGATGCCGGCGATTGTATTTGCAAGATTATCCTGGGCTGCCTGTGAAAGTCCATGTACCTCTGTTGTGTCACTAGCTGTGCCAACTACTGTAAAGAAATCATCCTGCCAATCTGCTACAGCAACACCATTGATCATTAAATCACCTTCCCAATAGGCTCCTGTTTCACCAGTATTGACATAATCTCCATTAGCATCATATTCCCATAATTCCATTTCCGTTTTGGTGATTCCACTCCAATCGATAACATCTCTATCTAACATGTAGTGAGGTGCACCGCTTGGGTCATTATCATCAATTGAACGACCTTCGAAACTGACAAAATACTTCATGCCATTCCCGATTGGACCGCCTACATTGAAATTATAAAGATTATAGCCATATGAATACAGTCCGTCATCAGAACTGGCATCTGCATCACCAAGTCCAGCGATGTATTCACCAGAAATTGAGAAAGTATCGCCACCGGTTTTAGTAGTTGTATTAACAACACCACCATTGACATTACCATATTCTGCACCAAATCCACCAGCCTGGAACTGTAATTCTTCCATGGCTGAATTTGAAACCTGACTCGTATTTTCCATGTCCCAGGAATTATTCATATACACGCCATCCACATAGTAAGCAACATCACTACTTCTTGAACCGCGGACATAAATATTCCCATTGTCGGAAACTGTACCTGTCTGTAAAGCAACAACAGCCTCAACTCCCCTGAGTGGAAGGTGTTCAATTGTCTCAGCATTTACAATACGAGTTGTATTTGTGGTGTTTTCATTTATTAGCGGTGTATCAGCAACAATTTCTACCAAATCTCCTTTTACGGCTGATACGTTTAGAACGAATTCAACTGTAGTGGTAAGATTTGCAGAAACATTGATGTTTGAGACTTTTACTGATTGATAACCGATATAATCAGCTCTTACAGTATAAGTCCCTACTGGTACACTCAAGATGGTGAAACCACCATCTGCATCAGCAGAGGAACCCAATGCGGTCCCTTCGATGACCACACTGGCACCTGCAAGTGCCTGGCCATTTCTTTCAGCTACTACTTTTCCTGTTACTTTTCCGAAATCCTGTGAAAACAGAAAAATGGGTACAAGAGTAACTAGAACTACTAGCATTCTTTTCATATTATTCTCCTATGATTACTTTTTGAATTTTGTTGAAAATTCTAATATTATAGAACTTGCTTAAAATTATTCTCCCCGAATTCAAGTAACAATTTACATGAAGTATCCGTCGGAGCACAAGATGTTTTTAGGAGGGGAAAGTGTGGTTTCGCCTGAATTGATGTGAAGGACAAATAATAATATTCATTAATCTATTGTTATTACTTATATTATGTTTATTTTCTTAATTAGGAGCGTCTATTAAATCGGTTAAATAATTTCGGAGTATTTTGGTATTTGTGTGGTTTGAACTCCAGTTTTCCCAATAACAGGGAAAAATTCCAATACCGGTTGAACTGATAAAGGCTTCATCCATACCCGAAATTTCATCTATGTGGATGTGCGATTCAGAAAAGGTCAATCCCGTTTTCTTTGAGATTTCAATGATGCTGTGGCGCATGATACCGGGCAGCACACCCAAATCAAGACCTGGAGAAAGCAATTTATCACCCTTGATAAAAAAAATATTTCTGATAGCACCTTCTGTAATAAATCCATCTGAATTAATAAATACCGGTTCAAATGCACCCTGCTTCTCTGCTTCTTTTTTGGCCAGCATATTGCCCAGATAATTGACAGATTTTATCGCCGGCTTAAATCGAATGAGGGGGAATGAAGATTCTTTGAGAAAAACAATCTTAACCGGAATTTCTGGCTCAGATGATAGAGGACGAATTGAGACATAAAGTCCTGGGGTTCCCGTATGATTCCATGGGAACCCTTTATCAATAAACCCCCGGGTTATAATCATCCTTAGCAGACCGTTAACAATCTGATTTTTCTCAATACTTTGCTCAAGAATAGCTACAATAGCGTCATCATATATGGGCAAATGAAGGCTTAAAATTTTCAGTCCAGATCTCAATCTATCTATGTGCATTTGAGGGCGGAAAAGTTTTCTATTTTGAAACCTTACCGTTTCAAATAAACCATCACCATATAAAAAACCAGCATCATTAAATGGTATTTTCGCATTATTTTCATGGACCCATTTGCCATTGATATAAAAAATGATGTTCGCCATCTGCATCCTTATTGTTTAATGGTTTGGGGGTTGTCAGACAAGAGTGATTTTATAACAGCAATCTTATCATGTGCTTCATTCCATTCCTCTTCTTCATTTGAGTCCCAAACTATCCCCCCTCCAACAGGGTAAATGCCTTTACCATCTTTGATAGTCATAGTTCGAATAGCAATATTGAAATCCATATCGCCATCAGAGGTTATATATCCCAGGCTTCCTGTATAAATACCACGGTTATAATCTTCAAGCCCATCAATAATCTTCATTGCCATTTCCTTTGGTGCTCCAGTAATAGATCCGCCGGGGAATAGAGCTGCAAAAATATCCATTTCGTGTGTGTGTTTTTTCAAGGTTCCAAATACACGGGAAATCATATGATGAACTGATGGAAATGAAAATATTTTTTGAAGATCAGAAACATCGACACTACCAAATTCACATATTTTCCCCAGATCATTTCTCATAAGGTCGACAATCATCAAATGCTCAGCCCGGTCTTTCTCGCTATTTAATAAGGCATTATATAGTGATAAATCCATATGTTCAGTACCACCTCGGGGGCGTGTGCCCTTTATGGGAAAAGTCTCGATCACATCATTTTTTGTCTTTATAAATTTCTCTGGGGAAATACTGAGAATACACTCTCCACCAGTATCTAAATACATACCGTTTGTTGGCCGGGCAAGATGTCGCATTGACAAGTAAGTATCCCATGGAGAATCAGGAGTATCAAAAAGCATCGGCATGGTATAATTCACCTGATAAGCATTCCCAATTTCCAAATGTCTCTTAATAGATTGGATGTCTTTTCTGTATTTTTTTCTATCTACCGGGTTTTGCCCTGATATTAAGGTAACAAGCCTTTTGGGTATTTCATCGCTATCATATATCTCCCTTACAAGTTTAGGTTTACCAAACCACAGATATGGGAGAGAATCATCAGATTTTTTGAAAGTTATATGCGAGAAAAACACTGCTTTAATATCATACGATAAAAAACCTATCGCCGCGATTCCATCCGTTTCCATTTTCCATTTATCAAGAATTTTCTGTACTTGTTCTAATGGGTCACCATCAACTGGCTGCGAGTTTAAAATTAATCTCCGATCAGGCATAATTTTAATAGTTTCATCAAAACCCCAAACCGCATATTTTTTGTCATTCTGTCCGTGATGATCAATGAAAGCTACCGGTTCACCGTATTCTCCAATATAATCTGGCAGAGATTTCTTCAACTATTTCTCTATAGGGGATTTCCGTGAGTATCCAAATGTGGTGTAATTGAAAATCCCTGGTGAGGTGATTGCATATGAGAAAACTTTTGACTTGGAAAGGAAAGAATTCAAACCTGTTTTTTTTACCTTTGAGAGTGGTATTCGATGCCTTGTGCCATCAATCACCTTTTCAATATCAGGACACTCAGGGGGGGTCCAGGTAAATGAATTTCCTATCAATTGGAATATTTTCATTACTACATCCATGTCCCAATCCGGGTTGAATTGATATTGATATGATGTAAACTTTTTATGGATGCCTGAAAGTTTTGACCGTTTTTTTAGGGCTGAAATTTCCCGTAACTTGAGATACAGTACTTGATCTATCTTGTCCTCAAACCGTTCAGTATTGACATCCCTAAAAATTTTCTTCCAAGGAAAGTCGGATAATACGGTTTGCCAATGATTGGCATTTTCTGAATAATTTTGATACTTCAACCATGATGCATCGGCATGCAAAAGAAGCATTCTTGATATCTCGGATAGTTTTGAATCGATATTGTGGATCCAAAACAAAAAGAGGATTGTAGAAAAAGGATATTTTTTATTGAAATATTTTGCGGTCAGACCAGTAAGTATATTTGGGTTGCAGGATGTCTCAAATCCAGCTGGGAGTGATTCATCGAGAGAAATAATATGGCCACCAATGGCGCGACCTTGTTTTGGGAGAATATTCATATCCACCCAGACGAGGTTTTCTCGATTATTCATACCATCACGGGAAATCCATATTGAGCTCAAATCATAAAAACCATCCAGTTTCCATCCTAGGGTTTGATTAAGAAAAATTGCACATATCAATCCATCATAATCTGCAGAAATAATAAAATGCTGGTCTCTTTCCATGAGCCAGGGAAATTGCGAAATCACTTTTTTTCGATCTAATACCACCATTGAAATTATCACTTTTGCCCGGCAATCTGTGACAACCTAATTTTGACCTTAATTGTAATTGCTTGCGCTAACTATTCAAGATATGAGTAAATTAGCCAGCTGACAACAACACAATAATTAAAATAAAGAACAAAGGAAATATAAATGTCATCAATAAAAATTAAAATGGTAGCGCTTGGACTCGTTTTCAGCATGTCCACCATGACCATTGGACAGGGTCTAGAAGGTACAATCCAACAACTTGTTGAAACTAATGGTATCGAATATATATCTCCGTTAGTTACTGCCTTTGGAACCGGTATGAATTCCGGCACTTTTAGTACTGCAAACTCCCACAAACTCCTTGGTTTTGATGTATCCATCAATGCTGCTTTGGTATCAATTCCAAGCGAGGCAAATACATTCACTTTCTTCATTCCAGACAACATTCCATTTTCATTAGATTTATCTAATGATGGGCTCGGAACCTATGATTTTACTTTTGATGGAAATCAGTTGTACCCCGGGGCAAGAAAGTCATCCACCTTTTTTGGTAAAAAGGTATCGAATACAATAGCAGCTGATGCGAGCTATTTAACTGTTACGGAGAACATATGATACACGAAGCAATTAGTTTTTATTTCCTATTAGTTTGGATATTTGTCATTATACCATTTATAATATCTATAGCTGTTTGGTTATTATGGTTACTATATGTGCTTATATTTGGTTGACCTAGGCGACACGGCACGACGAAGGATCCCTGGAAGATCAATTAGTAGCTGATGGCGTTAATCCAACAATTGCCGCCAACCTGGCGTCAACTTATGCCTCTTCAACGGCAAATGAACTGAATATCTTAACACCAGTAGGGTTTGATTTTTCAAATTTGCCAACGCTTATGCCTTCTGTATCCATTGGTTTGCCATATGATATTGAATTGACCTTACGAGGAGCCCCCGAAATTGACTCTGAAGATATTGGTAAAGTTTCATTCATTGGTTATGGTGCTAAAATTGGACTAAATCGTTTCATCCCGATGGATATTGGTGTTCTACCTAGATTATCTGTTGGTTACTATATCAACACTCTCAAAGTTGGCGATATCATCGATGCAGAAAGCACCATCCTTAATATTCAGGCCAGCAAGAAACTATTATTCCTCACCGTTTATGGTGGTTATGGTATCGAAAGTACAACCGTGGATATTGATTATACCCATGACGATGGAACTGATGTTAGCTTTACGGTCGATGGGAAAAACGAAAACCGTTTTCTAGTGGGCGCCAGGATGAAAATGTTATTTTTCTCGTTCAACGTGGATTATAATGTTGGTGAATATAATGCAATTAACGCCGGATTGAGTTTCTCATTCAGATAGAAAAAATTTAATAACTACCGGCTTCTCGCCATAGTTAAATAGAATTATTAAAAGGGTGTCTTCGGATGCCCTTTTTTTTTCGCTTCGACTCCGCTCAGCGACCTT
>Ga0066611_10001889_pt1 | contig 11003 bp, 10 predicted proteins | sample SaaInlV_DNA_200m_FD_60376 | JGI IMG/M metagenome (GOLD analysis project Ga0066611, IMG submission 60376) | Marine microbial communities from expanding oxygen minimum zones in the Saanich Inlet - SI075_LV_DNA_200m | ecosystem: Environmental > Aquatic > Marine > Unclassified | place: British... | reverse complement strand
TCAATCCAAAGGGCATTCAACGCTGGAAGCATTAGATACATGGCATGCGAAAGCAGATGGAAAAACAGCCATCGATTATGGGTTTCATATGATTGTGACCGATCTAGAAGATAATCGTGTCCATGAAATGAAAATGTTGGCGGATGCTGGCGTGACTTCTTACAAACTATTTATGGCTTACCCTGGCGTTTTATATGTAGATGATGGAACCATTTATCGAGCGATGAAAAAAGCCGGAGAAGACGGCACTGTCGTCTGCATGCATGCAGAAAACGGTATTGTGATAGATGAAATTGTAAAGCAAGCAGTAGCCGATGGAAAAACTAAACCAAAGTATCATGCGATTACCCGTCCAACTCGAATGGAAGCTGAAGGTGTGCATCGCGCCATATCTATTGCAGAAGTTGCACATGTTCCAATCTACATTGTACATCTGTCGTCATCGGATGCTTTAGAGCAAGTTATGCTGGCTCGTAATCGTGGTGTTCACGCTTTTGCGGAAACATGTCCACAGTATCTATTTTTAGATGATTCTTATTATAATCAAGAAGGGTTTGAAGGGGCAAAATATGTAATGACACCTGCTCTTCGAGAAAAATGGAATCAGGATGAATTATGGAAAGGGTTGAAATTTGGTGACCTTCAATCCATTGCTACGGATCATTGCCCTTTTTGTTTTAAGGACCAAAAAGTATTGGGGATTGATGATTTTTCAAAGATTCCAAATGGTGCGCCCGGTGTGGAAAATCGTATGAGTCTTGTATTTAATGGTGGGGTTAAAACAGGGCGGATTTCCTTAAATAAATTTGTGGAATTAACATCCACAGCGGCCGCAAAAACATTTGGACTTTTTCCTAAAAAAGGGACTATCGCTGTGGGGAGTGATGCGGATATTGTTGTCTTTGATCCGAATAGAACAGAAACAATTAGCGTGAATAATGCTTGCACACACCATATGAATGTAGATTATAATTCCTATGAAGGGTTTGATGTAACAGGGTTTACAGAAACGGTTCTATCCCGCGGTAAAATAATCATTAATAATTGTGAGTACGTAGGTAAAAAAGGTGATGGACATTTTTTAAAACGCGGCCTTTATGGCGGAATGAAATAATAAAATTTTAAAGGAGATTACGAATGGCACGAAATATTAAATCTGGATTAATTCAGATGAGTCTTCCAATGACGGAAGGAGAAGGAACCATCGCAGAAATCATGGATGCAATGGTTCAAAAACATATTCCATTCATTGAAGATGCGGGTAAACAAGGTGTCCAAATTTTATGTTTACAAGAAATATTTAATACACCTTACTTTTGTCCAGGGCAAGATAACGCATGGTATGCTTCTGCAGAATCAGTTCCAGGTCCAACGACTGAACTAATGCAGGATTACGCAAAAAAATATAATATGGTTATCATTGTCCCTATTTATGAAAAAGAGCAAGCAGGTGTGTTGTATAATACAGCGGCAGTTATTGACGCAGATGGAAAATATTTAGGAAAATATAGAAAAAACCATATTCCACATACATCAGGATTTTGGGAAAAATATTTTTTTAAACCGGGAAATTTGGGTTATCCTGTCTTTGAGACTAAATACGCTAAAGTGGGTGTGTACATTTGTTATGACCGCCACTTTCCGGATGGAGCAAGATGCTTGGGATTGAACGGCGCCGAAATTGTTTACAATCCTTCTGCAACTGTGGCAGGATTGAGTGAGTATTTATGGAAATTAGAACAGCCGGCTCATGCAGCAGCCAATGGATATTTTATGGGTTGCATCAACCGGGTTGGAACAGAAAAACCTTGGAACTTGGGTGAATTTTACGGCACATCGTATTTTGTGAATCCACGAGGGCAGATTATATCAGAAGCATCAAGAGACCAAGATGAATTGTTAGTTGCAGAATTTGATCTTGATTTGATTGATGAAGTACGTTCAACTTGGCAATTTTTTCGTGACCGACGTCCGGAGACTTATGATAAATTGGTTGAGCTTTAAAACAAATTAATATAAAGAGAAATTTATGGCAGATTTAAGCATAGAAGTAAACGGCATTAAGTTTCCCAACCCATTTGTGATTGGATCGGGACCACCCAGCACAAATTCAAAAACTATTATAAAAGCGTTTGATAATGGCTGGGGTGGGGTCTCTGCAAAAACGGTTAGTTTAACGGAAACGCCAGTAATAAATGTTGCCCCACGATATGGAAAATTGAAAACCCCAAGTGGTGAAATTATTGGTTTTGAAAATTTAGAATTAATTTCAGATCGAACACTAGAAGTATGGCTGGATGAATTCAAGGCAATAAAAGATGCCCATCCTGACAAAGTTTTAATATCTTCGATCATGGAGAAATACAATAAGGATTCATGGCAGGAATTAACAGGTAAAATAGCAGAAACCGGAGTCGATATGTTTGAGTTGAATTTCTCTTGCCCTCATGGACATCCTGAAGAAGGTATGGGTGCAGCTATGGGACAGAACCCGGATATGGCGAGAGAGGTAACGGGTTGGGTTGCCGAAGTAACTGACTTGCCAATATGGGCCAAAATGACACCGGATATTTTAGATATCACAGAACCGGCTAAAGCTGCGATGGAAGGAGGTGCAAGTGGCGTTTCAGCAATCAATACTATTCCATCCATTTTGAATATTGATCTTGAAACACTGGCGCCAATGCCCACTGTAGAAGGGCATTCAACGCCTGGTGGATATTCTTATTATGCTGTGAAGCCTATCGCATTACGCATGGTTTCACAAATAGGAATTGGGGTCCCAGATGCAGAAATATCAGGTATTGGTGGTGTTATAAGCAGTCGTGAAGCAATTGAATTTATCCTGATGGGAAGTTCTACAGTTCAGGTATGTACGGGTGTCATGTTGCAAGGGTATGAAATGGTTGAAGAAATGTGTCAGGGTTTATCAAACTTCATGGATAAACATGGTTTCAAAACTGTCCGAGAGTTTGTAGGTCATTCGTTACAATTTCTTACAACGCACCATGATTTGGCAGACAAGCGAATCGCAAAAAAAGCGAATGCATTGGGTGCGAATCGTGATAATAATTGGACGGGTGATATCAAGAAGGAAACTGACGAATTAGTCAGTAAATAAGTTTTGGTTTGAAAATTTTTGGTTTCGAAACTATTAGATGAAAAAAATATATTTTATTTAAAAAAGGAAATTATGTCAAAAAATCTTGAACATCTCTGGATGCCATTCTCTGCAAATCGCGGATTTAAAGCTGCACCACGATTAATGAATGAAGCAAAGGGGATGTATTACAAAAAACTTGATGGTACTAAAGTATTGGATGCAACTGCCGGTTTGTGGTGTTGTAATGCAGGTCATGGCCATAAAAGAATCGTTGAAGCTATTCAGGATCAAGCTGCGAAAATGGATTTTGCACCCTCATTCCAAATGGGGCATCCTTTGGCATTTGAAGCTGCCGAAAAATTATTATCTATCGCGCCGTCCGACAATTTTCAATATGCCTTTTTTACAAATTCTGGATCTGAAGCGGTTGATACTGCATTGAAAATCGCTTTAGGATATCAGCAACATCGAGGAAAAACAGATAAAACCATTTTGGTGGGTCGAGAAAGAGCTTATCATGGTGTTGGATTTGGGGGGATTTCCGTTGGGGGTTTGCCCGGGAATAAAAAGCATTTTTTGCTTTTAGAAAATGTGGATCATATTTGCGCCACTCACAATCTGGAGAAAAATGCTTTTAGCAAAGGTCAACCCGAATGGGGAAAAGAATTAGCGAATGATTTATTACGGGTAATTGAAAAACATGGTGCAGACAAAATTGCCGCTTTTATTACTGAACCTTTAGCTGGGTCAACCGGTGTTTTAATTCCACCAAAAGGGTATTTGGAACGTATCAGAGAAATTTGTACTGAACATGACATTCTCTTAATCTTTGATGAAGTTATTACAGGTTTTGGTCGCTTGGGCGCACCTTTTGCTGCACAATATTTTAATGTTGAACCAGATTTAATAACGTGCGCAAAAGGATTGACAAGTGGTACAGTTCCCATGGGTGCCGTTATGGTAAAGAAAGAAATTTATGATGCGTTTCAAGATAGAGGCCCAATGGTCATTGACTTATTTCATGGATACACTTATTCAGCTCATCCTTTGGCGGCGGTGGCTCTGATTGCGACTCTGGATGTTTATCAAGAAGATGAATTATTTAAACATGCGAAAGAAATGTCATCTTATTGGGAAGATGCGCTTCATTCCTTAAGGGATACAAAGCATGTGATTGATGTTCGGAATCTCGGTTTAGTTGCCGGTGTTGAGATGGAAACTCGAGATGGCAAACCGGGTGTGCGAGGCTATGATGTATTTACGGATGGATTTCACAATCATAATATTTTGTTAAGATTTACCGGGGATACTCTTGCATTATCTCCTCCGCTCATTGCGGGAAAAGAACATATTGATCAAATGGTGGATGTATTGAGAAAAATTATCCCAATTCATTAATTATTGTTATGAGCTGCCAAGAATACTTGGAAAATGAAAATTGTAAATAAACCAAAACTCAAACATTTAAGGAAATTAAATCGCAATAAACCAACACCTTGGGAGTGGAAACTCTGGCAGCATTTGAAAGAAAGACAAATTGATGGGCATAAATTCAGACGGCAAGTAAGTCTAAATAATTTTATTGTTGACTTTTGTTGTTTGAAATTAAAGTTAGTTATTGAATTGGATGGCAGTGGGCATTTACATTCCATTCAAAGAAAAAAAGATAATGAAAAGGATAATGAACTTTCGGAACTAGGGTTTTCAATTATTCGGTTTTGGAATAATGAAATTGATGAAAATTTAAATGGTGTATTAGAGTTAATCGCAGACAAATGCAGGCGACTTTAGTAAACAAATGAATTTCCTGTATTTATTGACCCCCTTGTGTTCCCCCTTTACCAGGGGGAGAAAAAGGTAAATTCATTAATATGGAGATCAGTATTTGGTGCCATTTTCTGTGGGAGAGCAGGCTTAATTCTATTAGATTGGATTCGCTATTTTTTGATTCCATTTATTCTTCATAATTATCCTGATGAAAATTAAAAATATTCTAGGAATAAAAATTTTCACAAATAGAAAATGGATTACATCCTGATGTTTCCCCCTATCAATAGGGGGAATTAAAAGGGGGTCTGAAATGAAAATCGTAAACTATTTGTCTTTGCGTTAAAAATAAAAAAATGAGATAAAAAACAATGAATCAAAAAATTAAATTTAACAATTATGGTCCCCAACAAAACTGGATAAATGGTGAATATCACCCATCTACATCAGAGAAAACCATTTCCGTAATTTCCCCATACTTTGATCAAGAAATTGCAACAATTCCCGAATCCAATTTCGCTGATTTAGATCATGCAGTTCAAAAAGCAAAAGTTGCATTTCCTGCTTGGGCATCCTTAAATGTTCGAGATAGGGCAGAGGTAATGTTTAATCTGAAATCTATCATTGAAAATAATTTGGACGAAATGGCTGAATTAATTGCCTTGGATAATGGAAAAACAGTTGCCGATGCAAAAGGGAGCATTCTTCGTGGGAAAGAAGTGGTGGAATTTGCCACATCATTACCCAGCATATTACGTGGAGATTCTTCACCTGTTGGTGCAGGGATTACCTGTACTATGACCCAAGAACCCTTGGGTGTTGTAGCTGGTATCACACCTTTTAATTTTCCTGCCATGGTTCCGCTATGGATGATTCCCCTAGCCATTACTACCGGGAATTGTTTCATCTTAAAACCTTCTGAACAAACGCCCTTATCCACATTTAAACTTGCTGAATATTTAAAAGAAGCTGGCCTCCCTGATGGTGTGTTCAATATTGTGAATGGTGCTAGAGAAGTTGTGGAAGGTATTTGCGATCATCCGGATATTAAGGCTGTGGCATTTGTGGGCTCATCCCATGTGGCGAAAATTGTTTATGCTAGATCCGCGGCAAATGGAAAACGAGCACTCTGCTTGGGCGGGGCGAAAAATCACATGATTGTTGTGCCGGATGCAGACCAAGATTCCACCGCGAAAGGATTATTGGCTAGTTCTATGGGTAGTGCAGGGCAGCGTTGCATGGCCGCAAGTGTTGCGGTGGGTGTTGCCAATGTGAACCCTATTATTGATCAACTTGTGGAAGAAGCTAAAAATTATAAATTGGGTGTAGATATGGGAAGCATAGTAAGCAAAGCTGCTTTAGAACGAATCACCAATTATATTGATGAAGCTGAAAAAATGGGCGCTAAAATTTTGATTGATGGGCGTAATTCAAAACCACCGGAAGGGTATGAAAACGGCTATTGGCTGGGGGCAACTATTCTAGATCATGTAGATCCGGATTGGCCCAGCGCCACAGAGGAAATCTTCGGTCCGGTGCTTACGATTATTCGGACGGATACTCTGGAAGATGCCATGAAAATAGAAAACGGAAATCAGTATGGGAATGCGGCTGCCGTGTTTACCACATCTGGACAAGTAGCTAAAACCATTTCTGAATCTGCTTCAGCTGGGATGATTGGGATTAATATTGGTGTGCCGGTGCCAAGGGAGCCTTACAGTTTTGGCGGCTGGAATGAATCGAAATATGGCCACGGAGATATTACCGGAAAAAGCGGTGTGTATTTTTGGACCAATCTGAAAAAAGTAACCGCCCGCTGGCCGGAATCAACGGAAGCCTGGAAGAAGTATTTTTAGATAGGGTTTGTCATTCTGGAATCCCTTTAATACTTATTAAAATTCTTCGAGTTTCTTGACGAACTTCATTTCCCCGATTATCGGGGCTCAATACAGGCGTGGCTAACTAACTCTAATAAAAATTAAACCATTTCGGGGCCAAATCCGGCCATTCACCATTTTCAGCCTGATCGGCTTTATCTACCCAATTCCGCCTTCCATTCCAGGCATCAACCTTTATTCCATAAACTGATGTTTGCTTTAATTCTTCATCTATAATGGGGCGGTATTCTTTTCCGGATTTCATTTCACCGAAATATTTTTGGAGCAGTCCATTTAGCACATCTCTCTTTTCATCTATGTTTTCAATTACGTGAATTTTACCATAAGCAATTACACATTCATATTGGAAACTCACTTCTAAAGCAAGATTGGAAGGGAGGAGCCGCCCAGATTTGAAACATTCAAAACAGGCTTCTGGATTTTCTTCTGCATTAAAACGCATGCGGCCATAAGCATTGGAATGAAAATATATCTCGCGATTTTCTTTGTTGTACCAAAATGATGTGGGATTTATAAATGGCTGTTTTCCATCACGAGTGCTGATGTGCCCTATTTGGATTTCAGATAGAAAGTGTACAATCCAATCATCATCCATATCCAGTCTTGGCCGCCGGGATTGGTTGATAGGACTTTTGTTGGGGTCGTAGGCCATTACCGGTTATTGGTCATTCGGGATCCACAGACATTGCAGAATTTTGCTTTTTCGTTCTGTTCTTTATCGTCGCAAACAATGCACTCTGCTTTATCTGAATCCTTGGAAATAAAATTAATCTCTGATGTTACAATTCCGGTGGGAATTGCAATGATGCTGTAACCGATAATCATAATAAGCGCTGCTATACTTTGTCCGAGATTTGACATGGGAGAAATATCGCCATAGCCAACCGTGGTGAGGGTGACAATAGCCCAATAGATACTCCGTGGAATGCTAGTAAATCCAGCCGCTTCGCCCTCAATAAGATACATGATAGACCCGAGAATGATCACAATATTCATAACCGAAAAAAGGAAAACAAAGATTTTTTTTCTGCTGGCAAGCAATGCTTTCATCAACATATCTGCTTCGCCCATGAATTGGACCAGTTTTAACACCCGGAAAACGCGTAGAACTCGTAATACACGGATTACGGTCAAAACCTCCGTTCCGGGTACAATCATGCTTAAATAAGTTGGAATGAGTGCCAGCAGGTCAATGATGCCAAAGAAACTGAAAATGTAACTGGCTGGTAAGTGGATGCAGTATATACGTAGTAAATATTCGAACGTAAACAATATTGTGAAGACCCATTCCAAAGCGTAGAAGAGTTCGCCATATTTTTGATGAAACTCCGCAACACTATCCAACAGGACTATAATAATGCTGAGAAAGATGGTTACGATCAAGACAAGATCGAACAGTTTCCCGCCCCGGGTGTCTGTCCCAAAGATGATTATTTTAATTTTATCTTTTAATGTGTTCATGAATTAACGATTATGTTTTAATTTTTATTAATCGGGTAAAGGTTAATGTAAGGAAACTAATTTCAAATTCCACACATCATTTAAAACATTTTTTTATTGATTAAGAGCCATCTTAAAAATTCGGATATCTTCTTCAAAAGAGTCGGGCATAAGAGGTCCGAAAGAAAAACGGAAAAATTGCTTTAAGGTAGATTGATCCCCTAACCGTGCCATATCACAATCCGTTCCTTTCAAAATGGCCGCACCATGTGGAAATAATCGTTCATTCAATTCTGATGCGGTCAAGTTTTCCGGCAATTTGCACCAGTGATAAAATCCGCCATCCCCGGAATAAAGTTCAAGTCCAAGATCAGCAAATACTTCTCCATAGCGATTACGTTGATTTGCATAAAATTTAGGAATGGCTTTTTGTGATAAATCTGTTCGTTCTCTTTTTAGAAGGTCCACTGCATACAGCTGGGAAGGCCGAGAAATGCCGCCCATTCCAAAAGAAGAAAAATTCCCCAAAATTTCAATATGTTGTTTTGCAGCTACAACCCAACCAATTCGAATGCCGGGTGCTTGTAATCCTTTTGTTGCAGCCCCGCAAACAAAGAGATTTGATTCATCTATATTTTTGATATGCGCCAAGGCGCTTACCGGTGGTTCATGAAATAATTCATAGGCCTCATCCACCAATAAACCGTTTGATCCAAAAGATGCATTTTGTACCAGTGATTTTAGATCGTCGCCGTGACGAGTGATGCCAGTGGGATTACATGGATTACTCAACATTATTAGATTTTTTGCATGCTTGCCATCTCCCAAATAATCTTGTGTGGATGGATAAAAGCAATTTGCTTCTCCACTTTCTACCAAGGAATAGTCTCGTTTCAATAATCGCAACATATCCCAGTAAGGTGTGTATTCTGTAGAAGCAATTCTGATATGAATATCTTGTTGAAGAAAAAGAAGAAGTGCGATTAATCCAGGTCTTCCACCGGCAAAAACCATGACATTTTCAGCATCGATTTTAGCGCCATAATAATGCTTATAATATCCTGCAATGGCTTCCCTTAGTTCGGGTTGCCCCCAGGCCTTGGGATATTTCAGATCGGTAGAATCCAATTGAATTTGCTCCGGCATGGCAGGTCCGCCAGGAATTTGGGTGGTAAGGGGAAACCCTTGGCTCCAAGGATGGGTTGATGGTTCGCCCATGGCAGTACCGAATACATTCTGAAATGCATACAATGTTTCATAGATGCCCATAGGAGGGACATGGGTTAAGAAAGATGATTTCAGTGTCATGTTAAACTCTTTTAGTATCAATTAAACCAAACGCCCATTCCGCGATTTCTTAAATCTTTTCCCAACATGGCTTCAATTTCTTCTGCGTCTTTTCGGGTTGGAATTGGGTTATATTTTTCAAAAAGATCTGGTCTGAGTTTAACTCCAAATCGTTTAGCATATTTATTGGATTTATAACCTTCTTTATGTTGCTCGAATCTTAATTCTGGTTTTCTGGATGACTGCCCCACATAGACACAACTGTTCCCTTTGATGTATTTTGGGTTTTTTGCTCGGAACTTGCGAAAGTCAGCCACTACCGGATCCAATTCAATCACATAAACGTAATAATATCTCATAATCGGAATCTACAAACTGAAATCAAAAACATAATATAATGCACTTAAAAATCATTCCAGGACTTTTGTAAAAAAAGTTAGAAATAATTCACTTTATCAGTTGCCATTGATTTTCAATTTTCTCTATAATTGTTGGTCTCTTTTTGGCTGATTTTTTTGAAAAGAAAGATAAAAAAGAAAGAGGATGACAAATAAATCAAAGTTGATACACAAAAATTTCAGCTTTTTTGGAAAGGCTTCGGGTTGGCGCTGGAAGCCTTTCCTCTTTTATAGAATCATATTAAATTTAAGTGCTTTTTGAAAATGGGGGCGATCGGTATCGACGAGATATGAGACATGTCGGACTGCACGCGGAGGATGAAAGTTCCCTCCTTAATCATCTTTCATACCTATAGTTGCCGATTACGGCTACATGGCAGCAGCTTAGACTATTGCCCGTTCCGGATTGAATACGCCTTTGGTTTAATCTAGGAGCGTCACTTACATAGGCTAGTCCCAAATGTGTCTGCGAATTTGGGACGAAATTTAGCAGACTGGTCCTTCCAGATTTTTGTTACTGATAAATGGCAGGATAAGATACCAATCGGACGACTAAGCTTGTAGACGTCTTGCATCACTCTATTTCGGACGGGAGTTCGATTCTCCCCGCCTCCACTTATCACCTGTAAGTATAAATATTACACAAGATAACTAATAATTAATTGTGTATGTGACATATATGAGACTAACTTATCGGGACAACTAGGTATTAAAAATGGCTATCCCAATAGTAAACATGTACAAAAGAAAGTTTGGCAAGAACTATTCTTATGTCATCGATTATGCTATAAATGGAAAACGGATAAGAAAACACGCTGGGAAAAACAAACGAGACGCTGAGGCCGTTAAAGCAAAGATACAGCATGAATTAACGCTCGGGAATTACGATATCTTACAAAAAAAACGTATCATTGTAACCATTGATGAGCTAGTAATAGAATTTATCGATGAGAAAAAAAATTATATCAGACCTAAAACCTACGATCGATATACAAACCCTTGACGTTTTTCTGGCCATTGATTTGTATTGTCCACATTGTAGATATCTAACTGGATATTCCCACCTTTACGGATGTACGATGAAAGTTTCGTCAGCACCGCATCGCAAGT
>Ga0066611_10001877_pt1 | contig 11045 bp, 11 predicted proteins | sample SaaInlV_DNA_200m_FD_60376 | JGI IMG/M metagenome (GOLD analysis project Ga0066611, IMG submission 60376) | Marine microbial communities from expanding oxygen minimum zones in the Saanich Inlet - SI075_LV_DNA_200m | ecosystem: Environmental > Aquatic > Marine > Unclassified | place: British... | reverse complement strand
AATATCAGCTCTGTATATTTTTCATCAAAACCAATGCCATTGTCCTCAACGTTTATTTCCCAATACCCATCCTCTTTTTTTCTACCAAAAATATTGATGACTGGGGCTTTGCCCGCCTGGCTATATTTCAAAGAATTGCCAATGAGGTTGGTGAATAATTGTTGCAGTTGACTTTTGTTGCCTTCGATTAATGGCAGGTTTTCAGTGTGGATGACTGCCTGCGTGGTGAGAATTACCCGTTCAAACTCTTCGCAAGCCGAGGCTACTTTTTTTTCTAAATCGACCAACTCATAAGGTGCTTGTTCGGTGTTGATTTGTGAATAATGGAGCAGGTCTTCAATAAGATTTTTCATGCGAAGAGTCGCTTTTCTCATCTTCGTGAGGTAGTTGCGGTTTTGCTCGTCTAAACCGGCTTCTTGCTCTTGTATAAGGTCGCCAAAAGTAATTATCTTACGCAAAGGCTCCTGTAAATCGTGAGACGCTATGAAGGCAAAATCTTCTAACTCTTTATTGCTTCTCTTCAACTCCTCGGCATAGTCCGATAACCGTTGCTCATCCTTTTTGCGTTTCGCAATATCTTGAATGATGGCAACAAAAATGGGAGGCGACTCTTCTTTCATCCATTGCAAGCGTATCTCTACGGGGTAACACGTTCCATCTTTTCGTTGATGCATGGTTTCAAAAACCACTAAAGGTTTTTGTCCGCTTTTCAGAGGAGCGATTAATTCTTCAAAATCATCTTGGGTATACCCCGGTTTCAAATCGAGTGGAGTGAGGTGGGTCAATTCTTCCATTGAATAGTTAAGGTTATTGCGGGCGCCTGAATTGACCTGAGTGAACTTTAAGGTTTCACCGTCAAAAATATAAATCTCATTGAAAGAATTATCTAAAATACGTCCAAACCGAGCTAGCAGAAGTTCTGTTTTTTGGCGTTCTTCCTCAGCTGAGTTAATTTGCTGGAAATAATTATGAATTTGGTAGACACCCACCATCATTAGGCCCGATATCAAAAGCGCGACCCCCTCTGCCACAGAGTCGGGGGGCTGGCTGGTCTCTCCAGTCAGGAATCGAAATAGGGTGATGCACCGCCGTACACCCATCAATATGATTGCTGAAGAAATCAGAATCCAGGACCAGCGGTTGCAAGTGATTTTTATCAGTCGCAGAGCCAAAATTGCGGTGATGAACTGAAAACAAATGGAGGTGCTTAAAATAAATAAAGCGATCATTGCGAAGTGGTTTTTAGAGGGCAAAAACCTTGACTGGCTGAGATCAAGGTTTCAATGACCCAAGTTGGGTCATTCGATAAAATGATACCACGCTAAAAGTCAGGTAAGGGGAAACTTTGGCAAAAAATGAGAGCTTGATACCTATCTTTGCTCAAAAGCACAGGATAAATTAATGAATGATTGCTATTTGCCTCCACAGCAAGCGGGTGATATCATTGAATAAATGTGAGTTTTAGAGTAATTGTTTTGTTGTCACCTATTAAAATCAATCTTTGATACTATGGTTGCACCGATTAAATTATCTGTTCCCAGCGACCCAAAATATTTGGGTCTGGTCCGTAAAGTGTTGCAGGAGCTTTTGGACAAACATCGTGTTCCCGATGATACGGCTCGTCGCCTGATACTTTGTGTCGATGAGGCTTGTGCGAATATTATCAAGCACAGTTATGAGGGCCCCTGCGATGAACCCATCGAGGCGACCTTCACAATAGAGGACGATGATTTCAAGGTTCAGATTCGCGATTACGGCAAACAATGTGACACCAGCAAGATAAAACCGAGAGAGTTGGATTGCATCAGGCCGGGTGGGCTCGGTACGCACTTCATGAATGAAGTTATGGATGAGGTCAGTTATTGCACTGACCGAGCAAAGGGTACGTTGTTGACCATGATCAAACATTTAAAATCAGAATTCACTTCAGCGCGAGATAAGGACAAAGGCTAATCATGGGTATAGATTTAAAATTAGAAAAGGGTGAAGGTGCGGTGACCGTTGCGGTCTGCGGTGAGATTGACATGAGTTCTTCGACCCAAATGCGGGATGCTTTGTCTCCCCTCTTTCAAAATAATAATAAAGTTATCGTGGTGGATTTGTCGGGAGTTTCCTATATAGACAGTTCGGGCATTGCGACTCTCGTTGAGGGGTTGCAGTGGAGCCACAGTAGCAAGAACAAGTTTCGTCTTGCGGCATTGACCCCTGGCGTGAAGGATGTGTTTGAGATTGCACGCCTGCTGACAGTTTTTGAAGTTTTCGATACGAAAGAACAAGCCCTGACCCCATAGGGCCTCATGCGGGGTATGAGACAAATGAAGGGGACAGTACCGAGGCACGAAGGTAGGGGCGAGCAAAATCACTCAGAGGGGACAAACCTTTTGAGAGAGGATTTTGCGCGATGAGTCAGGCTCAAGCTATTGTTCCTCTATTATTTAGGGTATTTACGAATTCATGGTCAGATCATTTTTCGGGTTTATTGGAAGACGGGGGTTCGAGTTCACCGGAGTCTTTGAGAATTTCTTCAAAGAGATCAGTGGATTGTATTACCTGACCCGGGCCACTTTATATTGCACATTTATAGAACCTCTACGCGGCAAACCGAATAAGTGGAAGCCGGTATGGACGCAGATGGAGGAAGTCGGAGTCAAATCGACCACCATTGTATTTCTGGTGTCATTTCTGATTGGGGTTATTCTTGCATTTCAATCGGCGCATCAGTTGAGCCGTTTGGGAGCGTTAGACTTTGTAGGGGCTTTGGTCGGCGTTGCCATTTTGCGCGAGTTGGGGCCTTTGATGACAGCGCTAGTTATGTCTGGGCGGGTTGGGGCGGCATTCACTGCTGAATTGGGAACAATGAAGGTTTCCGACGAAGTGCTAGCATTAGAGATCATGGCATTGAACCCGGTCAAGTTTTTGATCACGCCTCGATTTTTGGCATTGTTAATCATGCTCCCGTGCTTGACCATCATGGCAGATTTGATGGGAATTTTAGGCGGGTTTCTAATTGGCACCACCACGCTGGGCATTGACCCGGTGACCTATATCAATAATTCGCTCGATGCGATGGTGATTAAGGACGTGGTAACCGGCTTGATCAAAAGTGTGGTGTTCGCGGTTATCATTGTCATGGTGGGTAGCTATATGGCTTTCATCATAGAAGGTGGCGCCGAAATGGTCGGGCAGAACACCCGCACCGCAGTTGTGGTATCGATGATTTTGGTGATCATCGCTGACTTGGTATTTACATCCTTATTTTTCTTTGTGACCTGATGATAGAAGTTAAGAACCTGAAAAAAACGTTTGGCGAGGGCGATAAGCGCATCACCGTGCTGGAAGATTTTAATGCGCATATGGAAAAAGGCCAGATCACGTCCATAATTGGCGGCAGTGGCAGTGGCAAGAGCACGGTGCTCAAACATTTGATCGGGGCTTATCGTCCTGATTTTGGAGAAATCTGGATTGATGGGGAAGAGGTCACTCAGCTTAAAGGGGAGGCGATCAGTTCTGTACGAAAAAAATTTGGCATCATGTTCCAGAGCGGGGCTTTATTCAACTCGTTGACGGTGGAAGATAATGTAGCATTGCCCATGCGCGAACATACCAGCCTCAATGAGGGCACCATTTTGATCATGGTCAAAATGAAACTGGAGATGGTGGGGTTAAGAGGGGCCGAACACCTCAAGCCGGCGCAACTTTCTGGCGGCATGGTTAAACGTATTGCCTTGGCCCGGGCCATTGCTCTGGACCCTAAGATAGTTTTTTATGACGAGCCATCAGCGGGGTTGGACCCGATTTCTATTGGCGTGATTGATAAATTAATCATCGATCTCAGCAAAAAAATGGGTATCACATCGGTGGTGGTCACTCATGAAATTCCCAGTGCTATGCGAATTTCGGATAAAATTATTATGTTGTTTAAAGGCAAGATCATCGCTGAGGGAACGCCAGAAGAAATTCGCAACAGTGCTGACCCAAGAGTGATTCAGTTTATTGAAGGCAGTCCTGATGGACCCATTCCGTTCAGCAAAAGTCAGACGGATTATGGAGAAGAACTTAAAGAGATGAGTCGAGTCTAAATTATGGAATACCGTTCCTCAGAAGTGAAAGCCGGGCTTTTTATTTTTGTCAGCATGATTGGGTTGATCGTGATGATCTTCATGCTGGGCAATGTTCAAGACTATTTTAAGCCCCAACGAATATTACGCATTGTCTTTAATGTTACCGGCGGAGTGGAAGTCGGTGCGCCGGTTCGTTATGCCGGGTTAGATATCGGGTCGGTTCGAGGCATTGAACTGCTAGGCGATGAAAAAAAACGTGATCGCGTGGTGGTGGTGGCAGAGGTCAACCCTAAGATCAGTATCAAAAAGAATTCGATTGCCATGATTAAAACCTCGGGATTGATGGGTGGTCTTTATATTGATGTGCGACCCGGCACTCAAGAGTCGCCCCTTTTAGGAGAGAAAGAGGAGTTGACCGGTCACGATACGTTTGAAATCGCCAAGATCGGTGATATGGCGACAGAGGTAATTTTAGAGATCCGACGTTTCACTCAATTAACAGGAGAGCTTGTCACCGATGCCCGTTCGACCTTGAAAGATGTGCGAACCTCGCTTGCTGGTGTAGACTCGATATTGTCTGAAAACCGAAAATATGTTCACGCAAACATGAAAAACGCTTTACAGATTTCGAAGAAAGTGTCAGACATGCTGGATAAAAATAGTGGCAAACTGCAAACCACTCTAGACAATGTGGCGTCGGTTTCGCAAAAAACCAATGACCTATTTGCAGATAAAGATACAGAGATCCGCGAGACCGTGAGCCAGATGCATAAGTTGACAAGGGAGATGGAAATTCTCATGGCAGATACGCGACCGGGAGTGACTAGCTTGATTAATAGTATGGAGGCGAATGCTCAGGAAATCACCTCAGATATAGATCGCACTGCAACCAGTGTCGAGCAAACCTTGGGGCAGGGTAATTCGATCATGTTAGAGAACCGCAGAAACCTGCTTCTGGTTCTCCAGAATATGAATGAAACATCGCGAAATCTGAAAACGCTAACGCAAGACTTGAAACGGAACCCTTGGAAACTGGTACGTAAAAGCGATGAGGTGAAACCCGCTCTTGCTGAGAATGCCACCCCTGGAAAACAAGAGCTTCATATGAAGCGTTTGGATAAGGTTTCGGGCAATTAGACAACGATGATTAAAATAAATTTATCGAATATTTGTGGTGTTCTGGCGGCAATGTTCTTTTTCGGTTGCGCCAATAACCCAGCCCCGATTGAAAGCCATTTCAATAAGGGTGTGGAGCATTACGATGAACAGGATTATGCGGCGGCGATTGAGGAATACCAGTGGGCGCTCAGAAATAAACCCGACAATACGTTTGCGATGTACAATCTCGCAGTTGTATATCAGGACCTAGGCAAAACCGAGTCTGCTGAAAAGCTGTATCAAGATGTTCTGAAAATCACAGAAGATACTTTCAGCCGTATTAATTTAGCTGGGATTTTTTATAGCAGAGGGGATCAGGATGAGGCCTACCAGCAACTTGAAACGGCAACCAATAAAAACCCGGACTCCGCTCATCCGTTGAGTATTTTGGGCGAGTTCAAGGAGCGTGAAGGCAAGCTAGCCGAAGCAGAACAAAAATATCTCAAGGCCTTGAGCGTTGATAGTCGGCATGCGCTCACGCATCATAGACTGGGGCGGTTGTACATGAAGCGAGAAAAATATGCTCAAGGCATTGAGCATCTAAAACAAGCCAGTATTTTGGAAGAAGAAAATCCAGTTTACCTGCAAACTCTGGCGGCGGAATATGAGCGAACGGGCGACTATATCGAGGCGATAAATTATTTTGAAAGAGCTTCAGTTCTTCAACCAGATCAGTTGGAAACTTATGTCAAGTTAGGAGACTTGTATAAGAAAAAAACAATGTTCCAACAAGCCCTTTCGCGTTACTGGTCGGCGTTATCTCTGAAAAACGATGATCCTTATACCCACCGGAGTGTTCTGGAGATTTATAAGATTCTTGCAGAGCGAGAAAAAGAACAATTGGAAACTCTGGAGGGTCAGAGTTCTTTTGCTCACAACCCTTAGGCCATAATGCGTTCGCGTTTACCGATTTTGTTGACGGGGCTAGCGAGCCTCCTGCTCTATCTGTCCCTGACCCGACTTTCTAATCAATTTAGTTGGGGAGAAGGGTATTCTGAAAGACCCATTCTTGTTTATCTCGCACTCTATTTTACTCTGATTGTTCTTTATATCCTGACTTGGTTATTTGTGCGTAAGCACCCTGGAGACCGAGGAATTTTTTGGATGATCATTGTGTTCGGGTTATTGTTCCGCGTCGCTATTCTGCCGTCGCAACAAATTCAAGAAGATGATGTCTACCGCTATTTATGGGATGGAAAAGTGTTCGCGAATGGAATCAACCCCTTTGAATACGCTCCTTCTGAGGTGCATGACTTTAAGTCCTTACGCATACAGAACCCAGAAAACTATTACGAAACTTATATAGAGCGAAACGAACGCGAGCTAGAAATACTAGACGCATTGAAATGGAAGACCCCCCAATCTGTTCAATATCTAGAACGGGTGAACCATCCAGATGTGTCAACCATCTATCCGCCGATGGCGCAGTTCGTATTTCGTTGGGTGCATGAAATCAAACCCGATAATATTGTTGCCATGCGGGTTGGATTTTTAATATTCGATGTCATGGCATTGGTTTTTATCGTTGGAATTCTTTCACGATTGGGGCTGGATAAATCTGGATGCCTGATATATTTCTGGAGTCCGCTGATAATAAAAGAAACCTTCAATTCGACGCATTTGGATATCATCGGGATATCATTGTTATGCGGTTCGATCTATTTTTTGGTCAGCCAACGCCATAGCCTAGCTACATTATTTTTGGCTTTCAGCTTTCTCGGTAAACTCTACCCCGTGATTTTGTTTCCTCTATACCTTCAGGCCTGTTACGAAAAAACAGCGCAAGAAGGAAAAAATATCGGGTTGTCTCTTTTGGGCAACAGTTTTTTATTTTTGGCGGTGATCGTTTTAGGGTTCATGCCTTTTATGGGAATTGGGTTGCAGATCTTCGATGGCCTCAAAGCCTTCACTCTTTATTGGCAAAGCAACGACAGTATTTTTGCGATTTTGGTTTTCATCTTTAAAAATATTTCGGGCGGGTTTGCGAATCAAACAGTATTATCCAATCCGTTGCCAATCTTCCTGAGCAAAGTCACTGTGGCAATGACATTGACCGGAGTTTTGATTGTGTTGATGTGCAAGAGAACTTCTCTTCTGCGACAGCCGATTGAATTTGTGCGTGGATTTTTCTGGCTCATGGCATTAGTTTTTCTCCTCAGTCCTGTGCAGAACCCTTGGTATCTATGTTGGGTGGTGCCATTTCTATGTCTATTCCCTTCCAGAGCTTGGATTGTTTTGACGGGGCTGGTGGGCTTTTATTATCTGGATTTTTATTTCGACTATCAAGAGATTCAAGCCTTTAGCGCATGGATTCCTTGGGTTGAATATCTCCCGTTTTATTTTTTATTGGCTCTCCAATGTAGGGAAATAAAAAACCAAAAACCACTCCCAGAAGCTGTCTAGATTTGTGGTTGATGCTAGAATTATGATATTTTGAATAAAAAATTATTTCTTGTTAAGACCGTAACAACCAGTTATATTTAAATAAAAGTAAATTGAAAATAATTGAGGGGACTCAATGGCAAATACCACGGTACCAAAAATTAAAGCTATGCTTAAAGATGAAAAACAATCTCACTTTACGGGCATGGATTTTTCCGGGCTGGATCTTTCTGGCTTTGATTTTAGTGAGAAGACCATTGCGGCTACCAATTTTAGCAATTGTTCGCTGAGGAAAGCCAAATTCAGTCAGGCATTCTTAGCCAAATGTAACTTCAGAAGCTCCGACTTGGCGCATGCAGACTTCAGCAACGCCAATTTAAAAGATGCCGATTTATGTCTCACAAATTTGGAAAATGCATCGTTCAGTCGAGCTAAGATGGATGGAGCCAAGTTACTCAGAGCTAAATGTAAAAAAGCCAGCATGAGTTTTGCGTCGATGGTGGGTTGTGATTTTAGACAGGCAAAACTTGATGCCGTTTCTTTTCATGGGGCTGACCTTTCAAAAACGGATTTCACAGATGCTGAAACCGAAGGTGCTAGTTTTAAAAATGCCAAGCTCGATGGTGCAAAAGGCTATAAATAAAACTTCCCGCTTTCTGTCGAAATACTTATAGATAAGATTTGCTGGGCTCATCCAAAAAACTAAACCAGCTCTAGGAATGAAGTGATTCTGTTTGGCTCGCCGTTGTCAAAGCGATTGTCTCGATCAATCAGGATAGAGTGAATGCCAGCGCGGTTAGCCCCCTCTATATCAGTACGAATTTCATCGCCGATATGGCAGGTCTCATGCGGGGCGACCCCAGACCGTCTCAAAGCTTCCTGAAATATTTTTTGATCTGGTTTTGCTGAGCCGATCACGGCAGAGGAAAGAATAAAATCAAAATATTGCGCCAGCCCAATATTTTCTAATGTTGAAAGCAAGCGGGAATCCCAGTTAGAGATAACCCCCAGTATCACGCCTTGTTTTTGCAGAGTTTCAAGAATTTTTGATTGTGTGACATCTTCAAAAACTTGCCAGTTGGCTTTTTCTCGAAACACTTCAAAAATAATATCAAAATACTCTTCAAACCGGTCGAGCCCGCCTAGTGGCTCAAACACCTCATAAACCAGTTTATACCAAAATTCTCTTTCCGCTTTGGCTCCACTTTGATGTCCTAAAGATTCAATGCCGCCCATTTTCTTCCATTGGGTACGGAAACCATCGTTTAAAGTTTGTGCGTTGCCAGAATAGCCAAAGGGCCGAGCGTAGCGGGCATAGACATCTCCTACTGAAGGGTGAACACGAATCAAAGTTCCCCCCACATCAAAAAAAACTGCTTTGAAAGCAGATAAAGGCATGTGCGCTCTCTTAATTGAATTAATATTAAAATGAGCGCGTGTCGATTGTTGCAGGCGAACATTTTATCATCACCCTATAAGATGAAATGGCTCTTGGCAAAGGTTTAAATAAATTTTTCCAATAGTCGGATGAGTGTGAAGCAGTAAAAATTGCCATTGCAGAAATTTTTGCGGCTCGTGAACGCAGGCATTGCCATTGCGCACAACAGCCCTCGTGAAAGGGTGAGCCGCTGATATCGGAGGAAAGTGTTGGCCATATGCGCTTCTTTTTGTTTAGCGATGGTCGGGCTGAAAAAAGCTGATGACCCCCATTAAAGCAATGGTGGTGGCACAGAAAAAGTACATCATGAGCCCTATTCCTGAATCCCCAAATAACTCTAACCAGTAAACGCGGTTGGAGACAAAACCCCAATAAAAAATAAAGAAATAGGATGCCAATAACCCGGTTTTATATTTTCCGTAGAGCAGGCACAGAAAACAGGTGAGAAACATAAATACAATTTGCCCAAAGGAAATAAAAAATACTTTGTTTGCGAAAAAATCAACGGTTTCATTCATGCTATTCACCCTGTTTAATCCCTAAAAATTGAGGCCTTTAAATAGGTTCCCTCAAAGCCCTCGCAATAGGGAAGATGCTGACTGTCCTATTTTGGGGAACCCGAACTAAAGAGCAAAAAAGATACCAATGCGGAGATCGTCTGGCAGGGTTTTACTTAAGGTGAGCTTAACTTATTATATTTAAAGGGTGTTTTATTTTCAAAAATATGTGATAAAAATTAATCACTATTGTGTTTTGAATGAAAATAGTGTGATATTTTCCAATAAATACCATTAATTGATAAAAATTAATACGCTTTTATGTTGGAGGTTGTTTTATTTTATGGGGAGCTGATATTGAGCGGGGTGGTTTTGGAAGCAGTCGAAAGCGGCGCAATAATCTTCCTGAGTGTCTATTTCAAAGCAACCTTCCTGAGCAATATTCCAAGGGTGTAGAGGGGTGGTGCGAGCGAACTCAGTGAAGGGGATCTCCCAAAGAACGGGTTCATATGCCGATTCATTGTTTTCATACAACGTGACAAATAGGGGGACATCTTCTTGACGAAGCATAAAAAAACCGATTGCCTCGCCGCCAAACCCAAAACCGGATTTTTCTTCAGCGGTCAATTCGCGTTTGGTGATGAAGGCATGGATGGTTCCTGATGGACTCAGTAATACCTTTGCGCATTCCTCATTGTCTATGTCGGCGGGAACCAATGCAAAAGAAGAGCGTGGTGCTTTTTGCACATAATCGAGCAAGGCCTGTGGGGGATATAAGACATCACCATCAAGAATCAATGTTTCACTTTGGCAATGTTTAAGCCCCATCACCATAGACAAGGTGTTGCCCGTTGTGCGGTAAACCGGGTTGTCGATGAAATGAATCGGCAGGTCGAGATTGAGACTCTCGACGTAACTTTTCAGTGCAGGGGCATTGTGGCCCAGGACAAGATGGGTTTTTTGGATGTTCAAAGCTTGCAGACATTTCAGGTGACGAGAAAGAAGTGTCTCTTCACCAAAAGGTAACAAAGCTTTGTGAGGTAGATCTTGGCGGGCCAGTCGAGAACCGTAACCGGCGAGTAAAATAATGGCTTCCATAAAAAAACCTTTCCGAGCCTGAGCCGGAGGAAACGAGCGCGAACTTTTAAAATTGCTCGGTTTGTTTGCGGATCAAAATAGTTGATACTCTCACATGAAGCCAAAGGCAGGATGGTACGTGTTCATTGGCTTCATGCTGAATGAGAGTTATTTACTGAAAGCCCAAAAAGCCGACATGGGTTTATTGGCGACATAACGCTTAAACTTGAGCAAGGTGTCTAAGCCATCTGCGGTGCGCTCCACGTTGCTGGGTTCTTGCGGAAAATCACCCCAGCCTTGTTGATTTTTGATGTCGATCAACCAGCGTACCCCTTTTTCGATAGCGGGAGCGTATTTTTCCTTGGATTTGAAGGTATCGGAAACCAGCATCAAATTGCGGCAGGCATCCATCGTGTGATCGGTATTTTCATT
>Ga0066611_10001873_pt1 | contig 11065 bp, 9 predicted proteins | sample SaaInlV_DNA_200m_FD_60376 | JGI IMG/M metagenome (GOLD analysis project Ga0066611, IMG submission 60376) | Marine microbial communities from expanding oxygen minimum zones in the Saanich Inlet - SI075_LV_DNA_200m | ecosystem: Environmental > Aquatic > Marine > Unclassified | place: British... | reverse complement strand
GACAGAAGCCTACTTCAATTTGGCCGATATTTTCATTAGCGTTGAAAAAGATCTGTACAAAAAAGAAGATGAAGGTCTCTTTGATATTAAAAAGGCTTACGTCGGCTGACGTAACACGACATTCGACACGCTGCTGACAAAAGGCTTGAAAATGGCAGAGAAATGACGGCCCCCTTTAGGGAGTCTGCAGCCTCATGAGGTTGCCTGCTGGCGTGAACTGCGGATGTTCACTGCATAAGTTCACTGAATGCCAGCAGGCTGGGATAGGCGTGGTTAATTAGTAGGTGTAGCGGACACCCAAGCGCACGCCTCTGCCGGGCTCTGGTGCATAATTTTTCAAAAACGAGGTGTGATCTCTGATCGTTTCATCCAGCAAATTATTGCCTTTCGCGAAAAACAGTAACTCTCCGCTTTTTAGATCAACATGGTAATCGGCATAGATTTCAAGCCGAGTAAAGCCGTCAGTCTTGAACTCGTTGAGAGCCGTTTCTTTTTGATCGAATACCTCAGTAAGACTCATATTAAGAGACCAGGCTGGTGCGTGCCACGCCAAGCTAACGCCCAAGCGCGCCGGCGGAATTCTTGGCACATCACCGCTGTTATCGAACTCGGCGCGCACAAAATCACCCTGTAAAGAGAGGTCCAACTCACCGTACTCGTTTTGTAAAGCGCGAAAGTTCACGCGACCTTCGGCACCGAAAAAGTCAGTGTCTTCGGCGACATAACGAGCCACTGTTTGTTCCTCGAATTCACCGCTATCTTCCAGGTAGATGTAATCCTGAATCTGATTGTAATAGACGCTAATCTCTCCAGTCAGTTTACCGCTATGCTTTCGAAAGCCTATTTCGATATTTGTCGCCTGCTCCTTGCCTAACTCAGGGTTGCCGATTTCGAGAAGGCCCGTCGCGGCATGACTCACCCAATCCTCAGGATCCACAGCAGCCGAACAGCTGCTAGCATCGACGTTAGAATATCTTTCTTCTAGCGTGGGGGCTCGCTCTGAACGAGAGATGGCGATCATCATGTTACTGTTGGCACTCAAGTCATAGAGCATGCTAGCCGAAAGACTGTTAGTGCTTTCGCGCTTGTCACAGTTTCCCCCCGGGTCAGTTTCATTGCGCTCGTAGCGGTAACCAAATTCCCAATTGATACCCGCAGTCTCCAAACGTTCGATCGCGAACAAAGCAAACCCGCTGCTGTCCGTTTTTGGGATGAAAGCTTCTTCTCCCAGGGCGCTGAATTCAGTATCGGAAAATTGAATACCCCACACTCCGTCCCACTGGCGGATCGGGGAGTGAGTGGCCGTAAAACGAGCTTCATAACCCTCATTGCTGAAAGCTGTGCCCACGGCAGCGACGCCGTCGGGTTCAATCTCAAGTTCGAAATGCTCGTAGTCAGTGTAATTAATACTGGCTTGCACACGCTCCAGGAAACCGTCTTCAAATCTATACTCGCCTTTGAGATCGTAGCGAGTCTGCTCCATATCTATTCGAACAAACTCCTGGCCTTCTTCCTCATGATCCTCGCCGTGCTCTTCTTCATGTTCTTCCTCATCTTCTTCTTCGTGCTCTTCCTCGTGATGTTCGTCGCCATGCTCTTCTTCATGGTGACCGTGAGTGCCGCCAGGAAGACCATATTGGTTATTTAGCGCTGATACAGAGAAGCCTATAAAACCTTGCTCACCCGAGACAGAGGTGCCAAAGGTATAGCCATCTGATTCTGCGTCAGAGTTAGCAATGTAGCCGCTAGAGTTGACGATTTCTTCTTCATGCTCCTCGCCCTCTTCTTCTCCATGCGCCTCTTCCAGCAGTTCGAGAGCAGCTTCGTCAATCGCCATGCCGTCGATCTCAACATCGTTGTTATCCCGCTTGAAGCCATCAAGGTGGAAATTGAGGATACCCAGTGTCGCATTTAATTTAGCGACGGTTTTGTTGCCTTCGTTGACGGTATTGTGACTTTGTTCAAGAAGGAATTCAGGCTGGTCTAACGAGGACGTCAATATCCGATCATCGATAATGTTAACGATCCCGCCGATTGCGCCGTTACCGTAAAGGAGTGTTGAGGGCCCCCTGATGACTTCAATGCGCGAGGCCAAAGCAGGCTCAACGCCGTTGACATGATCCGGACTGATGGAAGAGACATCAACGTTGCTGACGCTGTTTTGAAGTACTTGTACTCTGTTTCCAGACTGCCCGCGTATGACTGTCTGGCCCACTCCAGGTCCGAAGCTGGTGTTGTGGATGCCTATCTGATTTTTTAATGTCGCTCCGAGCGCATCCTCTATTTCGCGGGCGAGGGCTTCTCCGGTTAAAACGTTGATTGGCAAGGCTGTGTTAGCTTCGTTCTGTTGAAAAGGTGCGCTGACTACGATTTCTTCTTCATAGTCGTGTCTGCTGTGATTGTCGTTGTTGGCAAATGAAGTCGCATGGTAAAAAACGGCGACGGTAAAAAGTATAGGTAATGAAATTCTCAAGGCGTTCTCCTGCTAAAAGTGGCGAAGCGCATTTACTGCTGAAGTAATGACTACCTTTTAAATTCGCTCAAACGATTGTCCGAGCGGTGGTGAACATTTTTCATCAACTATTGCGCAATTGCTTCTAATTTAGCAAGTGAGTGGCGGGCCTCTAGGTTGTTTGCGAAACAGCGGTGTTTTGGATAAAGCAAAGAGTAACGGCTCGGTGACTCTCTGTGGAGGCACAGGCGCGATTGCGCCATGCATACTTTCTGTCGGTGCAGCCGCACCGATGTGGCCACAAAGTTCACAGTTGACTTCTTCAGTGGCGGTGTCATGCAAGTGGTCCGCGAACACCAAACCAGGCAAGCTCAGCAACAGGCTGAGAACAAGTATCGGTAGACTCTGAGTTAGGTTCATTCGCATGCGGAGCACATTAGTTTGAAATTTTTCACGTGTCAACATGGGCATATATTCAATTTTATTGGCTCTTTTGCATCGGTGCAGTGCAATCTTCAAGCGAGCATGGTGATGTTTGCGATACGCTTTCCGTTGCCGAAATAGCACCCAATTTGGCAAGAGCGGGAAGTATCAGTGAAGTGTTCTGGTATCCCAGTACGTCTGTCGCTGACCTAATTCGATAGCTACATCGCCAGTCATAACATGAGTTTTTTACACTATTAGTATTTCTTGATTACCTTACAAAACCATATGTAAAATCGGCTTTATGGAACTTTATTATCTCTTTAATCAGGAGTAATACTTATCAAAGTTGACGCCGATCAACTCAACGAGGTTTTACTCCCTGTACACTCTGCAAAGGGGTTGCCGAATGCTGTCTATCGTGACCGGGAGCTGTTTGAGTTCGAGCGGGATGAAGTATTTTCCAGGACCTGGGTGGCGCTTACTTTTACCAGCGACGCCCCACAGAAGAGATATGTTTACCCTGTGGACTTCATGGGTATGCCCGTCCTGCTGGTGAGGACCGAAGGAGAATTCCGCGTATATCATAACGTCTGTTCACACCGCGGCATGACTCTCGTGAAAGAGGCCGGTCCGGCAAAACGGGTGATTAGATGCCCCTATCACTCGTGGAGTTACGACCTGGATGGCGATCTCGTCAGCACACCCCATATTGGCGGAATTGGTTCAAACGACGTAGAAGGCTTTGACAGAAGACTGCATGGCCTGAAAGAGATACGTTCAGCGATATGGATGGGCGTTATCTTCATCAACCTTGACGGCGCAGCGGATGAATTCGATAGTCACACCGAAAGTTTGCAAAGTCGGTGGGAAGATTATGCTGGCCGGGGGAGCCTGAATCATCTGGTTGCACCCGGAGAAGATCAAAGAATTGATCTGGCACTCAACTGTAACTGGAAACTCCCCATTGAAAATTACTGTGAAGCCTATCACCTCCCCTGGATACACCCGGGCCTGAACAGCTATTCCCCGCTGTCTGCGCACGAAAGTTTCTCTCTTGACGAAAAAACCTCTGGACAGATCAGTCATCAGTACACGCTTACCGATATCGCCGGACTTAAACTTCCTCTTTTTTCTGGCTGGCAGCAGGACATGCAGTCTCACGCCGAATATTTCTCCTTTTACCCAAACCTGTTGTTGGGCATTCAGGCAGACCATGCCTTTGCTATTGTCCTGATGCCAAAAGCCCCGGACCGCACTGAAGAGAGACTTCAGCTGATGTATGTGAACCATGAAGCAAGCTCGGACACCTACAGACCTTGCCGCGAAAAAATCATCAAGGCTTGGCGCGAGGTATTTATTGAAGATATCGATGCTGTCGAAGGCATGCAGAAAGGTCGCGAATCTTCAGGATTTGACGGCGGAACTTTTTCACCGGTCATGGACACATCAACACACCATTTTCATCGCTGGGTAGCAAAGCGTTACCTCTCGGCACTCGCGGATGTAAAATATTGAAGTCCAGTTTACCGCCGCTAAACAGCCTGGTTGCTTTTGAGGCAGCGGCAAGACGACTGAGCTTCACGAAAGCCGCCGACGAGCTCGGCGTTTCACAGGGAGCCATCAGCAGGCAAATCAAAATTCTAGAGGAAACACTCGGCAGTCGATTGTTCCGACGCACCAAACCACAACTCGCCCTGACAAAAACCGGGCAGGGTTACTATGAGGCCATCAGCCTGCCGCTTGCGCGTATTGCCGATGCAACGACAGCCATAAAAGATAACAGTCAGGGTTCCATCACCCTGGTCACTACCAACGCGATGGCAGCATTCTGGCTTCTGCCCCGCTACAGCCGGTTCCAGGCTGACCACCCGGAGATCGAGGTTAATATTATTGCCGTTGACTCGATCGCCCAACTTGACCAGATGGAGTTTGACCTTGGACTTTACTACTGCAAGGAATCACCTGAACACTATCGCGCGACCCCTCTTTTTGAAGAGCGAGTTTTTCCTGTGTGTAGTCCAAATTACCTTACATCACATCCCGAGATAGAGGATCCCGAACTATTGGCCAGGAGTACAAGGCTGGTTCTGGACAGTGCGGAAGACTGGATCGACTGGCATGACTGGTTTGACTCCGCGGCCATCGAACAACCAGGTGATCACAAGATCGTTCTGAACAGTTACCCGCTTGTTATCCAGGCTGCGCTTAATGGCCAGGGAGTGGCGCTCGCCTGGGAGACACTGGTTGATGATTATCTTGATAGTGGACTACTGGTAGCACCGACTCACAACGCGCTTGCAACACAATCCCGTTTCTACCTGCTTGAACACAAGAGAGGGCAGTCTCCAGCTGTTTCCGCGATGTCACATTGGCTGCAGAAAGAGACTGAAGCCTGATGCCTCTGCGCCTTCTGAACTGCGACTTTGCAGCAGATTACGCCGCGCCAGCAACGATCTCCTCGCAGAATGTCATTTTCATCTGTGACAGGAACCGGTTTCGCTCATTACTGAGGACAGCATTTGCCAGTCCATGTTTGAATCTATCGCTGATAACACTGACGTTAACTTTTGAGGCACTATTATGAGTAGTCTTCCCGGACGCGCCGATACCGTCATTATCGGTGCAGGTATCCACGGTCTGAGCACCGCGTATCACCTGGCACAAGTTAGACCCGGTAAAAAAATCGTTGTGCTAGATAAAAACGGTATCGGTGCTGGTGCCTCCGGGATTGCTTGCGGCGTGATTCGAAACAATTACTTTCAACCTGCGATGCGAGAGTTGATGGCACACAGTGTCGCCATCTGGGAAAGCGACCCGAAGGCCCTGCATTATCATCCGGTCGGCTACATGCAGATCAGTTGCGAGTCGATGCACGAAGATATCGCTCAGATTCACCAGGAGCAACAGGCTATCGGTTACGAGTCAGTTTTCATCGAAGGAAAATCACAGTGCACGACGTACATGAAAGGATTTTTTTCAGACTGGCAGGCAAAAGGAATCACGACAGTCCTACATGAACGCAAAGGGGGGTATTCAAACAACACCCTGGCGCTTGCAGGTCTCCAGGCAAAAGCAGAAGCCCTTGGCGTTGAAATCGTGACAGGCGTGGAAGTGATCGGCTTTCTAGCAGATTCCCAGAATGCAGTCACTGCTGTGAAAACCAGCATGGGATCAGTTGCTGCGAGCCAGTTTGTTATCGCTGCGGGCCCCTGGAGCCCCCGGTTATGGGAAATGCTGGGACTTGCAGATACCGTCAGTGTGAAAAACCCAGACGATGGTTCCATCACCGACAATATCCCTATGTGGATTTACTGGTCTTTGCAGGAAGGCACTCTCGGCGTCGATCCGAAGCTCCAGGTAACTAATGATGGAGCGCTACCGCCTGTCATTCACGTCGATACCGATGCAGCACTTTACTCCGACCTGGATGGAGCAACAATTACTGAAGATCCCTGGGGTATCTACTACAAGCCGGACTTTCACTTTAATGGTGTGCAAGGAGGAGCAGCTCCGTTTATTGTCGATAAACCTGCCGGTGATGTTGCGGTCGACCCTTACGGGCCTGCTTCACCTGAATTCATTGTTGGTGAGGACTTTCGCAATATGTGGGTGTCAGCCCTCGCCCATTGCCAGAAACGGTTTGAAGGCACCATGCCTTACTATAACGAAGAGCCCTCAGGCGGGATCGGTGCGTTTACACCAGACAGCTTCCCGGTATTCGACCGAGTCAGGGATAACTGCTACCTGATTGCAGATTCAAATCATGGCTGGAAAATGATCGGCATCGGAAAGCTTGTTGCTGAGGAACTGAACGGCGCGACCTCTCAATTGCTGGAGCCCTTCAGGTTCTCAAGGTTTGCAGAAGGCAGGTTGCACCCGATTTCAAATAGCCCATTCCCCTGGAGCTGATTCAATCCGAGATGTCGGCTGCCACCGATGTTATCTCGTCGGCCCTAAGTCGCCCTATTTCTCGGCGGTTAGGCAAGTTTAGATCAGATCAAGAGAATGACAGGTAATCGACTGAGATCTGACGCCTTGTGTAAAGGAGGGAAAAGGTAGTTATTTGTCCTAACTGCCGGAAAGCTCACTCACCAGACATTCGCCGCTTTCGAGAAACACGCGTTTTCGTAAGTCCCCTCACATAACGTTGCATCCTCACTAATCCAGAAAGTTTGCATCCTGCAAGCAAACTCGCTGGAAAAAATCTCCAGCTCTCTCTGTTTACGCCTTGTTATATCTTTACAATGAACCTTGTAGGCAGCATTCAGGCCTTTTTTAGTCCGTGAGCCCGAAGCTCTGCCGTCATCGAAAAGATCTATACATCCGTAGTAAATTGTCGGCCCTTCATTGCTGTAATGCTCCTTGCAGCCAGTCTTGCTGAAAGCTTTACGGTCTCTTATCACCTTGTGACAGGCGGGAAAATTCTCTTCATAGTCGTAATGAACAATCGATTCACAGTAAGAAAATACGTTCATCATGTCTTTGCAGACGGATCGTTTTATTTCATTACTGTAGACACCATCGCAACTATGCCTGTACCTCTTGTCTTCAAGACAAGACGGACTAAATCGATCTTCTTCGCAATTTGAAAGCCTCTCGAAAAAGATAGCTTCTGCCCCAACAACCTCCAGGCAAGCCTCACGTCTGGTTGTATCCGCCGGGTAGATTTCTTCACAATTTTTATCGAGAACTGCGTCCTTAAATACCACCCAGTTACACATGTCGTGCAATTCCTCGCAACTATAGGCTCTCAATTGACGCACATTGCTGGAAGGATAATGATCAAGAATATACTCATCCATAAAATCACTACCAGTTGCATTCCCAACGGCTACGGCGGAAAGACAGAGGCCAACTGATATACATCGTGTAATGCTGTTCATCGCTGTGCGGAAAAAGCCCTTAACAACATCAAAGAATAGAAGTTGAATTTAGCCCGTTTTTTGCTCAGTAGCCAAGAAGACCTGTCGATGAACTATGGCGTTGAATGGAACCCCCGAAGGCGAGTATTTTTATCGATGCCAGACACAGGTCCTCGCTTCATCCACAGGCGGATTTCAAGTTTTCAGGGCAAGACCGTGTGTGCTGGACCTTTTAGGACTATTCCCTGCGTTGCACCACTAAGACGATCCAGAGTGACGGAAACCTGTCAGTAAACGTCAAATAATGCGTGCACAGGGACAGCAAAAAACATAACTCACTGAAATACCTCGAAATTTTTAATGGCATGGAAAATGCTTAGTAATGCTTACATTTTGCAATTTTGAACAAATAAATCATTAATCACTGTAAATAACGCTAAAGAAACCCAAAAGACGGCCGTTAACTAACGTACACCGAGTAGTCAAGCTCAAGAATATCGGAGACCGGTCAATTTCTCAGCCTTCAGTGAAAACAGATCGTTTTTCCCAGGCTGAGTGGGAAACATCAATTCAACTGTGGAGTGATTACTATGCGATGGTTCATCATTTTCTTTTTAGTCCTGACTGTCTCAATTATCGGTTTTTCTGTCCCAAATCCGACTTCGATCGTCGGTAGATTGATCTCGAGCGACCCACTTGACGCGGATGATGAGCGCGTCATCTTCACAGGTACACCTTTGTCAGACGGCGGCACGGTCGTTGCTGGCTGGAGAAAGGACCAATTTATGGGCTGGGTTCGTCCCAGTGTCTGGAAACTAAACCCTGACGGGACCCCGGATACTGCGTTTAACGGTGGGTCGGGCTTTTACGAATTCGACTATGGTGGCACGGTCTGGGACATACACGAACACGCCGATGGTGGACTGACTGTTTCTGGTTATACCGGCTGGTTCAATGGTGCTCCCCAGAACACGAACGGCAAGATTACCATTTCTAAGCTGACCGCAGATGGAACTCCAGACACCACATTTTCTAACGATGGTACTGCTGTATTTGACCTGGCCGGCACCGACGATGATGCGTTAGCGCATCATGTGCTTGGAGACGGGAACATCCTCATTGTGGGAGAATCTAGGCAAGGCGAAAAAGATGACACTTTCATCTTGAAGACCTCTTCGACGGGGGAACTGGATTTATCTTTTGGGTCCGGCAACGGTTCAGTCATTTACGATTTCTCACCGGAAGAAGACGAGGCAGCCCTGTCTGTCAATGTCGACGCCGAGGGTAGAATCTATATCCTTGGGTGGGCGATAAGCAACGTTTCAGAAAGTGAATACTACTATTTGGCACGCTTTCTCAGCGATGGCACCCTGGATACATCGTACGGCGACGGAGATGGCTGGGTTGACCTGACTGCATTAACGGATGAGGACGAGTTCTGGCCGTCTCATCACCTTTTTGTTGCGGAAGACGGCACCGCGTGGCCTGGTTTATCAGGCACCCAATTAACCGGGGGATGGAGGAACCAGTTCTTTTCTTTGACGCCAGAGGGGCATCTTGACAAGAGCTTTGCTGACAATGGCCTGATGACTTATATTTCGCCGCAATCGCCGCATGTTGAAGCCAGCATCACTGCATTCACTATCGCCGGTAAAAATCTTTACGCTGTCGAAACCTTGTCATCAGAAGACGGGGATGGTGGGAGTAACAATGTATTGTCTTTTGACTTAACGACCGGAGAAATAGACCGTCATTTTGGCACCAATGGCAACTTCCATGCTGCTGACAATATCCAGGTCATTTTAGGCCATAATGATGGCATGGTCTTCGCTGCAGGCTCCACACCGTCATTGAGTGGAAACGTGACTGTCATCGATGTTAATACAGCTCCTTCGACCATCAGTGCAGTCACAACGACCGACGAGCGCTACGACGGGTGATGTAAGCTATGTCTGGCCCATGACAGCCTCGCGATCGGCCTATATTGCGGGATAATGATAGCTTCCTGAGCCCTGCATCGTTAACATCACCTCAAAAACACGCGAAGCTAATAATGTTTCCCTGGTACGATTCGCACTGGCACTCTGCTTATCAGGCCGTCTACGATTTCCTTCAGAAGAAATACCCGACAAGGGTGGGCGACTTCGTTAACGCCCTCATGCCCTTGAAAACCCATAAAGATTTCAAGCCCATCATCGCTCACGACATCCTGTGCAAGGCAACCCTGTCGGAAGCCAATGCGGTAATCGCAGGCATTGGGATAGGCGACTGGGAAGTTCATGAAGTCGAGAGTTTCGGCAGGTTAGTGTTACATGACCACCCCTACTTTACTGATCTACAGCAACGCTTGACGGAACAGGTCTCAAACATAGTGAATGAGGAGGTCGTCCCCTCTTATAACTTTCTGTCGATCTACAATGGCCGGGGTGTTTGCGAACCACATTTGGATAACCCTCACGCAAAGTGGACTCTCGACATCCCACTGGACGCCAGCGCTGCGTGGCCTATTTATATCAGCCCGGTGTCCGAATGGCCCACCAAAGATGACCACACTAGCGACTGGCAGCCCAACATCAAATCGAGCCTTCCGTTTGATGCTTTTGAGTTGGCGCCTGGCAGTGGTCTGGCTTTTTCAGGCAGTAGTCAATGGCATTACCGCGACCCAGCGCCGATTGAACGCAATTTCTACAGCCATATGATTTTTTTCCACTATGTTCCTACCACAATGCAGGCACTCGTGGATCCTCTCGCATGGAGCGACTATTTAGGTATCGCTGAGATTGCCGAGATAGCCAGCACTTTCCAAGAATGACCGTTAAGGCATCGCCATGCGCATCATCATGCTGCTCATGAGCATTTCCATCATCGGGCGGCTACCCCCGGCTGTCCGACTCGCGATGCTGCCATGAGCCTCAAGTTTTGGAGCTGAATATGGCAGCTTTTTTGGCGGTTTTGGCATTGACGGTTTTGGCGGCGCTTCCAAGACACTGTCCCTAGTCTGTCTGAATTCGTCACCTGATACTACCATTATGGACTGATTTTGTAATATGAGATTGCCAGGCAATGAGGCAGAAGGTACTCCATTGCTCCATAACATCCTTTGAACTTTTACTGACCTTAAAACCATAGGGCCGCAGCAGGTCTCCGCTTGACTCAATGGTTGAACCAAGAAGCTGTTGCTGCTCAGCTGCCCAACTATGGATAAATTCCGCGCCATTATCATCCGCAGAGGTTCGCCATGCCACTTCTGGCGGTAAATATTGCGCAGCCACCCGCCTCATCAGATACTTTGACCACCCCTGAGATCCTAATTGTTTTCCCGGTA
>Ga0066611_10001843_pt1 | contig 11218 bp, 8 predicted proteins | sample SaaInlV_DNA_200m_FD_60376 | JGI IMG/M metagenome (GOLD analysis project Ga0066611, IMG submission 60376) | Marine microbial communities from expanding oxygen minimum zones in the Saanich Inlet - SI075_LV_DNA_200m | ecosystem: Environmental > Aquatic > Marine > Unclassified | place: British... | reverse complement strand
CCCAATCCGCATCAGACTGGTTCTGGGAAACGGACGAAAATCTGAGATTCACCTTCTTCACCGGCGATACCGAACGAATGTCGGATGGAGGCAATCAAGACGCGATAGGAAAAACAACAGAAGAACTTTTCAGGCCCAGGTTGGTCTATGTAGATAGCAACAAATTGGCTGAATGGGACAATGTACAAAATAAAATGCAGCGCCATGAGAGTTATAGAAATCTGGTCTTTTCTATCAAGCATACTGAGGGACATATCGTCCATATCAGAAGCAGCGGTGTGGCAGTTTTTGACAGTGACGGACGCTTTCAGGGGTATCGTGGTGCTGCCTCGGACGTAACCGCTGAAATAGAATCGGCACTGGCCAACCAGAAAATCAAGCAGCAGTTTATTGATGCGTTAGACGGCATTGATGCGGCAATTGCCGTATTTGACCAGGACGAGAACTTCGTCGTCGGGAACCGAAGGTTCTGTGACAAGGTGAATTCAGCAGTATCTGGACTGGCAGTTCCCGGGGCTCCATTGGAAAAGATATTGCGACATTCCATATCCGCAGGATTTTATGGTCATGTCGACGGCGACCCCGATGATTTTTTGAGACGTAATCTGGAGGGGCACAAAAAGGGAGAGCTTCTGGAGGAATATCACGGTGACACAGGCGACTGGTTTCAGATTTCTATTAGCAGAACGACGGACGGTGGAACATTGAGAGTTCAGTCTGTTATCACTGAGATCAAAATGCGCGAACTGACCGTGAAAGCAAGTGAAACACGATATCGCGATTTATTTGAAGAATCGATTGAAGGTATTCTGGTGTCCGGAGAGGATCGTCTGGAAATTGTTAACCAGGCTGCAGTGGACATTTTTGGCTACGATAGCGTGGAGGATATGCTCTCCATAGAGAGCACCACCGATCTTGTGTCTAAATCAGAACGAAAAGATATTGCTGCTCGACGAAAATTGCGATTGAAGGGCGAGACCAACATTCTTAGCGACTATGAATTTAAAGGTGTAAAGAAAAATGGCGATGAGATATGGCTGGATAGTCGTAATTCATTGATTCACTGGGATGGGCAGCCTGCGGCTATGGCTACTGTTGTTGACATTACCGAGCGCAAGGCAGCCGAAGAAAAATTGAAACTGGCGATCGAAGAGGCGCAGCAGGCGAACAAGGCGAAATCGGAGTTCCTTGCAAATATGAGCCACGAACTACGCACGCCTCTCAACGCTATTATTGGCTTTTCCGACATGCTGACAGGCGAATATGCTGGGCCAATTAATGATCGCCAGCGAGGGTATCTGAATGATGTTGGGTCTTCGGGGGCACACCTGCTTGGTTTGATCAACGATATTCTTGATCTTTCAAAAATTGAAGCTGGAAAAGCTGAGTTGCAGGAAGTACCGGTAGATATGTTTGAAGTCATTGAGGACAGCATGCACCTGCTGTCCGAGCGCTCGGAAAAAAGTGGTTTGACCGTCAGTTTTCGACCGGGCCCCCATGAAGCAAATTATTTTGTAGATGGGCGCATGATCAAGCAGGTCATGTTGAATTTGCTGTCCAATGCAGTGAAATTTACGCCCAAAGGTGGGAAAGTAGATGTTGGTCTTGAAATTTCTGCGGATGATGAATTAAGCATTGAAGTTCGTGATACAGGGATTGGTATTGCGCAAGAAAACATTCCGAAAGCGATGTCAACATTTGGACAGATTGAGGGTGTTCTTGATCGGAAGTTTGAAGGCACGGGCCTGGGTTTGCCATTAGTGATCTCACTGGTCGAACTTCATGGCGGAACCGTTGACCTGCAAAGTGAGCCGGGTGAGGGGACGATAGTGACCTTTACGGTGCCTGCGATCAGAAGGGTGTTTTAGACCGGAATACCCACTTGGCAGAACGTCTATTGAGGAGAGGTTCTCTCAAATAATTCAGTCGGCCTGGATGTCGACTATTCCTCTAGTCCCTCTTCCGCGGCAAATGCTTCTGCGACTTCGCTCAATCGACCCATGGATGTTCTGTTTTCAAGGGCCAGCACTTCGTCGGCAGTTCGCTTTTCCAATGGATAAGTTACATAAGACACGTCGAGTTCAGGGCGCAGATCAACTTCCCCTGCCCGGACACTTGCTTGTGCAAGATGCTTGTTCAAATTGACAAGTACAATTGGCAAGTTAGCGGAGGCAGTTTGGGGTAACAAAAGGCAGAATTGATCATCTTCAACCTTCGCCAGCATATCGCTTGTTCGTATGGTTTCCGATGTCACTCTGGCAACTTCAGCCATCATTTTCGAAGCCGCAATGTTTCCATGGGCTTCTGAAATTGCATTGTGGTTTGCCAGTGATGCAAACAGGACAGTTCCTGCACTGTCGTGGCGTCTGGCACCAGCCATGACCGTCGCGAAAAAGCTCCGAAAGGTGTTATATGTGATTAACCCTGTGCTCGCGTCATAGCTGGACATTTCGCGAAGGCTGTCTTCAAGCGTTAATACTCTTTCTCCGGTTTTCAAACGCAGCATCAGCAACTGTGGGTTCAATGGTTTTGGCAGGAAATCGTCAGCGCCAGCTTCAAAAGCTTCCATGATAGCGTCATGGTCGGTTCGTTCGCTGAAGAACATCACATAGGTGTAGCTGATATTGTCGAGGCTACGAATGTGTCGACACAGGTCAGGTGCATCCGTTCCCTCCAGCCCCCAATCCATGATGACCATTCGATATGTATTTAGTTTCAGGGATTCCCGTGCATCAATTCCAGTAAGCGCTATATCAACCGTGTGTCCCCATTTCTCCAGCTTCATGCGGACAAGTCGGTTAACAAGCTGGTTGCGGTCAGCGATCAGAATACGCATGGATTATTGTTGCTCTCTGTTATTGCCATTCAATTCACCAGAAAATATTCAGGTGCTTCCCTTTTGACAGAATACTGACAGCATGACCGAACGTGCAAGCGAATGCCTGACAAACCTGTCATCTAGTTTCAGTTTGAGCGCAAAGATTACGCGTATCCGGCCTTGTTCGAATTGAGCATTGCCAATTATCAATCGGGTGTTCTCCTGGAGACATTTGATTTGTATTAGAAGAATGGAAAGTACAAGAATGTTAACTATATTGATTGGTAAGGATAATATTGGACCTTGATCGACAATTTTTTTAGGGTCTTTCATCAGCCAAAAAGCGGCGGAAAACTCACCCGTACGCCATTTTATGCTGAAAAAACAATCAATAAAGGTGATGTCGATATAGACATTGTTAACGAATTACCGCATATTTTTGCTACCCGTGGCAACACATGGCGGCCCTGGGTGTGAGGTGGACCGGGGGTCTGACTCAAAGTGATATGGGCCCAGTTTTGGAGGTAATGTTAGACATGTTAAAGAAATTCAAAGCATTCGCAGGGGATGAAAGCGGCGTCACGGCTATTGAGTATGGCCTTATTGCCGGTTTGATTGCGGTTGTGATTATCGCTGTAATCACGACAGTTGGTACTGACTTGACCAACTTGTTCAATAACGTTTCTGGCGGACTACAAAACGCTTCCGGCAACTAGGTTGCTGCAACCGTGATTTGCCGACGGTACATTTATGTGCCGTCGGCCTCACGTGCCTGTCGATCCAGCTGGTGAAAACCGTCGGGGATTGGCAAGGAGAATGTCAGGGTACTTCCCGTGTGTCAGGCAGCTACTGCGTCTGCAAATGAAGTCCCGGCGTTTCGATATGGTATCGACTGAATGTTGATAAATTTGCCTTACATATTGTCTGTGGACATATGGTCTGTGGGGTCTTTTGGCTGTGGGTATTACGACGCCCAGGCAAATGACTGATGGCAGAAATTCAACCCTTCGATTTTACAGCCTTGCCCATATTTGGTGCTGCGATCTTGCTCTTGATCGCGATTTATTCTGACATTACGCGATTTCAAATTCCAAATTTGCTGTGCCTTGCACTGGCCTTGCTTTTTCTTGTCTTCGGGTATCTGAACGTAATTTCACTGGAAAATGCTTTGTTGCGCGTGGGAATTGGCGGGGCCGTGTTGGTTGTCGGCATGGTCCTGAACTTCAAAGGTTATGTTGGCGGCGGAGACGTCAAGTTGCTCGCGGCAATGTCACTCTGGATATTCCCGGCAGATTGGCCACTATTCATGCTTTCGGTTATGATTTTTGGCGGAATTCTTGCGCTGGCAGTGTTGATATTAAGGAAATTGAAAGCCCGTTTAACGGAAAATGTAATTGTTAGAGGTCATTTTGGGAATTTATTGGCTGAAAACGAGGGGATTCCTTATGGGGTTGCGATCGGTTTGGCAGGATTAATTCGCCTGGGGGACGTTCTGGAAGGGTTATAACCGGGCGCCCGGCGCTTGCCCAATTGAGGCAAGAACGATATCGTGCAACCTGAAAAAATCCTTATTGAACTTGGACTTGAGCAATACAGGAAGAGAAATAACTGAATGCGCGTGAGTACGATCATTATTATCGTCGCGGCACTGGGTGTGTCGATATTGACGGCTTTCCTGATCCAAATGTACCTGGGGTCACAGGCACCGTCTGTCGAATCCCAAAAAGAGATTGTGCCTGCTGAACGCGTATTGGTTGCCAAAACAGACCTTGCAGGTGGAACAGTTCTTAAAGCCAAGGACCATTTTCGTTGGCAAGCGTGGCCTGCACAAGGATTGAACAAGGGTTATGTTCTCAAAGGATCCGGCCTCGACAAGGAATTTGTTGGTGCTGTTGTTCGTCGCGAGATAAAGGCAGGAAGTCCGATTAGCGCTGATCTGATCTATCGTACCGGTGAAAAAGGCTTTCTCGCTTCAGGATTGAAACCTGGCATGTTGGCTGTCGCCATTAAAATCGATCCCATTGTGGGCGTTGCCGGGCTGTTAACACCGGGTGACTTTGTCGATGTCATTCTGACGACGACGATATCCGTAGGCTGGGATGTTGAGAAAAAGAAAATTGCCCGGGTTAAAGAATCCCGGAAGGTCAGTGAAACAATTCTGAGAAACGTTCGGGTGCTGGCAATAAACCAGAACGCAGACAAATTGGGAAAAACGACAAAGAAGCCTAAATCTGCAACGCTGGAAGTAAACGGAAAACAGGCTGAAGTTCTGGCGAACGTTCGTCGTATGGGTAAGTTATTCCTGGCGTTGCGCAGCCATGTTCAGTCAGAGACTCCGCGACCAGGTCGAAACTATCCGTTTACAACTGACCTCGAAGTCTTGTCATCACTCCGAGGTGGACTGGTTTCGCATATTCACGAACAAAATAGCCAGGCGATGCATGAATTTGGATTGAAGCGCTGGCTTGACGGTCCTGATGGTGGAAATGCGCCCGTCGCACCGGTTGAAACAAGACCGAAGATCAGGATTGACTCTCCGGTTCTGAAACCACGTGCAGCTGCCAACTCAAATCAGCCAGCAGCAACCAAAAAGCCTGAAATCGTTAATCGATCAACTGATTCAGAGCAAAAGAAAGCCGCAACACAGGCTGCTGCAGTAGTTAAGCCTGTGGTGAAGCCGGCGCCTCAACCCACCGCAAAAATTGTCGTAAAACCAACTGTAGTCCCGGTAGCACCTGTCGTAACGTCAACTGTTCGTGTGGACCGGGCTGGCAAGGTTCAAACATTGAAGTTCAAGGAGGCGCAATGAGCGGCCCGGATATCAGGACCGCGAGTGGGCGAGTTTCGCCCGTTGGTCTGAAGTCAATTGTCAGATTTGGCCAACGCGTCCGTGTTGCCATCGCCGTTTCGATACTGGCATTGGTTGCCCTATGGGTGCCACAGGCTGTTGCCCAGTCTGCTGCACCGACAGGCGACAAACAAATAATCATCCAGAGCAGCGGCTCGCCTTTAACCGAAATAGCGCTTGGGGCACCGTCAGATACGCCTCGCTTGCTGAAACTGGCTATAGGGCGAGCACAGCTGGTTCGATTACCCGTCGACGTCAAGGATATCATTGTTTCTTCCAGCGTCGTGGCGGATGTCGTCGTCAAGTCTCCGCGCCTTGTCTATATGCTCGGGCAACAGTCCGGATCGACGAGTGTGATCATGCTGGATGCGTCCGCCAACATTATTTACAACATGAATATTGTTGTGGCCCAGGAATTGTCGACATTGCAGACCATGCTGAAAACAGTTTTGCCGGATGAAAATATTTCTGTGACGTCGGTGCAGGGAAACATCCTGATGACCGGTAAGGTCAGGACATCATATGCAGCAAGTTATGCTCGTGATCTTGCGCGTCGTTTTGTCACCTCTGACGAACAAATCATCAATCGAATTCAGGTTCTTGCGGAACAACAGGTCATGCTCCGTGTCCGCGTCGCCGAAGTCAGGCGTTCGGTAACAAAAACGTTGGGCCTCAGCGGATCAATTGGACAAGCAAATAATGTGGTGGGCAATTCGACGTCCTTTCTGACGCCATTGACTGGTACAGGTGTTGTCGGCCCACAAAGTTCAGGCACGATCAAATTTGGTTTGTTTGCGGGCAACCCGTTTCGAAATCTGGCACTTGCTCTGGATGCCCTGGAAACAGAGGGCCTGGTGCGAACTCTGGCGGAACCAAACCTCACGTCACTGTCAGGCGAACACGCTACGTTCCTTGCAGGTGGTGAAATTCCGGTTCCCGCAGGAGTGGACCGCAACGGTAATCTGACAATCAGCTTTCGTGACTTTGGCGTCGAACTGGATTTCACACCGACGGTACTTGATACGGGCCGGATCAACCTGAAAGTTCGAACTTCGGTCAGTGAAGTAGACACCAGCAACTCGGTTATCATTCAAGGTGTTTCTATCCCGGGATTCAGAACCAGACGGGCACAGACAACTGTTGAGATGGCAAGTGGCGGTGGCCTGGTCATCGGTGGACTACTGCAAAATGATTTGAGTAACTCTCAAAGTGGCTTCCCTGGACTAGTCGATATTCCGATTATTGGCGCGCTGTTCCGCAGTACATCCTTCACCAAGGCAGAATCAGAATTGGTCGTCACAGTTTCGGCTTATCTCGTGCGACCAGTGGCTGAGCAGGCGCTGGTTCTACCGACAGATGGTTTCGCGGCTTCCAGTGATGCTGACATGTATCTACTTGGCCGACTACACGCACACTATGGCCGCAAGGGCACAAAACCACCAAAGGGCAAACCCAAGGGCCCTGTTGGTTTTGTGATGGAATAGCCATGACCAGAGAAATCATTCGCAAGAAATCAGCGTCGACCGGCAAGAAAGTGGCGGGTGTTGCGGCCGCGATTGGATTGACCTTCCTGCTTTCCGCCTGTGCCGATCCCTTTGCAGATTATCAGTACAATGAAACCGAGCACGATTATCGCAAGCGCCATGCGATTACGGTGGAAAGTACCGTTGCCAGAAATTGGATTTCTTTTGGAAAAGGTCAGGCGGTTTTATCGGCCTCGGATCAGGATAAATTGCAGCGCTATTTCAGTGACTTTGTGGTTGCCGGGCACGGTCATATTACGGCCCGTCTTGCCACCAAAGGTGTGACGCTGGCGGTCCGCAATTCCCGACGCGCTGCACTCCTGCAGGTTGCTGCAGATCACGGTATCAAGCCGTCAGAATTGGAAATCATTCTAACGCCTGACATTCGAACGCCAAAAGGGGGCGCCGATCTGGAACTTGGTTACATCCGCTACCTGGCGGGTTTGCCCAATTGCCCGGACTGGAGCAAGAATGTCGACGACAACTCTGAAAATTCTCTGCATAGCAATTTCGGCTGCGCAACCCAATCCAATCTGGGGGCAATGCTTGTCGACCCTGCGGACCTGATCAAGCCACGCAAAAGCCGTGCTGCAGATGGTGCGACTGTCGACAATCGTATTCGGTCGGTTGGCATACCGAGGGGACATCCAAAGAAAGGCGTCGGCTCAGTGAGTGCAGGATCACCCGTTGTTCCTTCATCGTCTGGTACAGGAAGTGCGCCGGCCCCAGAGGGCACATCAACCGGTCAGACTTCGACAGAGACATCTGGAACAACAGAATGATGACGTCGATGCAACATAGTATTTGTCGGATAGAATGCAGGAGCGTTGGTCATGCCAGCTGATGCTTTCCTGATAAACGATGAAAATGCAGCCAGGGTAACGGATGCCCTGAAAGATCGCACCCTGACAAACATGCTTGGGAACGTGACGTCAGGTGGGCTACCTGTTGCAATCGAATATTATAACGAGCGTCCCACATCCGAAATTCTGATCGTTGAACTGGAAGGTGATGCGGATTCAATTATGGCCGGGCTCGATGAGCTTGCCGAAATTGTTGATCCGGGAACACGGGTAATAATTGTTGGTTCGGTGAATGATGTCAGCCTTTATCGGTCATTGCTGAAACTGGGTATCAGCGACTACCTGGCTTCACCGTTGTCGACGAGACAGATTGTTGATTCAATCTATACATTGACGGCTGATCCAGAAGCCCGCCCAAGGGGCCGTGTTATTGCTGTGACCGGTGTGCACGGGGGAGCCGGGGGTAGTTCAGTCGCACAAAACCTAGCTTATGCCATTTCCAGCGAATATGACGCTGATGTCGCCATTCTCGACTTTGATCTTCAACTGGGGACGGCGGCGTTAAACCTCAATGTGGAAGCGCGTCAGGGTATTTTCGATTGCCTGTCACAAACGGACCGGCTGGATGATCAACTTCTGGATCGGTACGTTCAGAAATTTGATGACCATCTCAGCGTTTTGGGAACGTCCGGGTCCCTGAATTTGCCTCAGGATGTTGATGTTTCAGCAATGGAGCAGCTGATCGATATCATGAGCCAGCGCGTGCCGTTTGTGGTGCTTGATTTGCCATCCCGTTGGAGCGACTGGATCAGCAGTGCGCTGATAATGGCTGATGAAACCGTCATTGTGGCAACACCTGACCTTGTGTCATTGCGTGATGTTCAAAACTGGTTGAGACATCTGAACGAAAAACGCGGAGATCAGCGTCATGCCAGGATAGTCCTGAACAAGGTCGGAAGGGCAAAGAAAACTGAACTTTCCGAAAAGGATTTTGAGGGTGCAACTGAAGGTCCGGTATATGGTGTTGTCCCGCATGACCCGGTTGTATTTGATACTGCTTCCAACAACGGGCAACCTCTGGGGCAGGTAAATGCCAAGAGTAAACCCGCGGTGGCTTTCCTCGAACTGGGGCGCAAAATAAGCGGTCGCCAGGTCGCGGCGCGAAAGAAGAAAAAAGGTCTTTTGCGTTTTGTGAATCGTTCCTGATAGAGTTATCAGATGTTTGGAAAGAGACAACCAAAATCCGCAAACGATAAACCGGCCAAACAGCCGGCACCGGTCGCTCAGGTCGTCACCGAGAGCGCCCCGGAAGTAGATTCAATTGTGCCTGAACCCGCCCCGCAGCCAGAACCTGAAGTTCGGACTGAAGAGATCGATGCGGACGCAGTTGCTGAGCTGGCCGCAGCCGATGATAGCTTTGGTTTTGACGACAATGAGTTGTTCTCTGATCTCGATGATAGTTTCGACATGTCAGAGGACTTTTCTGAACCACCAGTTGCAGCAGATCCTGAGCCCGTTGCAGCTTCGGAACCTGAAGCTGTTGAAACACCAAATCCGGCTCCTGAGCCCGAACCAGCACCTGAAGCTGAACCAAAAAAGAGCGTATCAGAATCGATTTCCTCGACGAGGGACGATAGCCTTGAGGAAGCCAAGGTCGGTATATTTGGCGCACTGATCGAATCAATCGATCTGACAGAATTGAGCAAACTCGATCCGGCGACGATGCGTACCGAGATCAGCGACATCATTGGCGAGATTATCAGCGTCAAGAACCTGGTGCTGTCAGCGGCTGAACAACAGACTCTGATCAACGACATCATTAACGATATTCTGGGCCTGGGGCCGCTTGAGCCCTTGCTGGCTCGGGATGATATTGCCGACATCATGGTCAATACCTGGGCCAAAACCTATATCGAAGTCGATGGTCAGATGACCCTGTCGAATGTTCGGTTTCGCGACAACGCCCAGCTGATGAACATCTGTACCCGTATCGTGAGTGCTGTTGGTCGTCGCGTAGACGAAGCCAACCCAATTTGTGATGCCCGCCTTGCAGATGGCAGTCGTGTAAACGTAATTGTGCCACCACTGGCCATTGACGGACCGATTCTGACCATTCGTAAATTTAAAAAGGACTCGATTACGCTTGATCGCTTGGTGGAGTGGGGAAGTATGTCCCCCAAAGCTGCCAAAGTCCTTGAGATCGCGTCTGCCTGTCGCCTCAACATTCTGATCTCCGGCGGTACGGGTAGTGGCAAGACAACTTTGCTGAACTGCCTCAGTCGCCAGATCGGTGAAGGCGAACGTGTGATCACGGTTGAAGACGCCGCCGAGTTGCAGTTGCAGCAGGATCACGTTGTGCGCCTGGAAACACGGCCTCCCAACCTGGAAGGCAAGGGTGAGATTACCCAGACCGATCTGGTCAAGAACTGCCTGCGTATGCGTCCCGAGCGCATCATCCTTGGTGAGATACGTGGCGCCGAGGCGATGGACATGCTGCAGGCCATGAATACGGGCCACGATGGATCCATGGGCACGGTCCACGCAAATAATCCACGTGAAGCCCTGACGCGCCTGGAAAACATGATATCCATGGGCGGTTTTGAATTGCCGCTCAAAAACATGAGAACCCAGATATCGTCAGCGATCAATATGGTTGTTCAGGCGTCTCGACTGCGAGACGGCTCGCGGAAAGTCACGCATATTTCCGAGATTGTCGGGATGGAAGGTGACGTTGTAACTATTCAGGACCTTTATACTTTTGAGTATGAGGGTGAAGACGAGAACGGCAAAATTGTTGGCTACCACAAATCCTCTGGTTTGCGACCAAATTTTTACGAACAAGCTCGTTATTATGGTCGTGAAGACGAATTGATGGCAGCGATAGAATAGGGCGGTATTGATGGCTGGCCTTTTTGATTCTGATTTTGGACCCCTGATTCTGGCATTGGGACTGACAGTCGTCATTTCCCTGTTTGTCGGGCTGGCAGTGGTACTTGTGATGCGTGGCCGGGCACAATCACGTTTCAAGAAAAGATTCGCTGCTGTCTCAAATATCGGAGCCAACGTCAAGGGAGGTGCGCGCGGCCGAAAGGGTCAGCAACGCCGACTATTAATCCAGGGCAAACTCGACGAACTTGAAGGTGACAAGAAACAGGGTCCCGAGCGGGTTACCTTGCGTAATCGCATCGAGACTTCGGGAATGGAAATCACTGAGAAGCAATTCTAT
>Ga0066611_10001832_pt1 | contig 11265 bp, 9 predicted proteins | sample SaaInlV_DNA_200m_FD_60376 | JGI IMG/M metagenome (GOLD analysis project Ga0066611, IMG submission 60376) | Marine microbial communities from expanding oxygen minimum zones in the Saanich Inlet - SI075_LV_DNA_200m | ecosystem: Environmental > Aquatic > Marine > Unclassified | place: British... | reverse complement strand
CGAGCCCTACTCGGCTAGAAGGCCATGTGCCCTTTATAACGTTCTTTGGTTCGTTTCCTTTGAATACAAGGTATCCATATTTTCCGTAGTGAGGTAATTTTCGTATCAACCCAGGAATACTTTTTTTTGATGGTGCCACAATCCATACTATTTGTTTGTTGTAAGAATTGTGATGACTAAGGGCGAAAACAAAGCTGTGGTTTTTCCATTTAAAATACCTCCCGTCTAACGTTACTCCTTGCTCGTTGACTTTTACTTCGTATTGACTGAGCTGGGCTTTGATTTCCTGAGATAGTTTGTTGTTTTTTCCAAATACCCATAAATTGCTAGTTGCATCATTGTCCTGATAATTGTCTTTAAAATTAAGATGTGGTGGACTAGATCTGGATTCTATTGAGCTATAAAAATTCTTATAAGCACTGAGTAGTTCATTTTGGTCATTACTTTCTGGGAATAGGCTTGTTTTTATTTCGGCTCCATAAGCTTTCCCCAGGTTAGGTGGCACTTCTTTTGAATTTAAGCGACGAAACACTTCATGGTTAGGATCAAGCATAACTTTGAGAGGTTTTTTGGCGAAAGAAAAAAGTGATACCTGCTTTCTGTCCGTGATGGTTATATGTTTAATCTGAGGTTTTTGTTTGTCGGTTAGCCATATAGCAATAGGAAGTTTGAACGTAAAGGTAGGTTCGGACTGTGTCTGCCTAGTTTCTATTTTTAGAAGGTGAGTCCCATTTTGTGGAGTCTGAGATGCAGAGAAAAGCTTTAGCTTTGGAGCTCCCTTACGGGATATCCATTGGTTAAAAAAATTTTCTAAATTGTATCCACTTACATCTTCAAACGAGGACTGTATTTCTTTTAATCCAGCATAGCGGAATTGATTGTTTTTATAAAAGTTTCGTAATGCCTTAAGAAAAATAGTGTCACCTACTTCAAGGCGCAGCATATGAAAAACCATTAACATTTTACCGTAACCTATCACTTGCGAAGCGGGGCTATTGCTTCCCTTAAATTTTGATAATGGAAAATCGTTTGTCTCATTAATATAACTCGAGTACTTCATTAATTCTTGAAATCGATATTGTTTCCCTTTCCCGGTTTGTTCAAGTAACAGGTGATCTGCAAGATAACTGGTTAACCCTTCTGCCCAATTGCCGGAATTAGGATGAATATAAACGCCATTACCGAACCAGTTATGTAAAATTTCGTGAGGGTATGAGGTGTGGAGAATAAATGGGAAACGGATAACACGTGATCCGAGGAGCGTAAATGATGGCATTCCATATCCGGTTTGTCGGGAGTTTTCTACCAATGCAAATTTTTTGTATGGATATGGGGCAATTATTTTGGAGTATAAATCGATATAGAATTTTGTTGCCTCTAGATATCTATTTGCTAAAGCGTTGTCAGCATCACGAAGGTAAGCATAAAGTGATGTCGGGCCATGATGACTTGAAAACTCGTGATAATGATCTGCTACGATTAAGATTTCCTCTTGGGGTTTAATTTCTTTCCATATAGTTGTTCTGGTTCCGTTCTTTATGGAGTCTTTTAATTTTCCCCCCTGACTCACTATTCTTATGTTTGAGGGTGTTTGACTCTTAATTTGAAAGGTAATTTTGAACTCTGATTTGTTTTTGATTTCTGGTTGTGGGTAGAAAAAGTTCTCACCAGAAATGAACAAAGTTTCCATATTACTGTTGGCAATTGCTAAGGGAAGAATGTAGGTGCAGACTAGTTTAGATGGACCCATCACATCGGTTTCTGCATATTTCGGGAGTTTGAATTTTAAAAAACCATCAGCAGAGAACACAGATGAGATCATTTCGCCATTAAGTAGAATCTTTTTTATTTTTGAATTTTTGCTTAAGCTGAAACTAGAAGTAGACTGGATAATGCTATGCGGGATTGTGACAATGTCATGAATGCTTGCATTAGATTGTTCAGTATTAAGGGTTATTGTTAACTCATGATGAATCAAAGGAGGCGATGCAAATACAAGAGAAGAAATAAAGAAATAGAAAAAATAGATAAAGAAACTTATTGTGGGCTTCATTAGATTTTTGTGAAAATTGATTATCTTTATTTTATCTAAGAGTAGTCTTTGTTTGAATACTAATAGATTAGCCTATCACAGCATCGACGCCACGATGACTTTTACCAACGATTCGGATAACGACACGATTTGGTATGCATGCGGCCAGTCGGTCAGCATAGCGAATGAAACCAGATTTGATACATACCTTATTTTTGCAAGGTGAACGAATTATACGAGCGTGTCCATTTTTGACTTCAATTTCTGTTAGACCGATTGGTCCTTTGACTTGGGTTTTTTGATCTTGATCAAGTGGCAAGCGAATTGTTTCTTTTTGATTGACTGTGACCACGACCCAGTCACCTTTACTGAATCCTACTCCCCAGCTCGCAAAAAGCCATCCGTTTAAAATAAGTAGCGCTGCAATAAGAAATTTGTCCCCGATTGTAATGTTCATAGATATTTAAGGGGCCTGCTTGTTAATGGAGAAAATTATGTATTTGTTTTGCATAGGTTTTGCGCGGGGTAGGTATTTTTTTTAGGACACTTTTTTATAAGCTATGCTTTTTGATTTGGAAAGAGAACGGTGATCAATTATAAGAAAAAGAATCAGAGTAATCGTTCCAATAATCGAAATATTGAGTATGATGTGGAGAAAATGTTGCCAACCATCAACTTGATCTGCAACGACACCTCCTGAAAACTCAAATATCATCAAAGCGGAGTATCCAATAGCATCTATGATACCCACAAGAACACCACAATGCTTACCACCAAAATCCAAAGAAAAGACGCTCATTGGAATTAAATAACAGGGCGCAACCACCAAGCCGAAAACCATAATTACTAACAAGGCGATCCAAGGCAAAAGAGTTTCTTGAATATTAGAGCCAGGTAACGCTAACAAAGTAACAATACATCCAGTTGCCAAAATCATCATACCACCGAGTACAAATATACGCCTTTTCTTTGTAAGCTTATCAAAAATGAAACCTCCTATAAGTACAGAAAACATCGAACCCAGTGGAAAAACAGATGAAGCTATACCAGCTTTTCCTGGGGAAAGATTATAGATTTCTTTTAGGTATAGAGGTAAAAAGCTCTGAAACCCCATGAGAATGGTCAAAGACATTATGCTTATGGAGATGAACCAGAATCTAGAGCTTTTTAAAAAACTTATCAGTGCCTCCCTTAAAGACGCGTTATCAAGATGGTGGTTTTTTTTTGGATTGTAATTATTTTCATCCCCGTCTACAGATGGCATGGCTTTAAACCCAACATCAGTAGGGGATTGTTTGAGATAAAAAAATAATAAGATGCAAAATATTCCTGCTATTGGTAAAGATGAGGCAATTACCCAGCGCCATGAAATTACCAGTAGCAAACTTCCCATGACAAGGGATGTGAAAAGAGAGCTAGACATTGAGCTTGAGGAAAGAATACCCCAGATCCGTCCCCACCAATACTTTGGGTACCAACTCTTGATTAGATTTGCCATGGAAGGCCAACCTGCCGACTTTGCAAGCATGGCAATAAAAAATGCAATGGAGAAGAAAAAAACTTTGGACACCATGCCAAATATGCCAGTGGCTAACATGCAAATGCCAATGGAAATAAGAAATATTTTACGGCCCCCAAATCGATCGGCCATAATTCCAGTGGTAAGTTTTCCGACCAGTGTTCCCGCAGTTCCCCAACCAAGAATAGCTCCCCACATTGTTTTATTGAGCTCTAGTGCGGGGTCATCTAACATAGCAGGGCTTGATATAACAACAGTTGTCCTGCAAATATTAAGAACCGCATAGGCCCCGTATATGCAGAATAGAAGTAGCATTTCCCAAAAAAACTTTGGGTCATCTTTTAATCTGTCAGTAAAGTTCATAGTGTAAACTAGTTCTGATAATGAGTTGATTGATATTGACTTTTACGATTTTTAGAGATTTTATATCAGAAGATTCTTTTGAAATACGTCGTTTTCATTGCCCTGCGTCAAGGATCATTTTTTAGATCACCTTCATGAGGTTCGTTTGATTCCCAAAAGTATGATGAAGAGCCTCTTTTAGATTTATGTGTTCGGGTGCTTCAAGCTTAGGATCTTTTTCGATAAGATCGATTGCTTCACGCCTTGATAATTCCAAAAGTTTTATATCACGCAATAGGTTCCCAGCTCTTAATAAAGGCATTCCAGATTGACGGGTGCCTGTGAAGTCTCCTGGGCCTCGTATACGTAAGTCTTCTTCTGCAATTGAAAACCCGTCACGTGATTTAACAATTGCACTTAGTCTGGCTTTTCCATCAACAGTCAATGCGTGACTACAAATAAGAAGGCATATTGACGCCTGTTTTCCACGTCCAACTCTCCCACGCAACTGATGCAATTGAGCAAGGCCAAATCTTTCAGCGTGCTCGATTAGCATGACCGTTGCATTGGGGACGTCTATCCCTACCTCAATAACTGTTGTTGCCACTAGCACATCTATTTCCCCATTTTTAAATGCAGCCATAATTTTTTGTCGTTCTTCTTTTTTAAGTTTTCCATGAATGAGTTCAATCTTAAAGTTAGGCAGTCTTCTATTCTGCAACTCCTCACTAACATCAATCGCCGCTTTTAAGTCAATAGACTCGGACTCTTCAATGAGAGGACAGACTACATAGGCCTGACGGCCTTCTGTGATTTCTTTTTCTAAGAGAGTGTATGCGGTATTACGGGAGTCTTCGTAAAAGAGTTTAGTCTCAATAGGTATTCGTCCTGGTGGAAACTCATCTAAGAATGAAACATTCATGTCACCGTAAAGTGTAAGCGCTAGGGAGCGAGGAATAGGTGTTGCTGTCATTATAAGAACGTGAGGTGTTAGGCCTTTCTTACTTAGGGCGTCTCTTTGTAGTACTCCGAACCGATGTTGTTCATCAACAACAATTAGTCCCAGCTTTGAGAATTCTATTTTCTTTTGAATAAGAGCGTGAGTACCGATAATTATTTGCGTTGTGCCGTTTGAAATAGAACTATGTAAAAGAGATTTTTCTTTAGCGGTTCCAGAACTCGTGACAAGTGCGATTGTTATGTTTAAAGCTTCGCAGAATGGGCGGATACTTAGAAAATGTTGTTCAGCTAGGAGCTCTGTTGGGGCCATAAGTGCAGTCTGGCAGTCGTTGTCCACTCCTGTAAGCAAAGAGATTAGAGCGACTACAGTTTTTCCACTCCCCACATCTCCCTGAAGGAGTAAGTTCATGGGTTCATTTTTTTCCAAGTAGTGCATGATTTCTCCGAGCACTTTTTTTTGCGCTTTCGTCAAATCAAATTTTAAGAGTTCCATGAATTTGTGAATTAATTCACCGCGAGTTTTAAATGGTTGTCCGCATTCCTCAACTTGTAAGTGTCTTTTTTTTAAAGCTAAGGTAAGTTGGAGTAGAAAAAACTCTTCAAAGATCAGCCTTGCTTGAGATGAATCCTGAAATTTGTCCAGAAGTTCGATAGAGGCATCGTTAGGCGGGAAATGTGATTTTTGAATAGCTTTGCTCCTAGTGGGGAACTTGTACCGTTTTAGTATTTTGTCTGGAAGAAACTCCTCAATAAGATTTTTATAGTTATCAACTAGATTTTTTATGATTTTTCGTAAAGACTTAAGGTGAAGGCCGTCGGTTGAATGATAAATAGGAACAATACGGCCTATTTCTAGTGACTCTGAACTTCCATCTGATTGAATTTCAGTATTTGGATGAATTACTTCGAGTCCACCACCTCGTTTGTTATGAGTCGGTTTTCCTGAAAAGATTAATTTTCTACCTGTCTTTACTTTTTCTGTCATATAAGTTTCATTGAACTGAAACCATTTGACATGCAAAAAGCCACTATCATCTTGAACCAAGGCTTCAAATATTTTTCTACGACGTCCAATACGAACAGTTCCTGCATTAACAACTTCCCCTAAGAATGAAGCAGTCTCACCAGGAACAAGTTCGATAATTTTTTTTACCTGGGTTCGATCTTCATAACGAAACGGAAGAAAAAAAAGAGCATCGGAAACAGTCTCCAAGTTAAGTTTTTTAAGAAGATCGGCTCTTTTGGGTCCTACGCCTTTGATAAACTGGAGAGGGTCATCGAGAGAAAGTTTTTTTGCTACTGTTGATTTGTTGCTCATTAGTTTAGGGGGAACATATAATTGTTATGTGTGGAGTATAAGCATGTTCTTGGATAACACATTTATAGTGTTTTTAAATTGTTTTTAGCGAATAGGCTTAAGATAAGCAAGCATACTTGGCTTACAAAAGTCTTTTTAATAAAAGTAAATTTGACATGGTGAGATCAGGGTTATATTCTTTAAAATGCCTAATGTAAGCAAAAACAGATAATTAGTCTATAGTTATGCGGTTGAGACTATTTGAGGATGAGTGAAAATGTAAAAGCGGGTTTATTTTATGAATCTGGCAGACATAGCTGAGGCTGTAACAAGTTATCATCCTAGTGCAGATCTAGATATTATCTGGAGAGCCTATATTTATTCTGCCAAGGCGCACCGTAATCAGCAACGTCGTTCTGGAGCTGCTTATATTTCCCACCCTCTTGAAGTTGCGTTTAATCTTACACGATTAAAAATGGACGAGCGGACTATTGCTGCTGGTTTATTACATGATACGATTGAAGATACCCTCCTAACAGCAGAAGAACTTCGAAGGATTTTTGGTGACGAGATTTATCATTTGGTAGAAGGCGTTACCAAAATCAGTCAAATTCAATTTTCTAGCAAAGAAGAAAGCCAAGCTGAAAATTACAGAAAGATGATCCTCGCCATGTCGGAAGATATTCGTGTGGTCTTAATTAAGCTTGCAGATAGAGCGCATAATATTAAAACCCTCGGATCGCTTAGTTCAGACGCACAACAGCGAATTGCGCGTGAAACTCTAGATATCTTCGCTCCGATTGCTAACCGTTTGGGTATAGGGTGGATGAAAGACGAGCTAGAAGATGGCGCGTTCATGTACATGATGCCTGATGAACATGAATCGATTCGTGTTGAATTAGCTAGTGGTCAGAGTTTGCGAGAGGCTTATGTTAAAAAAGTGCAGACTATTTTGGAAAACGCATTGATAGCATCTGGAATTACTGGAAAAGTGGTTGGGCGCTCTAAGCATTTATATGGGATACATCAAAAAATGGAACAACAAGAAATTGAATTTAATGATTTGTACGATCTTACAGGGTTACGAATACTGACTACTTCCCTAAAAGATTGCTACTCAGTGTTGGGGCAAGTTCACTCACTATGGAAGCCTATTCCTGGTCGCTTTAAAGACTACATTGCGATGCCAAAACCCAATCTATACCGATCTCTCCATACGGCAGTAATTGGTCCCGAAGGAGAGCGTCTAGAAGTGCAGATCAGGACTGAAACAATGCATAATATTTGTGAGGAGGGAATTGCTGCCCACTGGCAATATAAGGAAGGGGAAAAATTTAAAAATCAATACATGGATCAGCAATTGATTTGGGTACGCCATCTCTTGGAAACCCAGAAAGATCTTAAAAACCCAAAAGACTTCATAAACTCCTTTAAAGTGGATTTATTTTCAAATGAAGTATACGTTTTTACACCAGAAGGTCGTGTTATTCCTCTTCAGCGCGGGTCGACTCCAGTGGATTTTGCGTATGCGGTTCATACCGATATTGGGGAGCATTGTTCAGCAGCCAAGGTCAACGGGAAAACAGTTTCGTTAAAATATAAACTGAGGAATGGTGATCAGATTGAAATAAAGACTACCAAAACTCAAAAACCTAATAGGAGTTGGCTTTCGTTTGTTAAAACATCTAAAGCTAGGAGTAAAATTTTACATTTTATCAACTCTATTGAAAAAGAGAAAAGCCTTAACCTTGGAAAAACTTTGTTGCATAAAAGTTTAGCAGAATATCAGGTTGATCCCTTGGAGTTTTTAAAAGGAAAGGTTTTTGACGAAACACTTCGCGCAAGTGGTTTTACAAACTTTGACAATCTGGTAAGAAGTATTGGTTTAGGTAAAGTCTCGACACATCAGTTTATTGAGAAGCTTTTACCTAGAGAAAAAATTGAGGGAAGACAGCGAAAGAAAACCGACCGAGTAAAACTATGTGGGGGTGGGAGGGATTTTTTGCTGGCGGGAGGTGTCAAGCTGAAATGTTTTGATGATGATATCCTTTTACGTTTGGGGAAGTGTTGTCATCCCGTTCCAGGAGATCCTATTATCGGTTATCTCACTCGTGGACGAGGGATAACAGTTCATCATATTGATTGTGGAAAGATCCAATCACCAGGTGAGGAATCTGAAAGGTTTTTTGATGTTGGTTGGGGTGAACGCGCTAAGGGAGCACACTCTGCTCGTATTTCAATTATAGTCGAAGACAAACCTGGCCAATTGGCAGAAATAACCAGAATCTTAGCCTCATGTGACATTAATATTACACTCGCTAATTTACGTCAAGAATCAGACCAAAGGGCTAATTTTGACTTATGTATTGAAATAAATGATATTGAGCATTTAAAAAAAATGCTATCGGAGGTTGCTAAAGTACCTGGAGTTATTAAGGTGAACCGTATGGAGGATTACAGTGCGGGTAAAAAAAAACAGGAAAGAGTCAAACAAGTAGTTTAGGATATGCCTTTTAAAAAAAGAGATAGTTCTAATTGAAACAAAAATAAAAAAATCAGAGTACTTTTACTACCTTTCCTGACTTTAGGCACCTGGTGCATACTTTCATTTTTTTTATGGAACCTTGATATTGTCCTTTTATTTTTTTAAGGTTTGGGTTCCATCGGCGCCTAGTTTTATTGTTTGCGTGACTGACATTATTTCCAAAAAGGGGTCCTTTATCACACACATCACATCGTTGAGCCATTTACTTACTCCTTAAGTTATGCAAAAGCTATTGTTTCGCCAAATCGTTTATGCTAGCACACAGGTGGTATTGGGGCAAGTATTTTTGGATGAAATGTGTTAATCACAAAACAGACCAAAATTGAGCAGATAGTCAGCACTCGCCGGGAGGCTGTTAAATTATATCAATAACCTTCAGATGAGTTGTGGTAGTTGCTTTGCTAATAAATTGGATACCCTCGAAAACTGGGCATTGATGCATGGTGTGGATGTAGATGATTTAATCACACGACTTAAAAAATTTATTTCTTCTGTCCCTATTAGTGTTGAATTTGACATAGAACAGAAATAAAAAATATTCTATATAATGTGGTATCTCTATAGGTTTTAATGTTCTTGTATGCGAATTGGAAATATTACTTGCGTGTGCGCCATCAACCTAAAAAGCTAGTCAGAAACTTCTAATTGTCGCCAAATCGTGAATTAGTCTATGAACTTAGATTCGGTTATGACATCTTTTAGAATTTTTTCGGCTAATTCATGACTGTCCACATAAAAGCTTCCATCAGCGATTGCAGATTTTATTCTATCCACTTTATCAACTCGAATATCAGATGAGCTTTTCACTGCTTCATGAGACTTTTGGATATCTTTAGCCTGGGAAGATAAAGCTATATTTTCTCCCGCCTGAGTTGCTTTAGCTCCAGAAGCACCTGCTTTAGAAGGTTTTTCTCCTGTAACTTTGGCACGATCCTGAATTATTTTTCCTTTAACTTTAAAGTCATTTCCAGGGATTTCCATAAGGGCACCTACTTGATTTTATTGACTTTTTGCCTAAAGCCGAACGATTGTAATTATTAAAGTTATTTTTTTAGTTAGTGCCTTTGCCTCCACAGCTTACTTCAAGGTCACTTTCTATAAGTAACATATCGGGTATAATCTAAAAAACTTAAATGTAAAAAGTAAGATTGATGACTTTTATATATTAAGTTCTAAGTTTTACAAAAATACTGATAAAGCGTTAATTTGTCAAGGTTTTCAGCATGGCATGCATAGTTAGAAGGTAGATTAAAAGAATTAAGCTTAAACTTATTATTTAATGATTAAGGGGGATTATTGAACAAGGTTCGTGGCAACCGTATTTTTAACTATTTTTGGAGTGTGTCATTTTTTTTAGTGGCATTGTTCGAGACTGTAAATGCGCAGCCGTATAATAGTGAGAGATACTCCAAGGTCATGTGGAACTATCTAGAAGTATTGTCAGAGTTTGGACCACGATATGTGGAGACAGAAGGGTATGAAAAAACACTAAGATTAATTAAGCGTGTAGGAGGGGAGTTTGCGGATGAAGTTTTAGAGCATACTTTTTTTGTAAAGCAGCACGATGGTGGACAGAGGCAGATGGTTAATATTGAATTTATTTTTAATGGTAATGCAGAAGGTCGACCGATTTTACTAGGAGCTCACTATGATACGCGCCCCTTTGCTGACCAAGAATCTAATCCTGTATTACAAACCCACCCCATAATAGGATCCAATGATGGTGGTTCAGGGACATCCGTTCTTTTGGGTCTTGCTCAGTATTTAAAAGAATATCCTGTAAAGCAACCAGTTAGACTCTTGTTTTTTGATGGTGAAGATTTTGGTCAAAGTGGTTCGGGTGAAATGTTTCTCGGCTCTAAGTATCATGCTGATTTTCTCAGAAAAGAATCACGAGAAAAATGGCCACAAGCGGTAATCATAGTTGATATGGTAGGGGATAAAGACCTTGAGATTTTTAAAGAGACTTATTCTATGGCTAGTGGCCCGAAAATTTTAGACCGTATCTATAATGTAGCTAAGAGGATGAATAGTTTTCAATTTAACGAAAAAAGTAAATATACAATCCAAGATGACCATCTTCCTTTCGCAGGCTTGGGAATTCCATCGGTTGTATTGATTGACTTTGACTATCCATATTGGCACAAACTCTCCGACACATTAGATAAATGTTCACCTGAAAGTCTTAGTGTTGTTTTTTCGGTGTTAGTAGGTGTGTTATTAGAATGGTAACTGCCTGTAAACTATCTTTAACGTGGGAACCCTTCCATTTGTTTCTTTGCCTCGAGATTTTCTGGTTCAAGTTGAAGAATGATTTCTAATTCCTTTTTTGCTTTCAATTTTTTATCGTTACGGACATATAAATCATATAGATTCCAATGGAGGGATAAAAAATTTGTTCCCTTGCTAATTGCCAGGTCATAAGCTTTGCGAGCTTTAAAAAGATTATTCTCCTTGAAATAAGCATTTCCTAAATTAAAATAGGCGACACCAAATTCAGGGTCAAGTTGAATAGCTTTTTCAAGATGAGGGATAGCTTCTTTAGACCGGTTTAGTTTGTTGAGAACTGC
>Ga0066611_10001826_pt1 | contig 11280 bp, 9 predicted proteins | sample SaaInlV_DNA_200m_FD_60376 | JGI IMG/M metagenome (GOLD analysis project Ga0066611, IMG submission 60376) | Marine microbial communities from expanding oxygen minimum zones in the Saanich Inlet - SI075_LV_DNA_200m | ecosystem: Environmental > Aquatic > Marine > Unclassified | place: British... | reverse complement strand
CAGGGATGTATTTATACAGAATCTCTGCTGGAGATTTTCATTCAGTTAAAAAGATGATTTTGTTGAAATAAACCTAAGAACATTCAATCTTAAAAAGGGACAGTTTTACTGTCCCTTTTTTGTTGTTCTAAAATAAACATGTCATCCCTGACTCCGATCAGGAATCCATCTGCCAAATAACCTTTCAAAGGATAAAGGAATCTTTGAAAGGTTAAATCTGCGATACGAAAACCATCTAACGGCATTCAGTTTTGTTGTCATCCAGAATGAGTGTAGCGAGCGATGGATAGACATTTGCAACTGAGATTTGTTTTTAGACTATGAAGATTCTTCATTCGCTTCGTTTTTTCAGAATGACGGTAGGGTTAGAAAAAAAATCGGTCATTCTGAGGCGTTTACGACGAAGAATCTGAATTGAATACTACGGGGATATTCATCCACTTTCTTTAAACGCCAACTAAGTCTTTCCCATTTTGGGGAAGACTTAAAGGTATTACGAAAAATAAATAATAACCATCCAACAAACCGCTGTATCTGACGTAAAACAGTGATTTAATGGAGTTTATTTTAAAACAGTAAATTGGAGAGGCCCAAATGGCTTGTGGGGTAAGTTTCACCCATTAAAAAATTGATTTTGCTCTTCGCCCACCCATTTTTTCTATCTTAATATCTCGCAAGGTCGGTGATTTTACATTCAATTTAAAATAGACACTTTGTCCAATACCACTTGGCGTCCAGTTCAAAGAAAGCTCCCAGCAATGAATATCGCGATGGACAGATAGAGAGTGAGAGACTAAACTCTTTTCAATCATATCAAACCGCGCATTATAAGAAAATCGCCAGTTTTTGGTCATTTGAATCGTGGAGTTTGAGCCGAGCCAAAATGTTTTCTTTGGATCGTCTGGATTTGCAATATTATAGGAATAGCGCAATGACACAGTTGAATTCCATAATTTTCCTCCAATAAGAGAGGATTTTATATTTTTCAAAGGATTAGATAAGGGAGAAACGTCTAAGTCTTCTTCCAATGAAAGTGTATCCGTTTCTACGTCGTCGGTCTCAAAAGTATCTGTCCATCGTTTTCCTGAGAAACGAAAACTGGTTGAGAAATTGGCGTTAATTAATCGCGGTTGTAAAATGCCAGCATCATTTACGTTGAATTGATTGATTCTTCGATATTTTTCTGAATCATATTGATAAAAATCATGAGTTAAGCTCAAATCTAAATTCAATTTATTGGCGATTTTGGATCGAATACCAGACCTGAGATTTGCTAGGTTCATAGAATCAGCTACAAAATTATAACTGGAATTCATTCTCCATGTAAATAAATCTACTTTTTTCGCCTCTTTTCCCGATTTCATTTTGGCCTGAAAACTATTGTTTAATGAAAATGTCATTGATTTACTTTCGCTTTTGGGTGTGTTTCCTGCCATAGTCCCACTGAATCTATCAATGAATTGTTTTGTGCCATTGGTATCAAGATATGAATAAAAATATCCCAAATCTTGCCCAAAGAGTTCCTTGGAAAAATCGGGCGTAAAAGCGTATCCTATGGAAGGGGTTGCGATATGACGGATGGCTTTCAACGATCCAATGGAAATGGGGAAAAGGCCATATACTTTTGTATTGGCGCTAAGACTAAATGAGCCAGTTGTCCGAGTGGCGAAATCTGGAACGGAAACTTTTTCCATGGTGCCATTCGAATCAAGACGAGCGACAAAGGATTCATTCACCCAAGCCGAGCGTAAATTTAAACTAGGATTGACGGAAATATATTTGAATAATTTTTGCGGTGCATTAATGGACATAGAATGGGTCCATCCATTATCATCGTCATTAAATGTCGACACAATTCCGCTATCATTTTGTGTCCATTCATAGGTATTTGCCGAGTCACTTTCCATCGATTCATAATAAATACGAGATTTATTCGTAAAGCCCAGATTGTAATTCCACTTGATATTATTATACCATTTCACGTCACTTCCAGAGGAAGGGAATAGAGCAGATTGTCCGTGCCGAAATGAAACTTGCGGAAGGGTGCTATTGATAAGATTGAGTTGAGAACCAGTCCGGGAAGGGGATTCATAAAAAGGTGAATCTTCGTCAATTTTATGTTTTACCATAAGATCTTGTTTCGAAGATAGATTCATACTCATTGAATTTCCTGATTTTCCCCATCGTTTAGAATAAGAAGCTTTCGAAATCGCATATTGATCCATGCGGGTTGCTTGATCCAAACCATAGTCTCGATTATAATTTCCACTGGAAGAATAACTCACATTTGCGTTAAAAGACTGTCCTTTCCTCATCACCTGTTTATGCATCCAACTGACTCTAAAACTTGCATTTCGATTGTCTGACAAATCTGAGATATTGCTGGTTCCAGATAAAAATTGTCGATTTTCAATCAATAAATTCCCATTGAATTTATAGCGGACGCGATAGGCATTTTCAGCGCGGAATGCTAATCCCTGTCTATCGCTAAAACTAAGCGTAAACTTTGAGCCCCAATAATCATTCGGCGCCCAATAATATCCTAAACCATCCAGGAATTGTCCACGTAGTCGACTTTCACCATAAGAAGGCATAATCCACCCTGAGTGTCGCGCTCCTCCTTTATGCGGGAAAACGCCAAGCGGTAAGGCGAAAATGGGAATTTGCCCTAAGTTCAAAATAATAGGCCGTGCGATGACTTTGTCTCCGTTGATAATTTTCATTTGCTTAGAATCAAAATGAAAATGAGGTACATCCAAATCACAGGTAGAATACGTGCTATTTTGGATATAAAATACTTTTTGGCTTTCATTTCGAATTTCATTTCCTGTATAAAAACCATCATCCGCTTTTGTTTTGCCTTTGATCACTTTCCCTTTTTTTGTTTTCAGATTATACGTGAGTATATCGCCTTCCATAGGATCTCGCCCTTTTTCTTTGATGACAGGTTGAACCGCTTTGGAAAGGGTATCGCCAATTTGGACAGGAAGTGCTTTCAGTAAATTAGATGTCCAGCTTACATTAATATATCCTGCTTCAAGTTGGGTACCTTCATTCTGTAGAAAGGCATTTCCGATTAAATCTGTCTCTTCGGCTTTGATATTGTAATCAATGATATGGGCACGATATTCCACGGGGTCGCTAATATCATTGGCGGAAGAATCGGGGGAATAGGTTCCTTTTGCTCCCCCCTCAATTTGAATACGATCTAAAGTGGAATCGGCAAAAAGAAGGGTAATTGTATCGCCAGATGCGAGATTATTTCCTTGATAAATCGAATCTTCGAAAAGATGATAAAGCGTGGTCGCCATGCCTTCTAATCGAAGTGAATCTAAGTGACCATCTACAAAAAATCCACGAAGGAGATTTCCTGTCATATCATCAGAAAACTGCGCTGGGATTTTTTTCTTTAGACTATCCGAATCGATTTTTTGCCATCCACTTGTTTGTGTTTGGGCATGGGCTTGTTTGGGGATGAATATATTATCCAAGGTTTCGTTTTTGTAGGATAGAATCACTTCTGCCCCAGATAAAATCCGATTTCTTTCTTGAATAACCGGCTTTATCCTTAAAATCGTTTTCTCATTTGTCCGATCATAAATTGCCAATCCACAACTGGCGGTTTGAGTGGAATCTTTAATCTGAACGTTTCCAACGGCTTTGTAGGAAACCCCATCTTCGTCAGGTCGTTTCACATATTCGATACGGTCAGCAGTGACGATTTGTCCTTTTTGATCCAGCCGAACATTTCCCACTGCGATGCCACTATCCAGCTCTGTGTAAAAAACGAGAGAATCACTGGTAAGGTCATAATCTTCATCCCAAACATGTGGCGTCCCATGGCTCGTGAGTCTGTCCAATTTTGAGTGGAATATCAATGTATCACACGTGAGCGTTCGCCCTTCTTGGAATGCTTTCACATTTTTGTATAAATATGCCAATGATTTTTTTTCATGATATCGCCCATTTTCACAATCGAGGGTGAGCGACCCTTTTTGAAACGTTACATTTCCTTGGATAAATTGGAATTTTTCCCCATCTACAATTTTACTTTCAAGTACATCCGCTTTTTTGAGTCGTAATCGATTATCCGGAAACAGGAGAGAGGAAAGGAGGGAAAGATAGAAAATTGATTTACTAATTTTCATTTTTCATTAATATCGTTTTTCCAAAGCGATTGTAGCCGTTCTTTAATCCACTTTTCATGCCCTTGTTCAGTGGGATGGTAAAAAGTTTCATCCATGCCCTCGGGGAAATAATGGGCTTCTATAAAATGATTTGGGTGATTGTGTGGATATTGATATGCTTTTCCATAGTCTAAATTTTTCATCAAATCTGTTGGGGCATTTCGTAAATGTAAAGGAACGGAAGGAGTTCCATTCTCTTTTACTTCCTCCATCGCGCGATTGATGGCTTTATAACTAGCATTAGATTTAGGTGCGGAGGCGAGATAAGTCGTCAATTGTCCCAGGATGATTGCAGATTCGGGCATGCCAATCATGTGTACAGCTTGGAACGTTGAAGTGGCCATAATCAGTGCATTAGGATCAGCATTCCCAATATCTTCTGAAGCGAGAATGATGAGTCTTCGTGCAATAAATTCGGGTTTTTCTCCACCTTCTAACATGATGGCCAACCAATAGATTGAGGCGTCTGGATCGCTCCCACGAATGGATTTGATAAAGGCGGAAATGGTATCGTAATGATAATCGCCCGTTTTGTCATAAATCAAAGTTTTAGATTGAATGGCTTCAGAAAGTATATCATCGCTTACTTTGTTTTCTGTGCCTAAAAGTTGAACGATGACATCTAGCGTGTTGAGCATTTTTCGTGCGTCGCCACCAGATGAATGAATCAATTTTTGTTGAATCGTCTCATCCATTTGAATATTAGATTTGCTCAGAACGATATCCGAAGAAAAAGCATGTTTTAGGATGGCATCCAGATCTTTGTTTTCTAATGATTTTAAAGTGAGGACACGACATCGAGATAGAAGAGGAGAAATAATTTCGAAAGAGGGATTTTCCGTTGTAGCACCGATAAGAAGGATGGTTCCTTCTTCTACGGCATGGAGGAGCGCATCTTGTTGCGCTTTATTAAAACGATGGATTTCATCGATAAACAAGATGGTTTGTCTGCCCAAGTCTCGATTTGATTCTCCTTGAGAAATGACAGCCCGCAAGTCTTTGACGCCGCTAGATACGGCAGAAATTTCTTTTATATCCGCATGCGTTGTATTCGCAATAATCCGTGCCAGGCTTGTTTTGCCTGTGCCAGGCGGTCCCCAAAAAATCATTGAGAATGTTTTTTTCTCTTCTAATATTTTCCGTAGTAATTTTCCATCGCCCAGCAAATGGCTTTGTCCTTTGTAATCTTCTAGAGATTTTGGCCGGAGACGATCTGCCAAAGGCGGTAAATGGGTGTCGAAGAGTGTTTGGGGCTGTCTCATAATCCATTAAATTTACACCTCTTTTTTTGGAAAAGGAGTATAGACAAATGAAGAAAAATAATTTTATACAAATCATGTTTGGACTCATCATTTTGTTGATGGTGAGTTGTGACGAAAATAAAGGAGATATCGTGACAGATACACTTATTATTGAAGATATCGTTGTTGGTGAAGGTGCAGAAGCAGAATCATTTGACAAAGTAACCGTTGATTATACAGGAAAATTAAGCGATGGCACTGTTTTCGATTCCTCTAAAAATCCAGGAAGGGAGCCATTCGTTTTTACGGTTGGCGTTTCTATGGTGATTAAAGGTTGGGACGAAGGCGTTCCTGGAATGAAAGTTGGGGGCACACGCAAATTAACAATTCCACCTGACATGGGATATGGATCGCAAGGTGCAGGAGGTGTTATCCCGCCCAATGCCACGTTGATTTTTGATATTGAGTTATTGAAAGTTGAAAAATAGGCTTCTGATTGCTTTTTGAATTCTTAAAAATGAAAGGCCTAAATTCAAGCACAATATGTTAGGGTTTTCTCAACAGTCACTGACCAATTTCCTTTTTTGGGTAACCCAAAAAAAGTGGTTTTTGATTACCATGGTGATTGGATTTTTCTTATCGCTTTTCCCCACACCTTCAGGATTGACACTTGAGGGCTACCGCATAATCATTATTGTCATTACAGCCTTAATAATGATTATTACCGAGCCCATTCCTTTGCCAGCAATTGCTATTTATATCATCGTATTTCAAGTTGTTTTAGGGATAAACGATGCGGATGGTATTGCCCATTCATTTATGAATGATGCGGTCTTTTTTATCATGGGATCGCTCATGCTTTCTGTAGCAATTATCAAGCAAGGTTGGGATAAGCGGATTGCTTTAGGCATTATCACTTTAACGGGACACAAAACAAAAAATATCGTTTTTGGATTTACGGCAATATCTGCAATTCTTTCATCATTTATTGGCGAGCATACCGTAGCCGCACTCATGCTTCCCATTGGGATGACCCTCATTCGTTATACATCTCCAGATAAAGAAAAAGTCCGAGGATTAAGTGCTGTTTTACTTTTTTCCATTGCTTATGGTGCCTTGATTGGTTCGATTGGCACGCCATCTGGAGGAGGACGGAATGTGATTATGATGTCCTACTTTCAGGAGGCAGGATTGTCCATTTCATATTTGGAATGGATGATTAAAGTTTATCCTTTGGTGTTCATTCAGATTCCTATCGTATCATGGATTTTACTCAAAAGTTTTGTGCCGGAGTATAAGCATTTGGATACTGGTGTTCGAAAATTAGTAGTTCAAGTCGCAAAATCCCCAGAAATGACCGGAAGAAATACCATTGCCGCTTTGATTTTCTTAATGGTGTTTTTAGGCTGGGTTTTCTTGAGTGAAACATTGGGCTTAGGCACCATTGCACTTTTTGGTGTTTTCCTTTATTTGGTTGCAGGATATGTAAAATGGGAAGATTTGAGTAAAAATACACATTGGGGTGTTATCCTACTTTTTGGAGCTACGATTTCATTGGGATCTAATATCAAAGAAACAGGTGCTGCCTTGTGGTTAGCTGAACAAATTGTGAATCTTTTTGGAAATATTATGTATTCATTTCCTTTTGTCATGGATGGAATTATTATCTTGATGACGACAACACTTGCTAATGTTTTATCTAGCTCAGCGACTGTTGCGGTTTTAGGACCGATCACGCTAAATCTGGGAGAGAATGCCATGCATTTGGGCTTGGTAACAGCCATCGCTTCTGCGTTTGGATATTTTACCGCTGTAGCTGCGCCTGCGTGCACGATTGTGTATTCCAGTGGATTAGTAGGGGCAAAAGATTTTTTAAAAGTTGGATGGAAAGTTGGATTTGTGTCCATTGTCCTCCTCATTATATACGCTAATACGTATTGGCGTATAATTAACTAAAAGGCATATAAATGCAAGACGACATGAAAATTTTAATCGCCGTTTCCAGTAAGGAATATTCTAAACCAACGCTACGCGTGGGAATGATGATTTCTAAAGCCTTTCATTGCTCCACAACCATCGTAGATGTGGGCGAAAAAATTTCTGGCTTTAACACAAAAGATATTGGTTTGGCACATGAACAAATGGCTTCTTGGGATTTTAATCGGCCTGGCGTGGATGTCTTGGAATGGGCATTTCAGTATTTGGCAGATCATGCATATATCAAACCTAAAATGATTGAAGCGGGCTTCCCAAAAAATACGCTTGTTGATACAGGAGGGCATCGTTCCGAAGTTTATTTGCAGGGGACTGTTTGTGATGATGTGCAACTCATTTTAAGAAATGGCGATATTGTTGCAGAGCTGAGAGATGAAGTGAGGGAAGGTCATTATGACCTTACGATTATTGGTGGAAGTAAGAAACGACGTATGGCTCATGATTTAATTCAATATATAGATAGTTCCATTTTTGTAGTGAATCAACTCGATTTAGAAATTAAATATAGAATATTATTGGCAGTGGATGATTCTGCTGGAACAGAGAAAGCTGTGGCTATGGGTGCACGTGTTGCAAACGCATTTGGGATTGAAGTAGATATTCTTACCGTAAGCAAAAAAGATAATTTTGGTGAAGGGTATAAGCAGGCCGCAGAAAATGCAGGCAAAGTTTTGGAATCTGCTGGTATTCAATATGAACAATTATTTCGCGTAGGCGAACCAGCTTCGGTCATCAAAAAAGAAGCGGGGGACAATCATATTATCATTATGGGCAGATCTAGCCAGAATCCACTCATGAAATTTATCAAAGGAAGCAAACCGTTAAAGGTAATGGAAGATTGTTCCTGTCCTGTTTTAATTGTAAAATAAAAATGGTTTTATCATTTTAATATAAAAGCAACTTTGTAAATTCTAGTTCGTTAGGGATTAAATAACACAAAACAAAAGGAGAAAAAATGGAATTTATCACACCGATTTTTAAATGGTTACACGTAATAGCTGGCGTTTTATGGATTGGGCTATTATACTTTTTCAATTGGATTAATGGTCATGTTGCTGCGACCATGGATGCAGACACAAAAAAGAAAGTTATCCCCGAGCTGATGCCACGGGCACTCTACTTTTTCAGATGGGGTGCTGCTTGGACTTGGTTTACTGGACTCATTTTAATGATTTTTATCTTCTGGATGGGAATGAATGATGCCATGTTCAAGGGAGCAGAATCTGATGAGTTCACTAACTTCAAACATATGGCTTATTTAGTCCCATTCTTGATGGTATTTATCTATGATGCATTTTATAAAAGCTCTCTCGCCAAAAACACACGACTTGCAACAGGAATCAGTTTTCTAGGTATTGTTGGTGTATTAGCCTTTCTCGTTTTTGTTTCAGAAATGACAGCATATCGAGCATACAATATTCATATTGGCGCCATGTTTGGTTCTATAATGGCTTTTAATGTGTGGTATCGTATTTGGCCAGCACAACAAAGAATTATTACAGCAATCAAAAATGGAGAAGCACCCGACCCAGCAGATGCGGGAATGGCAGGACTTCGTTCCAAGCACAATACTTATATGAGCGTTCCTCTTATTTGGACCATGATGAATGAACATACTGTAGGTGTATCTCATTATTTAAATGGATACGGTGTATTATTAGTTATGATTGCTTTGGGATGGCATATCGTTTGGCAACTTTATAAAAAATCAGGAACGATTAAAGGCTTCTAGGCTAGTTATAATTGATTTAATGTAATAAAAACCCCCGAATTGACGGGGGTTTTTATGTTTATGACTCGTCGTAACGATCACATGGACTTCATACAAAAAAGTTGAGTCACAATTAAGCAACATTTGTTAGTTTTCCATATTCAATAGGTGTCTTGTATCCAAAGGCTGAATGAAGCTTTTGGTGGTTGTAAAACACCTCCTATATATTCAAATATGTCCGGTTTTGCTTCCTTTTAACTTATCTAAATTAAAAAGTTGCTTAACTCAATGTACACTTTTTTATACGAAGTCCACTATGATTGTGAATATATAAAGTATAACTTGAAATATGCATAAAATAGATTTAGCTGGAATTAATCACAAAAATGGACAGAATAGATCATAATGAAAAAATATTTTAATCCCAATACAGGTTTAGTGCCGGTTTATCAAAAACCCGAATTTTCCAGTGGAAAAATCACGGAAGTGCTTTATGGTGAATCTTGTGAGATTTTATCGAGAGATGGTAAGTGGCTAGAAATCATTCAAGATGACAGTTATGAGGGTTGGGTGAATGCATTTTATGGCTTTGAAACCGAAAACATATTTGAAGCTACTCATGTGTTTACGGGAAACACCATTGTCAAAAAAATTGGGAATCAATCTATCCATATTCCATTGGGGGCTCGATTTTTGAAACAGAATGGACAATTTCTCAATGCAAGAGGAGATGCTTTTCATCAATTAGATGGTTTGACAAACTTAGACAAAGATCCAGCTTTTGATGAGATTATTCCCTTGTCAAAAATACTTTTGGGCATTCCATATCGTTGGGGCGGGAAATCATCATTTGGGTTTGATTGTTCGGGCTTGATTCAAACTGTGTGTCGAGCATGTGGAATTCAATTACCTAGAGATGCGTGGCAACAACAAGAAGCTTTAGCGAGTTCGCAAATTTCCTTGGAATCGGCAAAACCAGGAGACATTCATTTTTTTGGAGAAGGAGAAAAAGCGACCCATGTTGGCTTTTCTTTGGATGGTAAAGGGATTTTACATGCGCAAGGCTGGGTAAAAGAGGAAAGTTTAGATCCCAAAAGTCCTATTTTCAATGCATCTTTGTTGGATATTTATCTTTCTTCCCATTCGATTCGCAGTAATTTTCAGCCATGATTTCGCCAAATCCAAAAGCAATTAATGGACAAATTTTGAATAGGGCCGTCTTGGTCTTAAATGCGAATTATATTCCATTGGCCATTTGCACTGCAAAGCGCGCAATCTGTTTATCTGTCATGGATAAGATTGAAATATTGGTAAATTATGATGCAAAAGTTCATTCTCCCTCTACGTCGATGGCTTTGCCATCCGTGATAAAAGTAAAAGAATTTATTCATTACAATAGTCTTAATGTAGAGATCAGTCGAAAAAATATCATCTTTCGAGATAATCATATTTGTCAATATTGTGGAACAAAAAAAGGACCGATTACCATTGATCATATTCTTCCCAAAGGACGAGGTGGGAATGATACCTGGGAAAATTTGGTGGCCGCCTGTCAATCCTGCAATCAAAGGAAAGGAGACAGAACGCCAGAGGAAATGGGAATGATCTTACGCAAACAACCCAAAAGACCTTCCCGAATTCATTATTATCAACGACACGTAAAAGCTCTACAGTCTGATTGGAGACCTTATTTGTTTATGGAGTCGTTTTAAGTTATGGGAAAGAAGCGCGTTTTAAGTGGCATTCAGCCTTCGGGACAATTGCATTTGGGTAATTATTTTGGCATGATGTCCAGAATGATACAATATCAAGAAAACAATGACTTATTTTGTTTTATCGCCAATTATCATGCACTGACAAGCACACCAGAAAAAGAGGCGCTTTCCAGTAATACATTTGAAGCCGCTTGCGATTTTTTGGCCTTGGGTTTGGATCCGAAAAAATCAACATTTTGGATTCAATCTGATGTGCCAGAAGTCACAGAATTAACCTGGATTTTATCTAATGTAACGCCCATGGGACTTATGGATCGGGCCACATCTTACAAAGATAAAACTGCGCGCGGACTTTCTGCTAATCTGGGATTATTTGCTTATCCTGTTTTAATGGCAGCAGATATTTTATTATTTAACAGTGAAGTTGTTCC
>Ga0066611_10001823_pt1 | contig 11283 bp, 11 predicted proteins | sample SaaInlV_DNA_200m_FD_60376 | JGI IMG/M metagenome (GOLD analysis project Ga0066611, IMG submission 60376) | Marine microbial communities from expanding oxygen minimum zones in the Saanich Inlet - SI075_LV_DNA_200m | ecosystem: Environmental > Aquatic > Marine > Unclassified | place: British... | reverse complement strand
GAAATATTGCCCCAACTCCAAATAAAATTTCTTGACGTCCACCGCGAAATTGGAAAGAATCCTTACTAAGGCGTAACCAGGACCGGTGAATATCAACATTTGTTTCAGTTCTAAGTTCTGCCTGCTCGCTTGGTCCGTCGACCTGTGATACCTTAGTTTCTATTTCGTAATCCAAGGCCCATTTATCTTTATTTAAAATATTGCCACCAATACCAAGGTGAAGCTGTAATTCACTATCAAAATCTTTGTGTAGTGATGGAGAGTCAAAAATATATTGGCTTCCGGTTTTGACATGTCCGTCAGATTCCATATCAAAAGCTGAAACAGAATCAAAAAAAAATAAAAATAAAAATATATAAAAAATAAAAATTTGCATTAATGTTAATTAATTCTATTAAAATTATTTTATCCTTGCGTAATTCAAAAATTTATTTATGAAATTTTATTTTTTGATCCACTCGGTTACACTTGGAATAAGAAATAAAGCTAACGCAATACAGGGAATAAAAATCCACCGTACATTAATGTTATATCCAGATAGGTTGAAAAAAAATGCCATCAGTGAAGCGACAAAACCTACTATAGCTATTAAAGTACTCCAACCAAGAATATGACGCAGGGATATTTGCATCGAAAATTATATAATTAGCTAAAAACTAAAAATCTATTTCTATTACTTTTTGGATTCTTCTTTTGCGTGAGACGTTTCTGGCGTGGAGTTAAGTTTTTCCAACTCGTATTTGGCAACCAAGGCATCAAGTTTTTTTTTGAACGAATCAGATTGCATGATTTTCTGGGTCCACTCACTTCCGACTAGCCCTGCTTCTTTACTTATAGCAGGCATTTTTTGTTTCCATTCAACCCAGAATGGTGTTGAGAACATTTTAATTAATTGCTTGATTACATCATGAGTCATATTCCTGTCATAGACTAAGACCACCTGGTCTATTAGTATTTTCATCTCTTCTTTATCGGTCAATTTATTTAAATCATTCCAAAATTGGTTTGGAACTTTTGGATACGTGAGGGAGATAACTCTTGCATAGGAGCTAGTGACACCGTCTTGTATGTAATTCATTTGTTCTAGGAGACCAGAAACTTCTAAAAGTTTTAAAATATCACGATTTTTATCTAATGAGGAGTCTGTTTCTGCAAATACAATCGAACAACTTAGGAGGAGGCTCCCTATTAATAAGGTTAAAATTAATGGGTGATTGTTAGGGTTTTTTTCTCTAAGTTTCATAATAGTAGTAGTAATAATTTTTTTCGTGTGATTGTACATCGTGACACATTCTGATGTAAATTATTTATAATTTTTATGCAAATAATAAAATTTTGTAGTTAAAAATCTTAATGAAGTAGTTTTAATTTAGAAAACCTTGAGGCATGATTCATAGATACGATATATAACTAATTAAAATATATATCGAATGAACTTTTTTAGAATAGTCGTGAGGATCAATCAGCGTTACTGGATAGAAAATTTATAATTCTGTGGGACTCAGGAGTTTAACTTTGAAATCACATTATAAAATTAACTATCAAGCAATTAGTGGGGTGTAATTTTATTTTAGTCGTTTTCAATTTTTAGCCAACGTTCTTCTACATCTGTGTTATAAATTCTAGAAAAAATTTTTCGATTGTTTTCAAGAACTTCTTTTTCAAAATCTTTGGCCCACTGAAAGGGATTATAACTCATATTATTGGACTGAGGTCTGATTGGATTATTCTTCCAAGTTCGGATTATCATGTTTTATACTCCTTGGTTACTATAGTTAAAAAAATATTGTCGTTTCGTATAAAAACTATCCCTAATAAAGAATACTCTCAAAAAACCTTTCGTTTTTTTGAGACAATAACTAAAGGATAATTTAGTAGTTCTTTATTCCTTAAATTACTAGTTGCAGCTAGACGAATGTATACAACCTATAGGTTATGCAAATGCCATACCATGCTTTTTTATTTTTATAAAAATTCATAAGTAATTTTATATTATGACTTTAAAGACCATTGTGGTGAAATTATTGGCATCAAGTTAGTCAAAATTTCACGCCAATAAAAGGTCTAAAAATGGTATTTTGACGTCCGTATAGAGTTGTTTAACTAAGGCAGTATATTTATTTTAGACCGTGATTTGAGGAATTCATATTGAAGCAATAGAGATAAAGCGTCATCTAGAATTTTTCTATTTACAATTGGTTTGTGTGTATCTTTCTATTTCTTAGAATAATAATAGCTAAAATTAAAAATCATATTTTAGATGAATAAATTATTTCGATTAACAACTATACGAGAGAGCCGCTCTCTTACCCTTATGGGTTGGATTGCGTTGTCTACGGCATTTAGCTTTTTTCTGATATCAATTATATTTTTTGTTCATTCTTTTTTAGCTCCAACAAAGCCCGTAAACGGCGATATTTTAGTGGTTGAGGGTTGGTTGCCCGATTATGCGCTACAGATAGCTAAAGAAAGGTTTCAAAGGGGTAACTATAAATTGTTAGTAACAACAGGGGGGAAAATAGGAATGGGTAACCATGTATCACAATATGATACATGGGCTGACGTAGCAGCCTTAATACTAAAAGAATCTGGTATTCCGAAAAAAAAAATTATAGCGGCTCCATTATTGCTAAATGTTAAAAAGGACAGAACTTACCACTCAGCATTGGCATCACAAAAAAAAATAAACAAAGAAGGGCTAAATGAGGCCTCAATTGATGTTGTCTCTTTAGGTGTTCATGCTAGACGCTCATGGCTTCTTTTTGAAAAAGTATTTTCTTCAGTGGATGTGGGAATAATTGCCATTAGGCCAAATAGTTACGATACATCTCGATGGTGGTTATTTAGTGAAGGTGTTCGCAGTGTTATCTCAGAATCGATTGCCTATTTATATGCTCGATTTATTTTTAGTATTTCTAAGTAAATAATTTTTTAAAATTTTATGAAAATTATCGAAGTAGTTACTGACGAAACATATATTGATCGTATTAGAAATTTTGTAGAGAAAAACGATGCTCCTGATTTTTGGATTGTTTCAAGTGAAGTTGAAGAACGTAAAGTAATTCGAGTTTTAGTCAAACCGGAGCAGAGACAAATAATTATGGATGGGCTTCAAGAAATACTTTTGACTAGTTCGACTGCTAGAGTAGTTGTTATACCAGTAGAAGCTACCTTGCCGCGAGAGGAGGAACCAGAGAAAGAACCGGAAAAAATTTCTTCAGCTGAAATAACTCGCGAAGAACTATATGACAGTATTGGTAAAAATGCTCGTTTAAATCGCACATACTTACTACTAATTTTTCTATCAACCGTTGTGGTTGCTATCGGACTTTTAAAAGATAATGTTGCTGTAGTTATTGGTGCGATGGTTATTGCACCTTTGCTTGGACCTAATCTAGCAATGGCTTTAGGTACAGCCTTGGGTGATACTGAGTTGATGTGGAAATCGTTTAAAACTGGACTAGCTGGAATGAGCTTGGCGCTAGCCTTATCTATTCTCATCGGTATATTTTGGCCTTTGAACGTTGAAAGCCGTGAACTTTTGGCACGAACATATGTTGGACTTGACTCTGCCGTTTTAGCGTTGGCATCTGGAGCAGCGGCTGTTTTATCATTAACCTCTGGCATCCCAAGTATTCTTGTGGGAGTTATGGTTGCAGTTGCATTATTACCACCAACTGCGACTCTTGGATTAATGCTAGGTGCAGGACAGATTAAATTAGCATACGGAGCAGCTTTTTTATTAGCAGTTAATATTGTGGCAGTAAATCTTTCCGCTAAATTAGGGTTCTTGATCCAAGGAATTAAACCAAGAACATGGCTAGAGAAACAAAAAGCTAAACAGTCGATGACGTCTTACATAATTATCTGGGTTATAACTTTAGCTACTCTTCTACTCGTTATTTATTTCCATCCTGATTTCATAAAATAAAGTTTTATAATAAGTTAATTTAAAAAAATTAATCTAATGAAAATTTTATCTATTAATATTGGGTTTTTACAAGAAATGCTACGTAACGGAAGAGTTGTCAAGACAGGAATTTTTAAAAAACCGATAGAGGGCCCTATAGAAGTTAAACGACTCGGATTAGAGGGAGATCAGCAAGCAAACAAGAAACTTCACGGCGGTGAATATAAAGCAATTTGTGTTTACCCTTCAGAATACTATGATATATGGAAAAAAGAATTAGGAAAACTAGATTTATCTTTTGGATATTTTGGTGAAAACTTCACTACTGCTGGGTTGATGGAATGTGATGTTTGTCTAGGTGACCGACTCAGTATAGGGTCAGCTCAAGTAGTTGTTACTGAACCGAGAGAACCTTGTATTACTCTTAACGCACGCCTAGACACAAAGGATTTGTCGGCACGTATTCGAAATACTGGTCGGAGCGGTTTCTATTTTTCCGTTGAGAAAGAAGGTATTGTAAAAAATGGTGATTCTATTGAATATATAACAAGAGATCAGAATAGAGTTTCCGTATCAGATTTTAACAAAATAATTAATGGGCATTTGGAGGTTGCCGATATTATTAGCCGAGCTTCTAAAATAAATATTTTGTCGCCAAGAATAAAAAAACAATTTTTATGAAGTTAAACTTATTCAAAATTAAATAAATTTTTTAAAAATATTTTAGAGCATTTAACTTACTCTCCAATTAAATGTAGATCAATTTTTCGTGTGTGAGGTTGTCTTCGATGTTCAAATAGGTAAACGTCTTGCCATGTCCCAAGTAAAAGGTTCCCTGAATTTATTGGAATTGAGACTTGGGTTTGTGTGAGAGCAGACCGAATATGTGCTGGCATATCGTCAAGACCCTCCGAGTGATGAAGGTAGTTTGAATCACCTTCTGGAACTAACTGTTGAAAAAAATTGGCTAGGTCATGCAATACATCGGGGTCTGCATTTTCCTGAATGATAATTGATGCTGAGGTATGAGGAACAAAAACTGTTAATAGGCCAGAAGAAATTTTTTGCTGTATTACCCAAGACTTAACTTTATAGGTAATATTATACAAACCTTTGCCTGATGTTGAAGTCGAAAATTGATGGTTTGCCTGTCGCACAGCTATTCTCGTAAAGGGTAAAACAGCCTAAAATAAAATAAAATAGCATATATAGGCTCTCCGAACATCCAATTCAAAATAAAATATTTCAATAGAATATTCTGTAACACTGATAGGATGTACAGATCATATTTGGTATAACATACCTTATGCTAGACGTAGTCCTTAGTGAAGCTAAAATAGGAGAGATAAATATGACAGTGCCCCTTGAAAAAGAAGTGAGCTTTCTTGAGAGTGTAAACCTTTCATTTGATAAAGCTTTGGCTACTCTAGATATTCCAGAGGGAATGGCTCAGTACATTAAAAATGTAAATAATGTTTATCAGGTTCGATTCCCAGTAAAAATTAAAGGGAAGATAGAAAATTTTGTTGGATGGAGATCTGTTCACAGCGACCATAAGCTTCCTGCTAAGGGAGGTATTCGTTTTGCACCTAATGTGAATCAAAATGAGGTCGAAGCCTTAGCAGCGCTTATGTCTTATAAATGTGCATTGGTTGATGTTCCCTTTGGAGGATCCAAAGGAGGGTTGCTTATAGATCCAAAAAAATATGATCGTGATGCAATGGAAAAAATTACTCGCCGTTTTGCCTTTGAATTAATTCAAAAAGATTATATTGGTTCGGGTGTAAACGTTCCAGCTCCAGATATGGGGACAGGGCAAAGAGAGATGTCTTGGATAGTAAGTACATATACTGCACACCAGCCGAAAGATATAAATTATCTTGGTTGCGTTACTGGTAAACCTGTTTCGCAGGGAGGAATTCAGGGGCGTGTCGAAGCGACTGGGCGAGGAGTTGTATTTGGGCTTCGTGAGTTTTTTCGTCATCCGGAGGGTGTGAAGTTAGCAAATCTAAAAGGAGATTCTTTAGAAGGAAAAAAAATAATCATTCAGGGGTTGGGTAATGTAGGGTATCACACTGCAAAAATTCTAGAAGAAGAAGATGGCGCAAAGATTGTCGCCATTTTAGAATGGGATGGCGCCATCTACGATGATAATGGATTTAATGTGGAAGAGGTTTTTAGATATAAAGTAGAAAATAAAGGAAGTATCAAGGGGTTTGCAAAAGGAAAGTTTTTTAAAAACAGTGCGGAACTTCTTGAGCAAGAATGTGATATTTTAATTCCAGCTGCAATGGAAGGTGTTATTAATCAAACAAATGCTCATTGCATAAAAGCTAAGCTAATTGCTGAAGCTGCAAATGGACCGGTCACATTTAAAGCCGAAACCATTCTTCATGAAAGAGGTGTAGTGATTATCCCCGATGTATATCTTAATGCTGGAGGAGTTACTGTTTCATACTTTGAGTGGATCAAAAATCTTTCACATATTCGATTTGGAAGAATGCAGAGACGATATGAGGATAATCAAAATAATTTATTTATAAAGGCGATTGAACAATCTGGAGAAAAACTATCAGAAGATATTAAATCAAAAATTGGAAATGGTCCGGTTGAAATCGATTTGGTGCGGTCAGGACTTGACGATACAATGCGAATTGCTTTTCAACAAATTCATGAACGTTATTGGGCTGAGAAAAATATAGCAAGTTACCGAGTAGCAGCAATGGCAATTTCCATAGAAAAAATTTATAACAGTTACCGAATTATGGGTATTTATCCGTAGTCTTTTTTATGGAGGTTAATGGCGTTATTCAAGATTAATGTTATATTGGCAGCCAATCTTCTGTCTAAAAACCTATTGATAGTTTAAGTATGTCTGACTCTAAAGAGAATGCCCAATCCAAATATGAAAAAAGCGGTGTCTCCAGCCGAGGAGCAGAAGGTGCGCTTTCCGGCCTTCTAGAACATGTCCTTCCCACGAGAAAATTTAGCAAAGAGTATCCATTGGCTGCCGATATTGGTTACTTTGCAAATGTTATAGATATTGGAAGAGGGCAGGGCATTGCGTTCGGTACCGATGGTGTTGGAACTAAGATTATAATAGCTGAGCTTCTGGGTCGTTATGACACGATTGGTATCGACTGTGTTGCAATGAATGTTAACGATCTAATTTGCGTAGGTGCTAGGCCCGTAAGTATGGTTGATTATATTGGTTGCTCTTTTACTGATGCACGAATTTTTTCAGAAATTGGAAAGGGTCTTGCTGAAGGAGCTAGGCAAGGGGAAATCAGCATTTCAGGCGGTGAAATTTCTCAAATTCAGGAAATTATTAATGGAGTAGATCTTATTGGTGCATGCATAGGCCATGTTTCACTTGATAGAGTTAATACTGGAAAAGATATTAAGCCGGGTAATATAATTATTGGCCTTGCTTCAAGTGGAGTGCACTCAAATGGGCTAACTTTAGCGAGAAAAATTTTACTTGGTGAAACACGTGAAGAACAAGAAACGAATGTCAATAAATTTGAGGAGCGCTTGGGGCGCAGTCTTGGTGAGGAATTATTGGAACCTACTCGTATCTATGTAAAACCTATTATGGAATTACTTGAAACGAAAGTTGACCTTAAAGCAATGGTTCATATAACAAGTGGAGGTTATAGCAATCTTAATCGTGTGGAAAATGATAACATTCGTTTTGTGATTGATACGCCTCTTCCCGTCCCCGAGGTATTCAAACTTATTCAGGAAAGAGGGGAAGTTTCTGATGCTGAAATGTACGAGGTGTTCAACATGGGAACAGGGTTTATTATTGTTGTGAGTGGAACGGAAGAACTCAATAAAATATCAGCAGTCTGTAAAAAATATGACATAGTTACCCAAATAATTGGATCTGTTGAACCGTGCAAGGATAAAGAAGTTGCTATCCCAGAATTTGGTCTGATAGGTCGCGGGCAAAAAATCAAAAAAATCAAATAGTCTGCGGAGGGCTCTTGTATAAATAAATATTCTGACGAAAACGGCGCATTTATAAAATTCTGTATGTAAAGCTATTATTAAAAAAACTTTGCACAGAAAACTAAAAAAACTGCAACTGGGGTAATATAGCGGATAAGCAATCCCCAAGTATATCTCCAGTGAAACTTTTTTTCATATTTTTCAATTTCTTCTTCTGCTGATTTTGTCCCCCATACCCAACCGACGAATATTGCTGTCAACATCCCCCCCAACGGTAATAAATAATTAGATGCAATATTATCGACGTGATCAAAAAAATTCATGTCAAATAGCTTAACCTCAGATAGGACTCCAAAGGAAAAGCCAGAAGGTATTCCAAAAGTAAAAATAGTGGCTGAAGTAATGAGAACAGCTTTTTTTCTACTCCATTTTCTTTGATCAATAAAATAGGCTACGACCACTTCCAAAAGAGATATTCCCGATGTTATTGCTGCAATAGCAAGCAAAGCAAAGAAAATAATTGAAACCAGATTACCAAATGGCATATCTGAAAAAACAGTTGGTAATACACTAAAGACAAGACTAGGTCCTTCTGTTGGCTGGAGCCCCATGGCAAATACGGCAGGAAAAATTACCATTCCGACTAATAATGCGATCATAGTGTCAAATACAACAACATAAACAGTTGCGGAAGCTAAGTTTTCACGTTCTGAGAGATAACTTCCATAAGTGAGCATGCAGCCCATGCCAAGACTAAGTGAAAAAAATGCTTGCCCCAATGCGATTAAAATTGTTTTGGGACCGATTTTACTAAAATCTGGTTTTAAATAAAACTCAACACCCTCCATTGCACCTGGGAGGGTTAATGAACGAAACATAAGAATAATTAGAATAATCACCAAGGTAGGCATTAAAACTTTACAGGCCTTCTCAATTCCACCTTGAATTCCTCGCAAAACAATACCAACGCAAATTCCCATAAAAAGAGCATGGTAAAATAGAACTTCCCATGTATTAGAAATAAAAGAACCAAAAAAATGCCCTGCTTCTTTTGAAGAAGAGAAACTAATTATTGTGTGGGTAAATGACTTAACAACATAAGCGAGTGTCCATCCGCCTACTACCCCGTAAAAGGAAAGAATAAAAAACCCAGCCACAACTCCCATGTAGCCAATTTTAACCCAATGGGTATCGGGTTTTAATGACTGAAATGCTCCAACTGGATTGAGGCTAGTTTTTCTTCCAATGGTAAATTCGGCTAACATGATGGGAAGCCCTACTGCTATGGTGCAAAGGATATAAACTAAAACAAAAGCACCACCACCATTTTGGCCTACTATGTATGGGAATTTCCATATATTTCCAAGTCCAACGGCAGAGCCTGATGCCGCTAAAACAAAACCCAGGCGAGTATTCCATAATCCACGCGAATGTTTATGACTACTTATTTCCATTACAAACGAAAGGTAGAGGTGAAGAATTCGACGGTATCGAGAAAAGTAATGTAAAATAAATTTAATGATAATTAATGAAAATTACATTTTACCTATTCCAAAGATTTTGGAATGACCGATGAAAACAAATATTACTAAAATTCTAACAACAATTCCCGAATTGTCCGGTATTTATATCATGAAGGATAGTCAAGGGGAAATTCTTTACATAGGCAAGGCAAAATCTCTAAAAACCCGTGTTCGTTCTTACTTTCAAAAATCTCGCCACATGCCTGCCAGAACAAAGATTTTTACCGACAAGGTAAAAGATATTAAGTTTTTAACTACCAAAACAGAAGCAGAGGCATTGATTCTTGAAAGTAACTTTATTAAAAAGCACCAACCTAGATATAATGTTTTGCTTAAAGATGACAAACATTACCCATATCTTCGACTAACAACGCAGGAAAGGTTCCCAAGACTAGAAGTGGTTCGCCGAATAAAAAAGGATCGTGCCACTTATTTTGGGCCTTACACTATGGTCAAAGAAATACGAGAAACTATCCGATTGATATATAAAATATTTCCTCTTAGGCAAAGCAAGGACCGTTTAGATGGAACGGCAATAAGAAGGCCATGTTTAAACTATCAAATGAGTAGATGCTTAGCTCCTTGTGCAGGATATTCTTTAGAGAAGGAATATAATCAAATCGTTCAAGATGTAGTTCTTTTTTTAAAAGGAAAAAATAATGAACTGGTAAAAAGTTTAGAAAAAAAAATGACGTCGGCCTCGAATAATTTGAATTATGAAGAGGCGGGAGTATATAGAGATAAAATTCTAGCTGTGAAAACAGTTTTAGATAAACAAAAAATTATATCTACTTCTCTCGAGGACCAGGATATTTTAGGTTACTGCCGAGAGCAAAGCCAGACAGTGGTACAGGTTCTTATTGTGCGAAATGGGAAAATGGTGGGAGAAAAAATATATAAAATAAAAAGCTTGGTTGCTGCTGATAATAATGAAATCCTATCTTCATTTCTTAAACAGCATTATGTTGACCAAATTCTTCTTCCAAAAAAAATTCTTTTACCACATTTAATAGATGATGTCTCACTGATATCAAGTTGGCTCTCGAAAAAAAAGAAAGGTCGTGTTCGTATAGAAATTCCAACAAGGGGGGAAAAAAAAGATCTTGTTCGTATGGCAGAGGAAAATGCTAACTTCGCATTGAGAGCGGAACTTGATAAGGGTGAGCTTGGCTTGAGAAGCCTTAATGAATTAAGAGAAACATTAGGGTTAAAACATTTTCCAGCGGTAATTGAAGGATTTGATATATCGAATATTTCTGGGAAGCATGCTGTAGGGTCTGTTGTGGTATTTAAAAATGGTGTCTCAGAAAATACGCAATACCGGCGATATAAAATAGCTGATGTCAAAGGTATTGATGATTATGCTATGTTGCGCGAAGTTATAAGTAGAAGGTACCGACGCCTTTTGAAAGAAGAAAAATTGCTTCCAAACCTTGTTTTAATTGATGGTGGATTGGGGCATTTGTCTAGTGCTGAAAAAATAATACGAGAATTAGGCCTTTTAGAGAAAATTGAATTAGCCTGCATCGCAAAAGGAAAGTTCCGTAATAGGATTGAAACAGACGAAATATTACTACCTGGGAGAAAGCAGCCAATTTATTTTAGTGAAAATGCTCCTTCTCGATTTTTACTCCAACGAATTCGAGATGAATCACATCGATTTGCAATATCATATCATCGAAAACTTCGAGATAAGAGTTCATTAGCTTCGCCATTGGAATCAATATCAGGAATAGGAAAAAAAAGACGTTTACTACTTCTAAAAAATTTTGGAGGCCTTGACGCTATAAGAAAAGCTTCAATGATTCAACTGCAAACTGTGCCGGGAATTACAGAAAATTTAGCAAAAAAAATAATAGCGAGGTTGAATTCCTAATAAACAAAAAATAGCTAAGA
>Ga0066611_10001812_pt1 | contig 11313 bp, 10 predicted proteins | sample SaaInlV_DNA_200m_FD_60376 | JGI IMG/M metagenome (GOLD analysis project Ga0066611, IMG submission 60376) | Marine microbial communities from expanding oxygen minimum zones in the Saanich Inlet - SI075_LV_DNA_200m | ecosystem: Environmental > Aquatic > Marine > Unclassified | place: British... | reverse complement strand
ATCAACATAACCGTCGTCAAAGTATACGCGCCACATACCACCAGAACTACAACTGTCACCTGTCCATAGCCACCTTTGTTTCTTATCAAACGCAGTATCTATGAAGAGACCACTACTCCTTTCACTCCCTTCAAGCAACGATGCCGCCTCCTCTACCGTCGGCACCCGCCAGTCGTAATGTCCGGCATAGCTATTACGATTGAAGCCCCTTATCCATTTCTTTACCTCTTTCCTCTTCATATATTCATTGGAGCCAGACGCATGCCACATTAAGCCGGTGGCATGGTCTATTACTACTTTGTCATCACCAATTAACTTTGTTTCATATTCATGCTGTATTGTACTATGTCCATAGAAACCCCATGCCTTCTTTCTACGTATGGAAATATTTTCCATTGTCTGAACTTGAGAAACATTCAAATTATCACAGCGAGCACGGAGTTCCGTCAGGGGCGTTTCTCCATCTGCAACTATCAGTTTAGTCCGAACTGGAAGAAATATGCAAGAGAAGACAAAGGCGTTAATCAGTAAGTACTTTCTCATATTAGTTTGAATTATTTGTAAACCAAAAGCTTGAATGGTTATTTTACTTCTGGATCTGTATAGCAGTAGCACTCAGTTTAGTTTCTTCACCCTGGCCCGCATCTTTTATGCCTTTTGCTTTATCAATCAGATCAAGTTTTGTTTTGTCGTAGTCAGTGCTAGAGATGAGATTTTCGTGCCGGAGAACATTTAACTCATTAAGCTTCTCTGCGATGTTTATTTTGTATTTGGTTCTTTTGATATAATCTTCTTCAAGCAGATATGTATTATGTGTGTCAAATCCTAATTTTTCAACGCAGCTTTCTGAGACAGCATCTGTAACTTTTAACAAATGCCCCTGTAGGTATTCGGGTACTGTATACACAAAATCAAGAAATTCTTGTGCATCCATCCCCAGCGCTTTCTTCACCTCAACAACATCTCTCCAAATGACTGTTCCCTGTGTCGTGGCCATTTTAACACCGAGCTGAATAAATGCATACGGATCAGAGAATATTCCCGGATCTTTTAAACCATATGAAATGATGTCAACCTCAAGAATTGTATCAACACCCAATTCGATACCTATCTTCCCGTAGTCCATGGAATCTTTATCGTGTTTCTCCAGCAAATTCCAGACGGTTTTATTCCTTACAATACTCTCCTGTGGTACAACGTGGAAATAAGAACACAATTGGAACTTAGTATTTAGTCTTTCACACAATACTTCGCCAATGTTTAAGTCAAATATCACTTCATTAAGAGCTGCAATGTCCTCTTGATTAGCAGAGTTTTGAGCTAATCTCATAAATAGTTGTGCTATAGGATTCGGCCCTGCAACTAATCTCGAAACAAACATCTCATCACTTCTTATATCCACGTCCATTTGCGGACTCTCAGGATAATATAAAATTGCTACATCGTTTACATACCTTGAATACTCCTTTTTGTAGAGCACCTGTGGCGTATTTGTAGTTTTACAACCAGCAAACATTAATACACTTATTAAAAGACAGACATAATATTTTTTTGCTATTTGATGAAAACCTGCTTTTATATGGCTATATTTCATAGCAACCTCAAATGTATCTTATACGGATAGGACAGGGACGGTAGTAAAACGCTCTCTCTTATTGAGGAATACTCAGGCTTTTTCTCTTGGTTTCTAATGCAGGTTCTGTTTTATCAGATTTAATCTTGCTCAATTCTATTTCTATCTCCTGCAAGTTTGTCAGGACCTTATGCAAATAGTCCTCTTTATCCGTTTTTCTGTAGCAACCGTCAAAGTACTTAATGGATTTTCTATAATTTATTACACTTTCTTTTACCAGCTTTTTTTCTATATAAAGGCTTCCAAGCGTACGATAGGCACTTGCAATCTGAAGAGCGGTATCTATAGATTCCGGTCGATAGTGTAACGCATTTAAAAGATACTGCAGGGCTTTATTATGATTTTCAATCCTTACATCAACTGGTTTATTACTTACATTCTTTTTTAGTGTCCTGTATCCTTTACCAACCCAGTATATGTAAGGGGTCTTTGTCAGTCTTCGTGATAGTTTAACTGGCTTGACTACCTTCTCTTTCCAATTCTTATTAATAGGAATGCTATAGACCATTACAACCACATCATATTCAACACCCTTTCTGACTATTACCAATGACGCCTCAACTTTTTTGTCTTTTATCTTTCTAGAAATTTTCACATAATCTGATAAGGAGTCTATTTTCTTACCTTCTATTTCAAGCACGATGTCACCTTTTATTAATCCCGCATCAAAACCGGGGCAACCAGACTGGACATCAACAATCTTTAAACCCTCCTCTTTCTGAGAAAAAACCATTCCGGAGAAGATTGATTGTGCATTAACCGGTGAAATTAATGTACTGAAAGAAATGATAGTAATAAAGAATAGAACATATAATCTCATGTTATTTCAAACCCCTTGTCTATTAAATTTTCTTACTGCAATGTCGATAATGAACAGAAAAAGAGCCAGGGGAATCAGAATACCTGCAAGGCTCTTAAATATTATTATCTCTTCTTCTTCTACTGTTATATCTTCCTTTTTCGGATTATACTTACCACCGGTAATCTCCGCAATATTTTTAAGCTGCGTAGTATTATTACCTTGAACTGCATATTCGAGTGGCTTTGTAACTATTTTCTCCGGAACCAGTAATCCCTTTGTCTTAAAGTCGATAACCTTTCCATCCCTTGTTCTTGATATTTTCAAATTATAAGTGCCCGGATCAACATCCTTCAATTCTGAGATAAATCTTTTTGGTGCAACCTGCTTCATGAGAAGATCCTGACCATTTCCAGCATAGTCCGGTGATATTATGCTGACGGCCAGCTTCGTACCATCTTCTAATAGAGAGGACGATTCAATTTGTAAGGATACAGTATCATCGTTAGATTTGATCTTAATATCATAATTAGCCTTGGATATATCTCTCATAGACCATCTAACTACCTGAGACCAGAATTTATTAAACATTGCCCAGTTAATCCACTTTGACGACCATCGTGCATTTGCATCAGACGCGTAAATGACAACCTTGCCTAGGCCGTATCTCCAATCAGCCAGAATAGGGTCAGTCTTACCCATTATGTTTGTTACCAGTGGGACCTCAACATTCTCTTTTGCTTCTATTATTGTGTGCCCTTTCAGTGGAGGAAACTGTTTATCATAAATACCTTTAAGTATCTGACTTTCCTGATTAATTTGCGGGTAAAAATGCTCTTCGTGGAAATCTGATTGTGATACAAAAAACTCCGAGTCCTTTACTATTAGCCTTGGTAATCTTATTATGTCAGATATCTGATAAAACTGTCCTTTTGTCTTCTTTGCAATATCTTCCAGTAGTTTTGTATTCACGAGCCACGTTCCAAGTGCAATGGTTGAAACCGTTATATGGGCCTGCTGAAACTTAGTGATCATCTTGTTATAATGATAATATATAGATTTTGTATTTCCATCCGAAAGCAGAATAACATGATTTACCTTTGAATTTTTTTGCCTTATTTGCCGATAAGCCATATCCATGGCAGGGAATATATCCGTTCCTCCATCTGCATTTAACATGCTCAGTTTTCTTATAATTTCTTTCTTCGCTGCCTCATTAGATTTGAGTTCAACAATTGTATACGGCGATGTATCAAATGCAACAATACCAAAATTGTCACTCGGCTTCAGCTGTTTGATCAGTTCAATCGAAGCCTTTTTGGCAAAAAGCATTTTCTTTCCCAACATACTTCCTGATTTATCTATTATTAAGATTAAGGAAAGCCTTGATTTTTTCTCTTTCTTAGGGGGATCCCCGCCTATTATCTTAACCGGAAGTATTTCTTCTATTTTAGTACCTGAATAGCCACCTTCTGCAGTGATATTTGTACCACACGTCATCACAAACCCTCCACCATAATCCTTTACATATTTTTCTATCAACGTCATCTGTTCATCACTGATAGAATCTCTGGAAACATTAGAGAAGATTATACTGTCATATTTAATATATTCCTGGAGTGTCTTCGGTATCTGATCCGGATTTTTTATCTCTACATCAATTGTCTTATCTACCAGAGCATCAGGCAAATACATCTTCTGATTTTTGGCGCCATTAATATACAGCAGTCTCGTCTTATCTGAAACATTAACAAATGCAAACTTGCTGTTATTTTCTTTGTCTAAATCGAGTCCGGCATCTTCAATATCTAAATTTGCATTAAATTTTATAAATCCTTTTTCTTCACTTTTATAGGGAACCTCAAATACACTTATCCCGCTTTTGAATTCGGTATCCCACTCTTTCAAGATACCGTCTTTGTTAAGCAACTTCAAATCACCCTTGACCGCTCTATCATTTCTATTTTCAATAACTACTTTTATGTTAATCATTTCCCCTTCATTTATTTCCTTGGGAGCAACGACTTTTTTAATTAATATTTCTCCCGCTTTCTGGACATCAGGAGGAGATACCACAAAAACCTTTACATTATTGCCTGCCGCCATTAAGGCGGCTCTTTCTACCTCACCAAGATTCTGATTCCCATCTGTAAGTAGAATCACAATTTTAGAAGAATCTTCTGGCATAATACCAAGTGTTGCCATTATGCCACTTGCGATATCAGTCCTATCCGTGCTGATGCCTGAATCGGTAATACTCCCAAGCAAATTGTCTAATTCCAGATCTTCCGTGAGGTCTGGTGTAATGATTCTTGATTCACCACCAAAAACGACTACTCCCTTTTTAATCTTATCATCCAGACTGCCACTCAAGCCTTTTACATAGTTCCACATCCATTCTTTACCTTCCCAGGTTATACTATCAGACATGTCCACCAGAAACACTGCGCTTATTTCACGTTTCGATTCCTTCTTTCCACTTAATCCTGCCAACACAATGACTACAAGCAGAAACACCATAGATCGCAAAAATGCAGAAACAATGATTTTCGGAAGTGGCAGATGACGATAAACAAATGTCGACACTATCCAAAAGATCGGCAGCGCATACAAAAACTTAAGATAACCAGGATTGGTAAATTGATATTCCATTTTATAAAAAAGTTATAAGTGCCTAAAGTGTGAAGTGAGCTAAAGTTGTAGCAAAACCACGCTCCGCATGATTAAAAAAAGCTTTTAACTTTAGGCACTTTAAGCTTTAGTTCACTTTAGTCACTTAATAGTAAGTTCTCAGGCGGTACCATCCCTCACTTTTTTGTGATAGAGCAGCCATTCGATTAAAAGCAGAAATGGCACTAGCAAAAGAAGATATTTTCCGAATTCTGTTTTTTCATCCTTTATGAGTGTTTCGGCTTCTTTTTCTTCAAATTTGAATTCCTCATCATCTACTGATTCCGGTGCAATCCTTGATTCATTACTATCGAATAGATTTGCCACAAATCTATTATTGAAGTTAGTACCTGAAATTCTATATTCCCCTGTAGATTCTATTTTATTAAAAACAAAATTTGCTTCTGTGGCATTGCCTTTAACATCATATTCTAAGACCTCGTTTTCTGGAGTTACTATCTCAATGCTCTCTGTTAAGGCATAGTTCAGCCGGTACTGCCCGCCAGTTAATAACTTACTATTATCTACCGCTTCATATGGATTCAACCACTGGATTATATTAAGTGTCATAATCAGCATCCGTAATCCATCAGATTTGGAAAAATCAAAGTCACTCAGGTCAAAGCCCAATGATATTATCTTCTTTCCTTCATACCATCCGGCAAAGGCAATAGGAGAATCGTTTAGGTTATCTGATATTTTTATTAATGGCGTTGACCAGTCAGGAGGCTTCATGGTAAATGCACTCTTAATATTTAGATCATCCAGGTTCGTAAGATGCAGCATTGTAGGATGCGTAGTGTCCCAGTCAAGCACCTTTACCGGTGATACCAGGTTATGTTCGCTGATCAGTACATTACTGAAAGCGCTACCTTCTTTTACGACTCCGGCTTGCGAGTTCGATGAATACAAATATGGAGTTACGTATAGTGAATTAACATCGGGGTTATTAACCGGGATAAATTTGTGAAATATTGCGGCATCATAGTTTTTTATAACCTCCTGTTCATATTCAGATGTCGCTATATGTGTTACTATTATCCGATGAGTACCCTGCTCTATCTTTGCTAACTCATCCTTCAAACTATAATTATCTGAAACTAATAATACGTTGATAGGCTTTATTTCATTAATTATTGCGTAAGCAGTATTATCAACTAAAAGAAAATCATCCGTCTGTATACTTGCTTTTAAGATACCGGGTGCGTTAAGATTCATCACACTTAGTGTCTTTTGTTCATTACCTGATAATTCGAATTCTTCATCCATTATTATTTCATCGTTCAGGAAAACATTTAACCTGACCGTTTTAATATCATTTGAATAGTTTTCAATTGTGGCATAAGCTTCACGCTCCGTGTAATCTTTAAACATATCCTGATATACATCCAGAGATGTAATGGCAACGTTTGCAGATTCCTCTCCAAACGTAATAAATTTTATATTTCCAGACTTTAAATTGGTAAAGTTTATTGAAGATGCCGATCTGTCTGTCAACACATACATCTCTCCTCTTTCACTGTTTTTGAGAAACGAAACTCCCAGACTCACCCCCTCATCAAGATTTGTTCCGGTATCCGTTGGCATTAAGTCGTTAATTGCTTTATTTAATCTGGCTTTATCGTCAGAGAAGTTACTGACAACTCTGGAATAGTAATTTGATGAAATAACCATCATCTTGTCCCATTGCCCCAATTTACCAATCATTTTAAGCGCTTGAGACCTGGCCATGTCAAAACGGGTTTCGTCTCCTTCAACGGTTTGCATGCTTGCTGATGAATCAACGACAAGGACAATATTTTTTCCGGATATATTAATTATGCTGGATTTAAGGTATGGTTTTGCCAGAAAGAATACAAGAAGCAATATGAGGAGTGTTTGCAGCACGAAAAGCATGTCTATCTTAAACACCCTGCTCCGTACAGTATCCTCCTTAATTACGTCCCATGGAATCAGACTCGACACATGCACTATATTCTTCTTTTTATTAAAAATATAGAGATATACTACCAGTCCGATTAATGATAAATATCCAAATGCCAGTAAATTGAGAAAACCCATAAATTAGCTTATAAAATGTATTTGATCGTGTGTAAAATTCGATGTTAATTGCATATACTACTGATGCATAATAACTTAAGGAGTATACGTTTACAACAATTATTTACCAACAGGAAATGCTCATTTCGGTAATCAATGTCATTGAATTAAGGATATTTCCCAGAACTTCAGTGTATACATACTACGTCTTAATTAATGACATAGCCCTGGTTATACCGCTTAATAATATGAAGCTCTGGAAGTGATGAAAAAAGCCGGAAGTGATAAGGAACTGTGATGCAAATTTATAAAATGAAAAAAGATTTACTGTTAAGCCTTCAACAGCCATGAACCCTTGCCTTTTGAAATATATATTCTACAATTTCACCACACCTTGCTCGAAATCAACATAATGTATTTCATGGCCGATTAGCTTAGTTGGCTAGAGAACTTCCCAATTGAACTCAGCGTGAAATTTTTAGGCTTTAGAATAACTTTAATACTCAAATAGTTTAGGTAATTTCTCACTAACCTCAACTTCCATTTGGGATGATAAATTTCCTATTTCACGTTGAATTAATGATGTTGTCACAGTCATAAGCCGATGCAATCTGACTGCTGAAGATACATGTAAACCTGTTATGCTGAAATCATCCCTTTTAGAATCAATAACTATATCTGTTTCTAATACCTCGTCTGGAATTCTACTGGTGATAAATGCCAGAACAACATGATGATGTGAACCGATTGGATTGGTCAAGCAGACAGCAGGACGTAATTTATCAGATGATAAATCATCAAATGGGAAAGGCACCAAAACAAGTTTACCCTTTATCATGGAATGGTTTGCCATCCTCCCTCGTATAAATATCTTCTTCGGGTTCTTTGAGGAAATCAAATGCTGGATTTGAAGCTGCTGTTTTAAGCCATTCTGATTCGCCTATATCTGACTCTTCCGGCAACAAGATTATGACCCGTACTTTACTTTTTTCTGCAATAGGAAGTGTTTCATCTAGGACAAGCCGATGTTGCTCGTCAATGATTCCGGTTGTTTCTATTGCTTTCATTGTATTATCCATGTTTTACCTTTCTATTCGTTCTAAATATGGAAAACGGATGTTAAATGGTAAAAATTTATATTGATCACTCTGTTTACTTTGTCAACCCAATGACAGAACTTATTTTTGCACAAATACGAAAGCATAAATCCTGCTGAGCATTAAAATGATAGCGAAAGCAAAAACATTCCAATAGCATAAATATCAGGTATTAACTTCAACTTGACACAGATGGTAATTATCACCTTTAATTCTATAATCGTCAATTGAAATCTAAGTATCAGAATTAAAGAAGCAGATCTATCTTGAAAACTCTGCTCCGTACAGTATCTTCCTTCAGTATGCCCCATGGAATCAGACTCGATACATGCACTATATTTTTCTTTTTATTAAAAATATAGAGAAATACTACCAGTCCGATTGATGCTAGATATCCAAATGCTAGTAAATTTAGAAAACCCATAAATTAGCTGATAAAATGTTTTTCACGATGTACGAATTCGATATATGCGGCATATATTACTACTGCATAATAACTTAAGGTATATACGTTTACAACAATTATTTATTAGGCTTATGTATTGTAAAACCATGTTTAGACATGTATATGTGGCGAGTCCATGGTGATGAGAGTATTCCCACATTGTCATACATAGTTATTCCAACAACTTAAAAAACTGGGTTGTCCCTCGCAAAAATCTATCTGACAATATCTATACAAAATAATTCCTCAAGATTGAACCGTTTATCTTATTCTCTTAGGGATTTTACAGTTCAGTCAGCGAGTTTATAACAATAAACCTCATAGAGACATGACAAGTATAAAGAGTAAAATAATAAACATGTAAAAGTTTACCTACAAGCACTATTCATCAGCCAAATGTGTATTACTAGGATAGTTTAATACAACATGTTTAAGCTGCTTCTTCCCATTGGTAACGATTGTGTAACCCGCCAACACGACTCAATCTGATTATTTTGATATATTCGCAAGGTCTAGATTGAACTTGTCGCTCTGCTGGAACATCCTTATCTAAACCACAATGAGTTCTGTCTTGATTGTAGTATTTAAAATAAGAAGAGAGTATTTCCTGCAAATGTCTTTCGTTTAATACGATTACATGATTGAGACACTCTCTGCGAATTGATCCAATCAATCTCTCCACATATGGGTTTTGCCATGGAGACCTTGGTGCCGTAACAACTTCCCTTATACCCATATTTGTTACGCGTTGTCTGAAATAATTTCCATATATTGAATCACGATCTCGTATCAAATACTTAGGAACCGTATCCCATGGAAAAGCTTCTACTATTTGTTGAGCTGTCCATTGGGCAGTAGTATGTTTGAATGGTATTCTGATAATAGTTATAACAAATTATAAACTTGACAATATAATAGCTTCATAATTAATATAGAAAAATGATTAAGATTTTAGTGGTTGATGATGAAGTCAAGGTATGTGAATTTCTTGTGAGGATAATGGTGGCATACGGATATGATGCTATCACCTCAAATCATGGAAAAGATGCGCTGGCTAAGGTCTGGAAAGAAGATCCTGATATCGTGCTTCTTGATATTAAGATGCCTGGAATGAACGGTATAGATGTTCTAAAATGCCTGAAAAAATCTGATCCGTTATTACCTGTTATCATTGTTACAGCAAATGATGATATTGATACAGTGGTTCAAGCTATTAAGATAGGTGCTTACGATTATGTCACAAAACCACTGAATGCTGAAAAGATTAAGATTGTAATTGAGAATGCGCACGAAGAACGATGTTTACAACGCGAAGTATACTCTCTTCGTTCTGAGTTATACAGTAAAATGTCATTGTGCGAACTCATGGGTTCAAGTGATATAACAAAAAAGATCTGTCGTCAAATAAGTATAGTTGCCCCTACAGATTTTACTGTTGTCATACAGGGTGAAACAGGTACGGGAAAGGAATTGGTTGCAAGGTCAATATACGACCAGAGCAATCGGAAGGATGGCAAGCTTGTTATGGTAGACTTAAACACAATACCTGAGACACTGATTGAAAGTGAACTATTCGGTTATGAGAAAGGCTCATTTACTGGAGCTGATAAAAGTAAGGAGGGGTTCTTTGAAAAAGCATCCAATGGCACACTCTTTCTAGATGAAATCGGAAATTTGCCTCTACATTTACAGAACAAGCTGCTTCGGTCTATAGAACAACGCCAGATAAGAAGGATAGGCGGAGAGGAAGATATATCTATTAACATTCGTATTATAGCTGCAAGTAGTAAAAGGCTTGAGGATCTTGTTTCGAGTGGAGAGTTCAGAGCAGATATTTATTACAGGCTTAAAGAATATACTATAGAGCTATCTCCATTGAGAGAACGTAAAGATGATTTACTTTTTCTTGCTAATCTCTTTTTAAACGAAACAAAGCTGGAGTTGAAAAAAGAAATTGCTGGCATTTCGGAATCAGCAACAGAAAAGCTGCTTGGCCATAAATGGCCAGGCAATGTAAGGGAGCTGAGAAATGTTATTAGAAAGGCTGTTTTAACGTGTTCTGATAGTACAGTGATAGAGGAGGTAGATATATTAATTGACGAAATTGATAAATCAGTTTCAAACGATGGGTCAGGTAATCGTCTGGCAGTAGACAGCTATACATTGGGAGAAACGATGCCTCCGTCTAATGTTGAAATAGATAATTTCGAAGGGCTTTCGTTAAAGGATTTTACAAAAAAGAGTATAAGCCGCATTGAAAAGGACGTAATATCGAATGTTTTGAAACATACAGGTGGCAACAAAAGCAAGACGGCCAGGATACTAAAGATTGATAATTCGACTCTTTATTACAAGATTAAGGAGTATGGTATAATATAGTCTTCTTTGAAGGTTTACACAAAATATCTTACACTACGACATCGCTTAAAACAGTTTACACGTACTGACAATTCTGCTTTAGTTTTTTTCATCTTACCCTTTCATCTCCTGAAAATCACCCATTACAAAATTTATTTTCTCAATAATCGCAAGTAATCGAAATTAAACCTGTCATGGCGCACGAGGCAAGTCCGTTGTATATATTCAATATATATCGAATATATACCATTGAAATATTTCCATACATAGG
>Ga0066611_10001810_pt1 | contig 11317 bp, 9 predicted proteins | sample SaaInlV_DNA_200m_FD_60376 | JGI IMG/M metagenome (GOLD analysis project Ga0066611, IMG submission 60376) | Marine microbial communities from expanding oxygen minimum zones in the Saanich Inlet - SI075_LV_DNA_200m | ecosystem: Environmental > Aquatic > Marine > Unclassified | place: British... | reverse complement strand
TGACGCGGGCCTTTGATTTGGCTTGCCGCGCGCGCGGGCTTTGCTGGATCCACTCCAGTTCGTCTGCCAGCGATTTCTGACGGGTTTCTTCCTGTTTACCTTCCAGAGCCAGGCGTTTTTGCTTTTGCACCAGCCAGCCGGAATAATTGCCTTCGTAGGGAATGCCGCGTCCGCGATCCAGTTCAAGAATCCAGCCAGCGACGTTATCGAGGAAATAGCGATCGTGGGTCACGGCGACAACGGTACCTGTATATTCTTCCAGGAAGCGTTCCAGCCAGGCGACAGATTCCGCATCGAGGTGGTTGGTCGGCTCATCCAGCAACAACATATCCGGATGATCCAACAGCAACTGACACAGGGCCACACGGCGGCGTTCACCACCGGAAAGCGTCGTCACATCGGCGTCACCTGGTGGACAGCGCAAGGCGTCCATGGCGATCTCGATGGTGCGATCCAGGTCCCATGCGTTGACGGCATCAATCTTTTCCTGCAGCTCGCCTTGTTCTTCGATCAGGGCATTCATCTGGTCGTCGTCCATAGGCTCGGCAAAGGCCATTGAGATTTCCTCGAAGCGCACCAACAGGGCCTTGGTTTCTCCGACACCCATGGTGATGTTTTCCAGCACGGTTTTATCCGCGTCCAGCTCAGGCTCCTGAGACAGATAGCCAACCTTGATGCCATCCGCAGGCCAGGCTTCACCGTTGAATTCTGTATCCAGGCCCGCCATAATTTTCATCAGGGTGGATTTACCGGAACCGTTCAGACCCAGCACACCAATCTTGGCACCCGGTAAAAATGACAGGTGAATATCCTTGAGAACTTCGCGTCCACCTGGCCATGTCTTGGACAGGCCCTTCATGGTGTAAATGTACTGGTATGACGCCATGGTGCGTAATCTTCCCTGAAAGTCGGTGTGAAAGCCGTACGGCTGTTGCAGTATGATTTGCGCCGATTTTTACCCCATTGGTGGCGCGGGTGCAATGCGGTGCCGTACCAGGGCCAGTTGGCTGGAAAATGACGCTGTGTTCCTGTAAAATTGATGGGCATCCAGAGGGCAACATCAGAAATGATCCCGGAGTGAGTACATGTCAGTAGAGCAGCCGTCTTTCGGGCGGTTTTCGGGGGAATTTGTCGACCAAACCCTGGAACAGGAATTCCGATCAACGCATTTTAAATATCTGGCCCGTCGGGCGCGGGTGTTTTTCCTGATTGTAACCCTGACGACTTTCTCGACAGTGGCCCTGATTTCACAAAGTGTGCACATGGACTACAGCGCCTGGGAATCATCTTCAGGCCGTCTAGTCGTTTTCGTGTTCGCCCTGCTTTTTCTGGTGCTCAGCTTCCGGACAACCTCGGGCAAGCAGATCGACCAGATGGCTGCGGCCCTGTATTTCAGTCTGCTGGTGGTGGCCTGGCTGTATAGTACGGAAATCGAATCAACCCCGGTTGTCTTGATCACCCGAAATCTGATTACGGTCTTCCTGGGCTATATGATCCGGCCCACAAGGATGATTTATGTCGTCGGGATCGGCGTGCTGCTATCGGTCTTTATGGTCTACGAAGTCATTTATGTGCATGAGGCAACCAGACCCGAGATCACTGCCGCCATCAGTTCTGTCATTGTCATCAACATCGTAGGTCATCATGTGGGCATGGTCAGCGACAGAAACTTGCGGGTCAATCACTTGCTGCATCAGCAGGCAGAGCGGCTGGCGATTGATGCAGAAGCATCCCGTGCGGCAGCGGTTAAGGCAAATAACTCCAAATCGGAATTTCTGGCGGCCCTGAACCACGAATTGCGAAACCCGCTGAATTCCGTCGTGGGTTTTTGCGAGGTTTTGAACCAGACATTTGACGAGCACACGACCGACATGCAGCGAGAATCTGTTGAATATATTTCATCTGCCGGAAAGCACATGACCGAGATCACCGACCAGGTGCTGGATCTGGCACGCATGGAAAGCGGCCATATCGAGTTGAACCCGGAGAGCGTCAGTGTTGATGCTATGGTGAAGAACTGCGTCGGCCTGATCGACATCGAAGCCAAGGAACATCACCTGACATCTGAGATCGAGGTTCCGGCCCCCTCACCTGTTATCTGGGCAGATGCCACACGGGCGCGGCAGGTTCTGCTGAACCTGTTGACCAACGCTGTCAAATATAATCACGACGGTGGGCACATCACCGTCAAGGTACAGGAAGTTCCGCAGGCCATTCGTATCTCGGTATCAGACACAGGCGAAGGTATCCCACCCGAACGATACGACGAATTGTTTGAACCCTTTAACCGGCTGGAAATGGAAAAGGGCAACATCAAGGGATCCGGTATTGGTTTGTCCATTGCCCGGAAAATTGTCGAGGCCATGGCCGGCCGCATGGGTGTTGAAAGCGTTGTAGGAGAAGGTTCCACCTTCTGGTTCGAACTTCCACTGCCTGTCGTAGAAACTGCTTAGGCTAAACACCTTCCAGCCAGGTTGCGGCTTCACCCCATAGATTGTCGCGCAAGGGTTCCTTGAAAAAACCGAAATGGCCAATGCTTTTCAATCCGGCATCGGCCGGGGCCAGATTGCGCCAGGTGATATCCGCCTTTTCAAATCGCCCGATGACACTTTGATGATAATCAGCCGAAACGTAGGTATCGTCCTTGAAACTGAAGGCCAGAATTGGTGCGTCGTAGCTGGCGTAACCGCTGAAATCAAGGCTTGGGTCCCCGAACAGATAATCCGGGTGTTTGCACCACAGTGACCATTGCAGGGCAACATTCCGCGGCAGGTCAGCCAGGCCCAGGCGTTTGCCGGGATAATGCCCCAGCAGATGTGTCAGGCCAGGCATCAAAATCATCCACATGAAGCGCAGGATTATTCGTTTGGGCAGATATTTCAGTCCGTGCCAGTGTCCATGATGACCACCAATGGCTGCAACTGCCATAAATCCATCGATCAAATCGATATTGGGCACCAGTCCCATGGTTTGCCCACCGCTGGAATGCCCGATCGCCAGAAGCTTGTTGTCGGGCCACTGTGCCCTCGCCCACGCGAGAACGCCGGGCGCATCCAGACAGGCCCAGTCGCTCATGCGGGCCGAAAACCCTTTCAGACTTGCAGGTCGGGAGTCGCCATTTCCCCGCACATCATAGGTCAGAACTTCAAAGCCCTTGTCCGCGAGAAAACCGGCAAAGGCGCGGTAATATTGTCGGGGAACACCCAGGGCGGCATTAATCACCACGGTACGCTGCAATCGAGCAGTGGGTGCCGCCGGGAAATGTGTCGCCGCCAGCGAAAAGCCATCGGTTGCCGGTATAACAAGATCAGGCATTTTCCCCCCGGGGTGAACTGTGTAGATAAGTTATGTAGTTAACGTTTACGTAAACGTCAAGTTCCAGGGTTGATGGAAAAGGATGCCGAGGCACCGAAAGCATTCGCCAGATCAGATTTGCGGAGGATCGTCCGGGATAAGCTTTGCCAGGTCCGGCACTATCTCACAGTTCCCGAGGCCCTGAAAATATGCAGGGTCAACGATCACCTTGCTGGCGCGGGTTCCACCTCCGAGGATGACGCGATCAAATTCCATCACCCTTGCATCGACCCAGACAGCCAGGCCATCAGGCAAGGCAATGGGTGTGACGCCGCCGATTTCCATGCCGGTATGCAAGCGGGTCTCCTCTGCCCCGGCAAAACTGGCCTTGCGAGCGCCCAGCTTCTTTCTGACAACCTTATTCACATCCAGCCGACAATTTGCCAATACAATACACAGGGCGTATTTCTCCTCGCCGGTCTTTGAGCGCACCAGGATAGCGTTGGCCGAGTTCGCAAGATCGTATCCATAGTGGGCGCAAAACTGTGCGGTATCAGCCAATGCCGGATCACAATCGATGATCTCGAAGGCGACACCGGCTGCCTCCAGTTCCTGACGAATGCGTTTTTCCATATCCACGGCGATTGTCGTCTCAGTCATCTGATATGCTTAACTTTCTGATTCGGACGCGCCTGCTGAAATGGCAGCCCTAACTGTCGCCAGCAAGTCTTCATTGGTGGTCTGTGATTTGACCAGCACAGCCATGACATTTTCCGCCAATTCTCGCGTCGTCTCTTTTGCCGAAAAGATGATAACAGGTGTTGGTGCGCCGCTCTGCCCCGTCAGAAGTGGCAGCAGGTCTTCGCCTGAACCATCTGGCAAGGCGAGGTCCAGAATAACCAGATCAAAGGATTGCCGCTGCAGAAGACTTCTTGCCGAAGCGACAGAGCTTGCGGCCACACAATCACAAAAATCTTCCGCCAGGGCAGACAGAATAACCGAAACATCCGTATCGTCTTCAACATGCAGGACCCGTGGCTTTTCTGAGGCAACCCTTCGCACCCCTCGATTAATTGCAGCGGTCAACACGGCGGTATCGACCGGTTTGGCAATCCAGTCGACGACATTAACAGAGTTGCCATTTTGCAAAACTGCATTTTCCTCGGCGCTGGCGGACACAACAATGACCGGCAAATCCTTCGTATGATCCTCAGCCCGGATATCCCGCAGGAGGGAAATGCCATCTTGATCCGGCAGTTCCAGATCAAGCGTCATGGCTACATAAGTATGGGCCTCCAGCTTGCTTCTGGCTTCCGCCGCTGTAAAAGCCGTATCTGTGGAAAAGCCATCATTGTGCAGCATGGCCGCCAGAATTCGGGAAACATCCCTGTCATCTTCACAGACAAGAATCCGGTCCCTGGCGATGCCTCTGTCTTCGCTTGCGGGTGCAGGCGAAAGTGCCGGGAGTTCAAAATAAAAAGTAGTGCCATGCCCTGGCTCGGAGGCGAAATCAATGACGCCATCGTGGTTGTTGATGATCGCCTGGCAAATACTGAGGCCAAGACCGGTACCACCAATTTGGCGTGTGTCGGAAGAATCTGCTTGCGAGAAACGTTGGAATATCCTGTCGCGAAATTCCTCCGGTATACCCGTTCCGTGATCGACAACAGAAACCCGCCAGGCATCGCCCTTTGGATCAAGCCGGACTTCAACGGTATCACTGTCACCGGAAAACTTGGCCGCATTGGAAAGCAGATTGGCCAGAACCTGCATCAACCGGGCATGATCGCCAAAGACCTTCACCGGACCATCCGGAATCAAAAGATCGATCCGGACATTGTGTTCGGCGGCATAAGTTTCGTGCGCCTTTGTGGCTTCTTCCACCAGTTGACCCAGATCCAGGTCAACCATGTTGAAGTCCATTTTACCTGCTTCAATTTTTTCGATATCGAGAATGTCGTTGATCAACAGAACCAGGCGTTCCGAGTTCTTGAAGGCGATTTCCAACATCGCTGTGAGTTTTTCCGGCAATTTGCCAACGATCCCGGACCGGATCAATCCGAGTGCCCCTTTGATGGACGCAAGCGGTGTGCGTAATTCGTGGCTGACGGTTGAGACAAATTCCGATTTCATCTTGTCGGCCAGCTTCTGTTCGGTGATGTCCCGCACCACACAGGTAAATTTGCGCTGCCCGGCAATCTTCATTTCGCTGATGCCGATATCCAGCGGAAATTCTTCCCCGCTACTTCGCAATCCCTGAATTTCCCGGCCAGCGCCAACAATCGTTATGTCGCCGATGCTTCGATAAATTCTGAGATATTCCTCATATTCATCGCACCAGGGTTGGGACAGCAAACCCCACAGTCTGGTTCCGATCAAATTGGCGCTGTCATAATCGAATATCTTCGTTGCAGCCGGATTAATTGATTCGATAACGCCCTGATCATCAAATGTAATGATGCCGTCGACAACGGTTTCAACAACGGCACGAACCCGGGCTTCACTGACCAGGGCCCTTTGCGAAGCTTCTTTCAATTCACCTGTGCGCTGATCGACCAGTATTTTGACCTGTCGGTTCTGTCTCGAAATTGTGGTGAAAAATACCGCGGTTAGCAGCGAAATAACCAAAATAGCGAGGGATGAGCCGGCAGCAGCTGTGTACCAGTTTGTAGCCAATCGGGTCACAGTGGGGCGGGCAACAAATTTCCAGGTGCGTCCACCAACACTTAAATCATGATTAAAGACAATATTCTGCGTGGCAGCGTCATAATCCAGCTCCGGGGCTTTTTCAGTTCGGGACCGGGAGCTGTGCATGAAGATCAGCTCGTGCTTGTTTTCCGACCCTTCATCAAAAAGATAGAAATCAATTCCTGCCGGATCACGCACAGCCTCGCTGGCTGTTGATGAATTGAGGGCCGTATCAACCATGCGGCTTATGCGGAAAACACCAACTGCAAATCCGAGCAAATTCCCCCTGCGCAAGGCAACTGTGGATATGTCGGTATTGTTTCGAAAGACCGGCGAAAAGATCAGAACGCCTGCCGGGTCTTTGGGTGATTGCACCAGATTGATCCGGGCGCTGGCGACGCTGGTGTTGCTATCCCTGGCCTGTTCCAGCGCCTTTAACCGGGCTGGATTGGTGCCAAGATCAAATCCCAGGGCACTTTCATTGCCGATATGGGGATAGATATAGAATACCGGAAAATATTCTGGTCGATCCCTACTCACCGGTCCCATTTTCTTGTCGGCCAGTTGTTGCCTAAAATGATAATTGAGAAACCCGTCCCGACGCGCGGCAGCTTCATAATAATCAATTTGCTTTACCGGCACACGCGGCACCCATTCCAGCGCCTGGTAAGCATGCTCCTGGGCGTCCCGACCGGAAATCTCAATCAACCGGTCAAAATCTTTTCGGTCCAGATCGGTTTGCAGCGTAATGTAGGCAACGAGGGTATTTACGATCGCCAGTTCGTTGATGATGCGGTTTTCAACAGCTGCAAAGCGCTGTGACGCATTATGTTCAAAATCCAGCGCGAACTTCGTCTTGCCGTATTCGAGAATCGCCAGATGCGAAACAACGGCAAACACAATACCAATAAAGCCGATAATATATGCTGGCGTATCTATCCGGTTCAGGATTTTCGTCAACAATCAAACTCCAGCAAATCTCCACCCCTTTACCGGCTGCAATTACAAAACATTCAGTATTCTTATACCTTAAATTGGAAACTTATGAGTGGTTGCAAATCCACATGGTTCAAATTTCCCCATTTTCCACAATTATCAAGCCCTGGCGTCCGTCAGTCACGTCTTTTCGATTAAAATAATGCCCAACTTTCCGTTGGTCATGGGAAAGATTACCTGGACCCGCCCACCCTCTCCATTTTCCCGGCCGTTTTCAAGCAACACCATATTGCCACTAATCCCGGCCTTGAGAGTAATCCGATGCAGTTCCCTGAAATGACCATTTGCAAAGGTTACGATCCGGATGGCCGTGCGGCTTTCATTCGGCACAATCAAATCAACGATACCATCACCGTTGACATCAGCTGACGTCGCCAACTGCATGCTGCGCATACCAATACCGTGATTGGAAAAACCGTGCGCCTCATACACTGGCTCCAGTTGATCTTCAGCAAGGCGAAACAGTTTCAACACGACACCGAGGTGCGGTGTGATAACGGCGGCGATTTCGATCTTGCCGTCGCCGTCAAAGTCTGCCGCTGATATCAGGTTGAGCCAGCGATAAGCCCGCCCGATGGGTTTGGATTCAGCCCGCGGCGATATCTGGTCATCTACAACTGTGAAAGCCGATATTCTGGCACCACCATCGAAACCGCTTTTGATGGCAACCAGTTCCTGGCGACCATCTCCGTCAATATCCCAAAACCGTACACGCCGATCTTCAAAGACGAAATCCGCAGGTAGCAGGTAATTCAGTTCCTGGCCCGTATCCTTTCGAACCCTGATCCCGGTCGCTTCCAGATCATCCCCAAGCACACCGTGGTCATATCGCTGCGATGGTCCGGTCAACCACGCCTGCATCTTGCCATCTGCCGAAATTGTTATCTCTCCGTCTGGTAGACCATCAGCAGGGGGGACCATTTGAACTACACTGTCATGAGAGACAAATTCCAGGGAACCCACGGGGCCGGTCAGTTTATGGCGCAAACCAGATGCTTGCCGGATCACGAACTGACCGTTTTCAATGTCAATGGCTTCGACATCAGCTGGCGGCAATATCTGAAAAAACCGGACTTTTGATCCAGCCTGGCTGCTGTGACTTGCAAAAATAACAGCAATCCATATTGCAATTGCGGTCACAAATCGTAATTTCCAGTAACAGGTTCTTCGCAGGACGTGGCCAGGGTGCATATCGATCTCAGGTTTTTATGGGTTGCAATGGATTACTCAGGCGACAGGATACCCTGTGTAGGACTTTTGTCCCGTGAAAACAGGCATGTACACCTGGAGTTGATGTCAACAAACGGATATCCTGAGGCCCATGAGCAGCATTGATGAGTTGCGCCTTCGTCTGGAAGACGCCGAACAGAAATTTGGCTTGCAAACGGCAGAAACCAGCCAGTACAGCGTACGTCTGGTGAAAGTTGTCGATGCGATTGTCGACGACCTCTGGGCGCAGCGGCGTGACAACGAACGCCTGAGCTTCGAGAACGAAGAATTTCGCTCAATGCTGATGACTTTGTTGACCACGATGGAAGGTGGCGACAAGAAACAGTTGCGCGACCTCATGTCGAATATGGTGGAGCGAATCACCACGCTGATGGCTGCCGGAGCCGGAGCCCCCGCCAGTGCTCCTGTTCTGGAGAAATATCCCGAGCCAGAGCAGGAATCAAATCCAGAGCCAGCACCTGAGATCGTCGCGCAAGCACCCGAGGATGTACCGCCCGCGCCGATAGTCGAAGAACCGGCACCAGTCCAAGCACCTGATGTTGATCCGTCTGATGTCGATACCATCACGGCAGCCGTAGCAGAACTTGCCAACAATACCGACTCGATCAAACCGGTTCTTGATATCGGCCTGGCACCCTCTCCTGAGATCGCGCCGGAGCCTGAACCAGTAAGTGCGCCGGAGCCTGAATCAAACCCGGTACCCGCTGAAATTTCGGCAGTTGAAAAGAAGCCAAATAGCGGTGAGTTCGCCGATCTCTATGATGTTCTGGACGACATCCGTGAGCTGATCGGTGAGTGGACGGTCGTTGATCATTCGTTACCAGACAGCAGCGAACAGGTCTGATGTCTTCGGCAGACGTGGTGGTCATTGGCGCCGGTGTGATTGGCTGTTCAATCGCCTTTGAACTTGCAAAGTCCGGTCTGGCACCTGTTGTCGTCGACAAACTTCCTGCCGCCGGATATGGCTCAACCAGTTCTTCCAGCGCCATCATCCGCAGTTTCTATTCCACCCGGGCCGGATCCGCGATGGCCTGGGAATCGACACAAATCTGGAAAAACTGGGCGGATTATACGGAGCACGCAGATGAACGCGGTGCTGCCACTTATCGCCAAACAGGCTGTCTGCTGATCAATAGCCGCAAAGATGAATTCGTCGAAGTTATCCGCGCCATGATGATCGAAACCGGTATTCCTTTCGAGGACTGGAGCACGGATGTTCTGGCAGACAAATTGCCGTGGCTCGACCTTCACCTGTACGGGCCACCGCGACTGCTGGAAGACGAAGGCTTTGCCGAACCCGCAGATACCCTGGTGGACGGTGCGCTGTATTTCCCTGAGGCCGGATATGTCAACGACCCTCAACTGGCTGCACACAATCTGCAATGTGCGGCAGAGATTCATGGTGCCACATTCCGTTTCAATGCCGAAGTAAAGGCAATACGCCAACGGAACGGCCGGGTCGATGGTGTTGATCTGGCGGACGGAACGATCATAACTGCGCCGATTGTCGTGAATGTCGGGGGCCCTCATTCTTCCTACATCAACAAACTGGCGGGCGTAGACAAGGACATGACGGTTCGCCACCGCCCCTTGCGCAAGGAAGTTTGTTATGTGCCGGGACCGACAGGCGTTGACCTTGAAGATCAGGGACTGTTTATCGCGGATATGGATGTTGGTGGATATTGCAGGCCTGAGACTGGCAACAGGCTTGTTGTAGGCAGTACCGAGCCAGCTTGCGACGCTCTTACCTGGGTTGATGACCCGGATGATTATAACACCGGATTCAGTGAACAATGGAATGTTCAGGTCATGCGCATGGCCATGCGTATTCCGACACTGGGAATTCCGGGTCAGGCGTCCGGCATAGTGGCTTTGTATGATGCCAGTGAAGATTGGGTGCCAATTTATGACCGGTCTGATTTGCCCGGCTATTACATGGCGTGTGGGACCAGCGGCAACCAGTTCAAGAATGCACCTGTCGCCGGTGCATTAATGACAGCCCTGATCAAAGCTTGTGAAGCCGGCCACGACCATGATCGCCAGCCCTTGCAATTTGATCTGGCACATACAGGCCAGTCCCTTGATCTCGGGAATTTCTCCCGTCGCAGATCAATTCACCAAAGCAGTTTTTCAGTACTGGGTTAAATCGAGGTGACCCGGGTCAGCCAAAGCCAATGGCAGCGGCGATTTCCTTGCGCAGGTCGGGGGCTGAAATAGGTTTGGTCAGAACCTTGGTAGCGCCTGCCTGTTCGGTGACTTCATGCATGAATTTGTCGCTGTCACCTGTCAGAATCAGGATCGGAATACCGGCCAGTTTCGGGACTTTGTTGCGACGCACCAGGTTTGAAAATTCCAGTCCGTCGACATTCGCCATATGCAAATCGCAAATAACCAGATCGGGTGGCTGATTGGCTGGATGTTGCAAATAATCCAGCGCCTGTTGCCCGTCTTCGGCCTCAATAACATTATTGATTTCGACCTGGCTCAGCAGGCTTCGAATGATCATGCGCATGGCGCGTTGATCATCAACAATCATGATACATAATTCACTTAGCGGATCGTCTGACATCAAACCTCCGTTGCGTTCCACCGATAGTACGGTGGGCAGCTTCTACAAAATACCAAAAAGACTTCACGCCATTGTCGATAAAAAATGTCAGCTTTCTACTGGTTTCGGCTCGGGCAGAAAATCAACAGAGTTCATCAGCTTGTTTTCCTGATTGATCAGGGCACCCAGATTCTTACTCTCAACAGTATAGGCCAACCATTCTTTATCGGCCCAGAGGGCTGCTCGCTTGGCCTCACGGTCACCTGCATTTTCATAGGCCCAGATGTGCATATACTGGTTCGGATTGCCGGTTTCCGTCGTCATATAGGCCAATGGTGCTCCCAGACAGCGTTTCTGCGGTGGCAAGCCAAGACGGGCGTAGAGTTCCATGTGCTGTTTCAGCGTTCCGGGACGGCAAGTATAGGTGCGAACATCCAAAAGCATATCAAAGGTCCTTCAATCAGTATTTATTTGGTTTGATCATAGCCCGGACAGGGCACGAGCGAAAAGGCGTACGCCACAGAATAAGCGGGTTTACTTTCGCTTTAGTTTGGCGGGATC
>Ga0066611_10001806_pt1 | contig 11329 bp, 13 predicted proteins | sample SaaInlV_DNA_200m_FD_60376 | JGI IMG/M metagenome (GOLD analysis project Ga0066611, IMG submission 60376) | Marine microbial communities from expanding oxygen minimum zones in the Saanich Inlet - SI075_LV_DNA_200m | ecosystem: Environmental > Aquatic > Marine > Unclassified | place: British... | reverse complement strand
GAAAAGACACAGTTCGCCTACCTCAAGGGGGGCTATCATGGCGAAACATTGGGCGCGCTTTCTGTCTGTGGTCTGGACATTTTTAGAACAAAGTTTGAAAAGGTTCTGGCCCCTAATTTACCAGTTGATGGGCCAGACTGTTTTCGTTGTCCGTATGGCTTGCAACGTGAGAGCTGTAATGCGGAATGTTTTGAGCCGATGGAAAAAACATTGTGCGAAAACGCCGATCGAGTCGCGGGAGTGATTGTCGAACCCTTAGTGCAAGGGGCGGCGGGGATGATGATGTATCCCCCGGTGTATTTGAAAAAACTGCAAGCGATTTGTGAGTCATTGGAAATACATCTGATTTTTGATGAAATCGCAGTTGGGTTTGGGCGTACCGGGTCGCTTTTTGTGTGTGAAGCCCACGACCTTCAGCCTACATTTCTCTGTCTGTCGAAAGGTATCACATCAGGGTACCTTCCTTTATCTGCGACCTTGACCAGCGATAAAATCTATTCTGCTTTCTACGGAGACCGCAGTGATTTATTTATTCATAGTCACAGTTATTCGGCGAACCCTCTAGCTTGTGCGGTGGCGAATGAAACCCTGAAAATGTTGACAGAAAATAATTTTCTGCAAACACTGAAACCTAAAATTGCGGCCATTAAAGAAGGGGGTAAGCTCTTTGATGGATTGGCAGGAGAGTTCCGCCAGACGGGGATGATCGCCGCTATGGAACTCGTTAAGGATAAAAAAGAGAAGTTTTCCGCTGATAAACGAGTCGGCTATCAGATATTTTTGGAGGGTTTAAAAAGAGGGCTTTTTCTGCGACCTTTGGGCGATGTGGTTTATTTTATTCCTCCCTTGGTTATCACCGAAGAAGAGATCGCCGTCATGCTAACAACGGCACGAGACTGTATCCATGCCGTTCTAAAAAAAGGGTGAACTCTGGCAATGTCCGGCGGTTTCATTCCATCAATGAGTTTTTGCTAACTGAGCCCAGCGATAGGCTGGTTTAATTTGGAGTTAATTATGTATGAGGTCACTGTTAAAACTGGTTTTTCAGCCGCGCACCAATTGCGGTTGTACGATGGGAAATATGAAAACCTGCATGGGCACAATTGGTCAGCTCAAGTCATGGTAGAGGCCGATGATCTCGATGCGATGGGTGTCGGCATTGATTTTGTAAAATTAAAGCAGTTTGCGGAAGAGGCGTTGAGTGAACTGGACTATCAGAATATCAATGAAATACCGCCTTTTGACAAGTTGAACCCTTCAGCTGAAAATATCGCCCGCTGGTTATTCATGAAAATTAAGGAAAAAGTCCAGACTCCGAGCACGCGGGTAAAACGTGTGGAAATCTGTGAAATGGAAGGTTGTGGTGCCAGCTATTTTGAATGATTTTTTATACCGTTGATTTGCCTCTTGAGCAGGGATTTCGGGTTTTAATCCCTGCTTTCTTCATTGCTCGCCTTCCTAAAGTTGAAAAAATACCTTCCGACCGACCCTTGGCCTCAAAAAATCTCGTAGAATCCAACGAGCCTAATTTTATTAGCCTTAAATGGCTATTTATATCCATATTGATGTTGATTGCTCAGTAACTATTTAATAATCAACTAGTTAGTTGTATTTTTGTAAATATTTTTTATGTGTGAATAATTTTTATAACTCTTTTTAAAATAAGGGGTAATTTTGTTTTATGACAAAATTGGTGTATTTGGAAATTAAAGTATGTTGACAAAAGCAATTGATTTCTTTATAGTTATTTCATTCTTAAAAAATCAATTGGAGTTTTCGGCGACATTTGCGGGGTTTTTACCTGAATGTTCCGGGTGGTGGCTTTCAATTCACAGGAGCCACTTTTTAGGCCCAAGTTGGGCTGAAGATTCCTCACTTATTACCGATAGGTTAGTTGAGTAAAGTTTTTCGTTATGAAAAACGGAATTTACAGCAACCATTTTTAGGAGGGATCGGATCATGAAGGACCCGGTAGCCGATTTTTGGGGAAATATTGAGTATGCTTTGGATCAAGGAGGATTTCGGTACATTCTTGAGGATCTAGTCAGTAAGGTTCGTGAGAAATTGGACGACTCTTCTATCACCGCACAGTCTATTGACCGCAAGGACTCTTATTCGGAGATTGCAGCTGTTGCGCAAAAGGATGGTTTGGAAGATTTTGCTCTGGCTTTGCGTTTCGCTAAAGACTGATCATCGAAGAGTTATAAAGTAAATAATTTTGTCAGGAACCATCCTCTGCTTTGATGTGTGCGGTTGATTCTGGCAGATAGAAGAATATTCGGGAAACCCAACATCCCGATTGTTTAGCCTCAGTACCTCATGAAAGCCTCGATCTCTGTCAGGAGAGACCGGGGCTTTCTGTTTTTGAGATATCATTTTCTTCCTTTCATTCCATTGACCCGTATAATACGGATAGCCTAAGCGCATTGTTTTTAAAGATCGGACGAAACGATGGTTCATTTGATTGAAGATTTAGCCGTATTACTTCTGGTCTCCCTACCGATTAATCTTTTTTTTCATAAAATTAAGCTGCCCTCTGTCATGGGCTACCTCGTCGCTGGCATTCTGATCGGGCCGTATGGGTTGAAACTGATCTCAGATGTTGCTTCCGTTAAAGAGCTGGCGGAAATAGGGGTCATTCTACTTTTATTTGTGATTGGGTTAGAATTTTCGCTGGGCCGTTTGCTTAAAAATTTAGCGTCCGTTATAGGGGTTGGCAGTCTGCAATTGGGGGGAACCACAGCTTTGGGCTGGTTCATTTTCAGCGAGATGGGGTTTCAGCAAAATCAGAGCATTGCTTTGGGGCTGATCGTTGCTTTGAGCAGTACGGCCATTGTCATGAAAATGATCACCGACCGGGCTGAAATCGACACGTTGCATGGAAAACTTTGCATCGGCACGCTACTTTTTCAGGATTTATGTGTGGTTCCCATCATGCTTCTGCTCCCGCTTCTGGCACAGACGCAGGTTATTTCTGGCACAGACCTTGTCTTGGCGATGTTCAAATCTCTGACAGCTGTGGTGTTGATATTTTTTCTTTCGCGGTTGATCGTTCCCAAGGCTTTGGTTTGGGTTGCCCGTGTAGGAAATAAGGAACACCTCACCTTATCGGTATTATTCCTCATTCTTGCTACTGGTTGGGCTTCGCAGAAGTTAGGGTTAACGTTGGCAATGGGGGCTTTGATCGCCGGAATGATCATTGCGGAGTCAGAGTATAGCCATCAAATTGTTCTCGATATTCTTCCTCTGCGAGACTATTTCAGCAGTATCTTTTTTATCTCGGTGGGCATGCTTCTGCAAGTACAGGTTTTTATCGACTCGATTTGGGTTTGTCTGGCATTATCTATTGGGGTGGTTTTGATCAAAGGTTGTCTCGCTGGGCTGGCTTGTTTAGGGGTTCGCATGCCTTTAAGAATTTCTTTTGTCGTGGGGATGCGATTGGCGCAAGTGGGAGAGTTTTCTTTGATTCTCTCAGGGATGGCTTTGGATCAAGGGTTGTTCGATGCTCATCAATACCAGATATTGCTCATTGTCTCGATTCTTTCCATGTTGTTCGCGCCTTTAATGATCCAAGCGTCAACGGCTCTCTCTATCCGCATTTTTTCTAAATGGAAGCATGAAGAAACTGATCCAGTTGAAGAGTTGGACCTTAAAGAACATGTCATCATTGTTGGTTATGGTCTGGGCGGACGAACGCTCGCGCAAGTGCTTCTAGAAACCCAGATTCCTTTTCTGGTATTGGATTTGGATGGAGAGCAGGTGAAGCGGGCTTTGACAGAAGATATCAAAACTCATTATGGCGACTGCACTCAAGAGGAAATTTTAAGGCGGGCGGGCTTGAAAGAAGCGCGAATGATCGTATTTTCGATTCCCGATTATACGGCGACCGAAAAAGCGGTGCGCTTGGCTCGAAAAATGAATGATCGTATCAATATTATGGTACGAACCCGTTTAACGGCTCAGGTGGAGGAGCTCAAATTGGCGGGGGCCGATGAAGTCATCCCCGAAGAATTTGAAACCTCTATTGAGATTTTTTCGCGGGTTTTGCGAGATTATCGAATTCCCAACAATATTATTGAACAACAGGTAGAATTAATCCGGTTGGAAGGTTATAGCATGTTTCGCGGGCTGTCATTGAATACGGCGAGCTTGAAAAAGTTTTCCACCTACCTGACCGCTACCCTCACTGAGTCGTATCTGGTTTTCGAGGGAAATTGGGCCTGTGAGAAATTGCTGGCAGAAATAGATATAACGGCTTTAACAGGAGCGGTTGTTATTGCCGTTGTTCGAAAGAATAAACCGCATCCTAACCCGGGCTCCGATTTTGTTATTCTTTCGGGGGACATTCTCATTCTTTTTGGCAGTCATATTCAACTCGACCGTGCGATCACCTATTTGGGGTCGGGTCAGCAACCGAATCAAAAAACTATTTAATTCTGGAAATAAGAGCGTATGACTATTACCAAGGCTGTGATCCTTGCGGCGGGGATGGGTTTGAGAATGAAAGAAATGGGGGAAGGCATTCCCAAAGGCTTTATCCATATTGGTGAAAGGCCTATTATTGAACATTCACTGAGAGCCTTGATCGCATCGGGTATTCAAGAAGTCTTGATCGTTACCGGTCATCAGTCTGAGTATTATGAGAACCTGAAGGCGACTTATCCGGAAATCAGTACCGTAAGAAATTCTGAGTTTGCTGACACGGGCACTTTATGCTCACTGTGGTGTGCGCGGAATTTTATTGATTCAGATATTATATTATTGGAGTCAGATTTGATTTATGAGCCGACGGCAATAAGCGAGCTTTTAAATATCCCTTACAGTGATTGCCTTTTATTATCGGGAACAACCCATGCGGGTGATGAGGTTTATGTCGAAGCGGATGAAAATGGCGTGTCTCAAATTTCAAAAGACAAAGATCGAATTAAAAACTCTGTTGGCGAATATATGGGCATTGCAAAAATTTCAAAGCGCTTATATGCAAAACTGGAAAGCATCGCTGTAACCTCATTGAAGAAGAACCCGAAACTCAGTTACGATATGGACAGTCTTGTTCAGATTGCACCGGAACACCCAATACATGTTTTGAAACTAGAGGGGGTGGCTTGGGCCGAAATAGATGATCTCACGCAATTGGAACAGGCTAAGAAAGTATGGAAAAAAATCAACTCTCTTTGCCCCCGCATTTCAGAAACCCTTTGAATCTTTTTTGAAAATCTACCTCTAAAGATTACTCATGAACTCAGGTTGTATGAGGCATCGTATGATATCCCCACGTGAAACCACTCCAATGAGTTTTCCTTCTTTGACGATGGGAAGCCGAATGATATGAAAATCAGCCATCATTTTTATCATTTCCGTAAGCGGCGTATCAGGGTTGGCAACGGCAACGTCAGGAGTCATGATATCGCTCGCGGTGGTTCGAGCCAGCTCACGGCCATCGTTAACGGCGTTTAATATGTCGATTTCAGTCACAATGCCAATGACTCTGCCGTCCTCTTCGGTGACTGGCATCCCACTGTATTTTTCTGAAATAAACTGTAGCGCAATATCTCGTGCGGAAGCATTCTTCTTGGCCGAAATTGCAGGCCGTGTCATGATTTCATAAGCGGTTTTATCTTCCATTTTCAATCACATCCTCTCTCAGCAAACCGGCAGACCGACTGCCAAATTCCTGAAAATAAATTGTTTTTCCTATAGTAGAGATACACAAGCGGGGATAATAATTCCATTAAAAAATATAAGGCGGTGGAAAACAACTCATTTGAATTCGTACTCCGTATCAGAGACCCACACGATAGATAGGGTATCGGGGAAAATAGTTCCTCGATCGATAAACGTGGTTTCGATTTGCTCTTGGGTGAGGTTGATAGCTAGTTTGAGGTTGGCTCCAGAAAGATCGGCATGGTTCATATAGGCATTTTCAAAATTGGCTCTGCTGAGGTCCGAGTCGGTCAGGTCTGCAGCAATGAGTTCAGAGTTGGTGAAGTTGGCGTCTGAAAGATTGGCGTGGGATAAAAAAACGCCGGTCATAAGGGTGTCGCTGAGATCAGCACCCTTCATTTGAGCGTTTTTCAAATCGGCCCCTTCAATATTTGATTCTTTTAGGTTGGCATGACTGAAGTCGGTGGATTTCAAATTAGCCTCGACTAAATTAGCTTGCGTAAGAACCGCTCGCACAAAATTAGCCTTGGGACCACGTGTTCGATATAAAAGCGTTCGATGAAGCTGTGCGCCTTCAAAATTTGCGGAGCTGACATCGGCTTCACAGAGATCGGCAAAGCTGAGATCGGCATCTTTCAAACATGCTTCAATGAGAACTCCTGAACTGAGGTCGGCTTCCTTGAGGTCGGCTCCGGTTAAATCTGCATGATGCAGTTTTCTTTTTGAATTTTCGGCGTTAGATTTTGCTGAGCTCATAATAAAATATTCATAGGTTAAATGTTTCAGACATTCGAGGTTAATTGCTGACAGGAGTTTCGTCAAGGGGCAAGCTAAAAAATCAGATGCCAGCGTCCCATGACCATGATAACCTGTGGCTTCGAATCTGCAACTGGGGAAAATGATGCCTGAATTAGATATAAACAAGCTATCGATACCGAAAGAGTCGGGACGGAAATTAGACTTGATATTGGCTTTGCATATGGGCTGGAAGCACTGGTCGGGCAATGAATTGAGTGCGGAACTGCATTTAGATGAATGGGATGAAAAAAATTCCAATGTTTCTATTCCAAAGTTCTCCACAGAGTGCGATGCTTTTTTCGAACATGTTGCGGCCTATTTCATAAACTTGGATATGGGTTTTACTGCCAACTATTTGGTTTCCGATCAAATGTGGCAAGTGGTGATAGAAGTAGAAGGTGAAAAATTTTCTGCTAAAGACTATGAGTTGCCTTTTGCCGGTTCATTGGCGGCAATTTGTGCGATACGGAAAATCAAACAAAGCTGAACCGATTTTTATAGGGGTGGGAATGGAATTATCAAACAAGGTGAAAATAATAATTGTAGGTCTGTTCATTTTTCTAGGCGTTAGCATCAGCCCAGCATTTTCTGCAACAGAAAAGCAAGATGATATCAGAAAATTGTTGAAAGTTTCTGGCATTCTTGATCAATTGAGTTATATGCAAGATTCACTCATGAACAATGTTTCGATGATGGTGACCGGGCCCTTCCCAAAAGTGCCGGACGCATTTTGGGGTGAGTTCAATCAATTAGTCGGAAAGAAACAAATGGAAGATCTGATTGAACGTGTGATTCCGGTTTATGAAAAACATATGTCGCCTGAGACGGTGAAAAAATTAATCGCCATGTTTGAAACTCCATTTTGGAATGAATGGAAGGATAAGATGCCGCAAATTAGCCGAGAAGCAGGTCTTATTGGCAGTGAATGGGGCAGAGAGTACACCCAGTCAAAAGCGTTCAACGAAAAACTAGAGGGCTTGGTTAAAAAATATGAGTTGGAAAAACTGAACCCGGCTTCGACAAAAAAGAATTAGAAGTCGAGGTGTAAGACCTAATAATTATCTTCTCGATGCAAGACTTCTCGTCCGCACCCATGCACAACTCAAAAGAATTGTCACGATTAAACCAACACAAATTAAAGAAAATAGGTTAGAAAGATCACCAAATTGATCAAATAAGTAGAAAGTTTCATCATATATTTTCGCAAAATAGTTACGTACGTATTGCGAATTCAATCCCGGCCCGCGAATCACTACCTCGGCCTCTGGAACGTTTTCCAATAAAACAGGGCGGGCATGCATTTGCACCCAAATATAAGATTTGAACCCTGACTCAACTAGAAATAAAGTTGCCAATCCAATATTGACTTGAGGCGATGCATCGCGGAGATGGAGAAAAAGAAAAACAACGAACATAAAAAGAATTGGCAGAAAACATACATAAGATAATCCTTGGGGAGAATAAACTTTAACGGAAAGCAGGTTGATGAAAATGCCACCGAAAAAATAACTGACCCAAAAATAACTTCCTGGAGAAAAATTTTTAGCACTTGCTGGGGGTGAAGTCTTATTCCTAGGCTTTAACCGACGGCTAAAAAATAATATTGATGCCATCAAGGAAGCCGAAAATCCTGCCCAACCCACATTTCCAGGGAGTGTGCTCTGGTTGTTGATCAGGTGCAGTTTCCAAATAACCTGCTTGTTGCGTTCAATTTCTTCAACCGAAAATAGCTGAGGTTGAAATCTCCAACCCTGTTTGAGGATGTCTGGAGAGCGACTCAGGCTGTACCAATCAGTTCGAACACTGAATGGCACCAGAGTGCTGAGAGTGTTGGATAGGAAAATCTCCCAAGGTTTTAGAGTTATGTTAGATCTCTGATGATATTCTTCCACATACTTTCCCCCTAAAGTATTGTCTACAAAGGCTCCCATGACTCCAAAATTTATAATTAGAAAAATAAACCAGGTAGATACGAATACGATGCATGAAATGACAGGAACGATTAAAGGCTGAACCTTAAATTTCATTTTGACTATAGTGTAAACAAAATGAATGAGGAAGAATATAGCAGTGAGAGCCGTCATATAGTGGGCCAGAAAGCCTAGTGTAAAAGGAAAAAAGGCCCAAGCCATACAGACAATATCTTCACGTTTTGCACCCTTGATATAAAAATGAATGCCAAGCAAGATGAAGCCAGTGGTGAACATCTTGGTCCAGGGGTAGATAACCTGTTGCATAGCAAAGGGAGCCAGTGAAAATAGAACACCACTCCATATCAATGCTGGGTAGCGCCGAAGGCCTGAGATGCTTTGCAGTAATACGGCTAATGCAAGAACAGGAAAAGCATTGAGAGCGGTTGCAATGATTTGATAATTCCAAAACCCTTTTCCTAACCCTGTCATTAGCAAACCCGCAGAAGAATTAAAAAGCGGGCCTCGGGAAGGAAGTGTGTATATTTCATGTAAAAATTTAGTGTCAGGGGGTAGTTGTTCTAGAAAAAAAATGGACCTTTCATAATGTTCTATCCAGTCTCCAGCCCACCCCCATTGGGCACCGTAAACCACAACCTTAAATTGAATGGCTACCCCCCAAAGTGATAACACCAACCAGGTAACTGTTTCTGCCCAGGGAACACTTTTGAGTTTGGATTGTTCGAAATTTATGCGTGATAAAAGACATAGGGTTGCTAACGAAATAAACAAAATTAAAGCGAATGGAAGCCAAGAGGGAAAGGCTAGTAGGTAGGTTCCAAATTCACACAGGTACATCAAGCTGAAACCAATTGCTATGCTGACAGCAGGTCGCTCAAACGGTTCAATATTGAGTTGGCTGGCAATAGCCCAGCCAGAAAATAGACTGGTTAAAACGGTGACAATAAGAATAAGAAAAGGCTCGGTGAGGAAAGATATATCAGCTATCAGTGAGAGGAGGTTCAATTAAGGTTTTCCTTGCTTGGGTTGAGCTTTTTCGTTTAGTTATTCCTTTTGATGAAAGCACTCAGATGAAATATAGCATGTAATAGAGGCTTGGCTCTAAACAATGTGATTCCTGGTGGGGGTAGAGTTGGGTACTATTTGGTAGGATTTAAATCACCCCAACCTCTTTTAGAAAGACGGTTGGGGTGATCTTCGATCTTGAACGTTTGACTTTATTTGACCCAGCTTTGGCGGATGTATTTCACCACATCCCAAATCTCCTTATCTTTCATTGATTTTTTATGCGCGGCCATACCGGTTCCGGGAGACCCGTTTTTGATGACCCAGAACATCTGTCCGGCTGAAACTTTTTTCATGGTTGCGTCGCAAGTGAAGTTGCGTGGGTTGGGTTTTAATGCCTTGCCTAATTTCCCCTGACCATCGCCTTTTACACCATGGCACATTTTGCACGCTAGTGGCTTGGCCTTTTTGTTGAAGAGTTTTTTACCGTTATCGGCATTGGCCTGTGCCGTTTTATCGAGTGAGGCGATATTAGCCGGGGCCGATTTGGTTTTTCTAGGTTGTGGGCAGTTGGTGCCTGCCCAAGTAGAGGTTGCAAGCAACAGAACACTGACGGCGGTTAAAAGTCCGGTGATTTGAATGGTTCGTTTCATTTTGGTTTCTCCTCTTATATAAAATTATTTTTTTTATTTAGCCGCTAATTCAAATTGAGTCTGGGTCGTACCCCCTTCGTTTACGCTGATTTCTTGCGTTACTTGTCCCACATAAGGGTGCCATGCTGTGACTTTATAAGTGCCAGCAGGAATATTATCGAGTGTGAAAGAACCATCTTCTGAACTGATGGTGTAATAAGGATTCCAAACAATGCGTGCATCGGCTTCCATGTAATTATGTTGATCACATTGCAAGAAAAAATGAGAATCTTTTTTCTGCTTCAAGCGTTTGAGTGAACGGGTAACATCCGCAACCGAACCTTTAGAGGGGAGCGGTTTGTTGAATAAAGTTTTGCGGCTGGCTCCTTTAACAGAATAACCATGCGGGTTATGAAGCGTGTTTGCATCCTGATTGGTCACTTGCGCTAAACCTGTTTTCATGCCTTTTGGCGTTTTACGAATGACCGTTATCTTGGGGAAAATATCACATTGACGGAAATCGAATGTGGTGGGTTTTTGCTCCCAAGCTTTTCCCTTGCTGATGTTCTCAATCAAGATCACGGTGTTTACAAGTTTTCCATCTCGCACTACTACTTTTTGCCTTGGGCGGATTCCACCTGCCTGCGTATCGGGGTGAGTGGCACAAAATTCAGCATTTTTACCTTTGCTTAAATCTTCCATGATGGGTGCTGGAGCTTGACCTTTGAATAAAATTCTTCCAGCGATGGATCCTCCATTTGCAACCTGTGTTTGTTCATAGCGATTTGTTTTAGCGTTCGCATTGGTGGTGAAAGCTAATGCCACGATTGTGGTGACTGCCAATAAATTGAGTTTGTTCATGATTTTCTCTCCTCTTTGTTGGGGGAACTTCGAACTTTTTGCATCAATCTGAATTTTGATTGAGGCTCTTAATAATTCAATGAAATGCTGGGGGGTGGGGACGAAAAAAGGAGGCCAATTTCGACCCCACCTGTTTCCAGCGGGGAAGGCACCGCTGTCACCCTGCACGTCTCTGTTTGCATGGCTGGGCAAATCGAGAGATTGCATTATTGTGCAAGACTTGACACCGCTAGGTAGTGTCTGAATGCATTTTGAGGTTGAATACTTCATGAGTGCCTTCCTTTCTAATCCAATGTCTTAACTCCAATAGAGCAAGGCTCGTGCCGGAAATAGATGGATGCCGAATTTGAACAGCAAAGCTTTGTTTAACAAAGAGTTCTAGGTGGATGATTTTTTCTGTTTAGATACAGTGCGGCCGAAAAATGTCATTTCGGGACG
>Ga0066611_10001801_pt1 | contig 11374 bp, 4 predicted proteins | sample SaaInlV_DNA_200m_FD_60376 | JGI IMG/M metagenome (GOLD analysis project Ga0066611, IMG submission 60376) | Marine microbial communities from expanding oxygen minimum zones in the Saanich Inlet - SI075_LV_DNA_200m | ecosystem: Environmental > Aquatic > Marine > Unclassified | place: British... | reverse complement strand
GCCATTAAAATTATAGATTTCATAAATTGCTTGCCTTTAAAACTTATCATATTATATCCTTCTTATATGAATAGTTAGTTAAGCATTATAACATTTTATGCATAGATGCGACAAAACCAGGTAATCTCCCCCCCCCAAAAAAACCTTAATAAATTTAAAAATTCATTTGGTACTATAGATTATTTCTTCCGATCATTTGAAATTTAATGCACTATATCCCATAAGTAGATCCTAGAGTATGACTTAAGGTATTTTTTGATATTCCATCTGCAGCTTGTTCAGAAATGGAAGCATTGCCATCACGACTTAATGAACTTGCCAATAAAAATGTATGATTTGAGTTAACATTTTCTAATATATTCATCATCCCTTTATTTAAACAACTTGCTAAATATGGACTTTTTTGCAAACCTACATGCTCTAACAGCAAGTCGACAACTTGTTTATACCCATGTTGAGTGGCTTTTAATATAGCATTGTAACCATAAGCAGAAACCTTAACCCCAGGTAAACTCACTAATAATTGTACAGCATCAAAATCCCCCATATCTACAGCAGTACGTAATACAATTTGATTGTTCTGTCCTGGTTTAACTCTAGGATCACTTAATAACAATAAAGCTACTCTTGTATGAGAGCCACGTAATGCTCGAACAATCGCCGTATTTCCAAGCATTCCTGGATTTACATTTACATCTTCAAGAAGATTTCTCACCGCACTCTCATCCCCAGCAGCCGACGCTGTAATGATAGGATAGGAAAATGGAACCTGATGAGTTCTTCTACGATGTATATTTCTTGGCATTTTTTCCGGCATTATAATGATCCTTTTAGTGATATTTTTATAATTTAAATTTAATGGTACTTAATATCTCAGGTACAGCTTTACTAGCTGTCCATCCATTTCTATCTGGCTGTTCAACATTAGCTCCAGCATCAACTAATGCTCTGATTTTTTCAACGCTCTGACTACTGGCTGCAAAATGAATAGGTCGCCACTCATCCCCTCCTACTGTAGGTTCATCAAAATGAATAAATCCTTTCTCTGCAAAAGCTCTAAGGGTATTAATAGGTGCACGTTGCGTTAAAATATGGGACAGCTTAAGTCCATTTAAAGGATTTTCTTCAAAAAAATCATCTAGTGCTTCACATATATGCATATAACCTAATTCTAAAGCAATATCTAATGGTGTTTTTCCATCGTGATCAACACTCAAAAAATCTGCACCTTGCTCAACAAGCTTTATAAATGTTTCTGTATTGCCAGTCTGGGCCACAAAATGTAACAAACTTTTCTCGTGCTTTTCAAGTAACAATTTATTTATAGGCTCAATAATCCCGAAATGTTTTGCATTTATCATAACATCTAGGGCTGTTTTCCCATCGCTTGCTGGCTTAAGAATATCAGCACCACAATTCATTAACTCAAGTAACACATCTTGCTTACCTTCCAAAGCAGCAAGATGTGCTGAAGTCCAGCCATTAAGATCCGCACCGTTAATTTCGGCTCCCAGATCGCATAGTCTTCTCACACATGTGTGCTTATTTGCAGAAACTGCAAAATGTAAAGGCAACCATTGTGTACCACCTGGAGTATGTGCATTAGGGTTTAAATTATGTATTTTAATTAATTTATCAATTTCATTAAGGTCTTCAGTACAGATGGCCTGATTCAACAAGTGATACTGATAAGATATTTCAGCCAATTCAAATTTATTGTCTTTCTGCCTGATTTCAGGAAGTTTATGGCCTAGTCCTAATTGCATAAGTGTTTCTATATTAATACTTAAAAATTCATTAGGTGTTGGTACTTTTGCAATACACTCAAGAAATTCTTCAAAGCCTTGGGCTTCATTTTGTTCAACGACCTGTTGTACATGTTCAAAATCAATATCAGACAATAACCAATGAAAGGTAATAATTGCTTTTTTGCTAGTAGGATCATAGGTGAAAGAACAGAGTGCCTTTGAATCAGGCACGTCACCGGCTGTTACTTTTAAATTTTTAATCTGTAAACAATCAGCAGAAAATACAACCATATCATCTTCATTTTGGTGCACTTCTATATGGTGCATAGATCTTAATGGTTGAGCATCACTTCCGACTTCAAAAGTTGATATTATAATATCATTAAAATTTCTTTTATAGCCTTCTTGGCTAACAGGTGCATCAGGATCCAACCAAGAATGTGGCCTAAAAAGTAATTCTTCATCCTTCCATGGTTGATTCTGAATTAAAAAGCAAACATCAACATTATCAGCTGATACACCTTCTGCATCTAAGAGACGGCTTAATGCAGAAGGAAGATTAGCTGGTATATATGAGCCTAAGTTTGCCGCAACTAGATAATGTGGCATCCCTGCAGTATCTTCTCTCTGATTAGCTTCTGTAGTGCCAGTAGGATTATAAGGATGTATTACTGGTAACTTTGGGGTTCCAAGAGCTATATATGCATTTTGTGTATCTACATTCAATCTAAACGATTTTCTTCCAAAAAACTCTTCTATTAATTGAAATATCATAGTTTATTCTCCATCCAATCAAAATATAGTTAGTTGCCTGCAATTATATTCACTTACTCTTCTTTTTGCAAGAGCCTCTCTGTCAATTAATATCAATGGTGCATAAATAACTTATCGTGATACTGCACTATACCTGAAATTTGCTTTCTCAAAGTTATTATCTATATTAATTTTTTCTAAAAACTAAAAGAAAAGTATCAGTATTACTTATGCCTTACTCATTAACGAAATACAAATATACCTTACATAGACAAACACTGATCGTATTATCTTACCTATACTTAATAATTCAATCATATCTGATATTCATCTAGTATTATTTACTATAACTTGTAGTTAAATATAGATGTTAATTTCACCAAAAAATATATACATAGCTATCAATGATTAGTTTTAATCTCCCCATAAATCTAGAATCAAACACTATACTTATATAGTAACCTAGCAGCTATTTAACTGGTGAGTATACAAATATTGTAAAAGCACTTATTTTCAGAGAGTAAAGCAATGACTAAGCCATCAATTGAAGAATTAGAACTTGGCTACTATAAAGTTCCAACCAAGCCACAAATAAGCGATTTGGTTTTAAAATATAAAGATTGTACTGATCTCTACTGGGGGGATGTTCAACGAGCCATTAAAAATTCCAAAGTCACTTTATATAATATTGTAAACCTTGATGAACAACAAGAAGAAATAAGCAGACAATTAAAAGATAAGAACAAGCAGTCTCTGAATAGGCATATCGGATTAATACTAAATCAAAATGACAGTAAGCTCTATGCTATACATTTGGATTGGAATGGGGATATGAAAACCACCCCATTAAATGAGCGTCCCCAATTGCAGGAAGTATTAGAGTCAATACGAACTGATAGTCCTAAGGAGTTAAGTCTGAAAGATTCAACACCCACATTAAATCTAGTTCTTAACGAACCAGATGATTTCGACCCTGCAATTGTAGGTGTTCAAGAACAATTAACTCCAAAGGGCATTGCATTACTTTCTCATATTCAGGCTCAAAAAAAACAACAAGCAAATCAACCTTTAGTCGCAACAAACATGGATGATATTATTCATGTTGCTGATGCTATTAATAAAGCTAGAGTTGGTGATAAAGTTTCAATAATATACCATCAGTTACATGCAGATGCAGATTTTCATAAAATAGTTATTATGTTGCAAAAAACTGCAACAGGCATCCAAGCTTATTATCTTGATTCAGGAAATCAAGAGTCAGGTTATATTTTTCATAGGGCTAACGAATTAAATGAAAGATTATTATCACAAGCAATTCAGGTTGAACATGTAGTCCCTGTAGACTATGCCAGCTCAGCCAAGAGAAGACAATATGATAGTTATCAATGCGGTACATTTGCAATTAAAGATGCTCGCTCATTAGCAAGTGATCGTTTTGACAAAAGCATTACAGGTGATTTACCCCCTATGGCTAGAAGATATTATCCTGAAAATACTAAGTCATATGCTTTACCACCAGCGTCATTAAAATCTCAACAATCTTCTAAGTCTCGAAATTTTTACCTGAGTAAAATGCGAAACCATGCTGTTAAAGTTTCTAATGATGGAGAAACATTAGGTGAGTTTTATGAAAGATATAAAGACCCTCTTGAATATGCAAGAAAATTTAGCAGAAAAAACAGAGATAGTGTAGTTCACTTTCTAGAGCATTTCCCGAGTGAAATCACTGATGGTGTTTCATCTTATACGGCTAGAATGGTGACAACCGAACGCATTCAACAAGTTAATGATCAAGATAATGAGTTGTCAGCAATAAATAGAGTTCTAGATATCACAGTAAGTCATCTCAGCGCAGGTAAAAGTGGAGACTTATTAAGTGCAATTAGAGAAAATTTGGAAACTGTTAGCGTAGAAACACGAAGTGAAATCTTAGCTAAGGCGCTGCAGTTTGCAGCATCTTATAGTGAAAAAATACGTAATACGCCTAACCTCAAACAAATTGAACAGATGAATTTTGAGTTGCGAGAAGCCATCACAGGAAACCACATATCGTTAGTTGAAAAATTAGTCAATAGCGGTGCAATTATTAATGAACCAAGTCATGATGGCACAAGATGGTTACCCTTGCATTTTGCAGCATCTTTAAGCGATGGTTCCAGCATGGTTACTAAATTAATTCAGCTGGGAGCAGATCCTACAATACCAGATTTAAATGGTTGTCTGCCATTACATCTTGCTGCTAGTAACGGTACGATGGATACCGTGGTAAAGTTAATGTTCAGCCCTGAGCTGCGTAATTCCTGGTTTCATGAGACTCTAGATGGCACTACTGCTCTTGATTTACTAGCTAGAAACCAATCAGATAAAATCTTAGCAACCATCAATGAGAGAACCAAGGACCACGTACATCAAAATTTATTTCAATTATGTATTAATGAAAACAAACTACATTTAATTCCACAATTAATTGCTCTAGGTATTGACGTTAATGAAAATGTTCCTTTTGAATCAGAATGGTCTGCGATGCATCTTGCCGTTAATGATCAAAAACTGGATGCTATGTCTGTCCTTTTAGCTAACCATGCCTCCCCAAATAATGCAGATAAAAACAACTGGACTCCATTACATCTGGCAGCTCTGAAAGGAAACCAGGATGCGATGCAATTATTGCTTGAACACAACGGTGATATACTAGCTAAAAATAAGACAGAACAAACACCTCTTGATCTTGCACTTTTAAATGGGCATATAGATTTATGTAAACATATCGTTGAATATTATAGAGCAAATAGCGCAGATGGCGGAAAGGGATTGGTGCATATATTATCAGATTCAAGTAATAGCAACAAATACCAAATTTTAGAACATTGGTTAAAACATAATCTTCTGGATCCAAATGAACAAACTAAAAATGAAGATGGTTGGAGGCCAATTCACTTTGCCGTACATAATAAAAGTATAGCTGTATTTGATATATTAATGCTTAATGGTGCTAACATTAACAACCATGACAATAATGGTTATACTGCTTTGCACTTGGCAGTATCAAGTAAGAATGAAGAAATGATACGCCATATCGTCAATCATCATAACCCCAATTTACTTATGACAAACTCAGATGGTCTAACAGCTTGGGAGCTTGCACAACAAGAAGGCATGTTAACATTAAAAGATTTATTATCCCCAAATACAAGTGGCTTAGAGGTAGGTGGCTTAGAGGTAGGTGGCTTAGAGGTAGGTGCTACACATAATTACGAACTAGATAGAGAGTCTGGAGATGATTATGAACTAGGTAGATCACCTTCTACTAACTATACTGGCTCAACCGTTGATGTAAATATTTACACATTATTTAACAGTATGCAAAAGAGTTGGGAAACTTTAGATAAAACAATAAAAGGACATCCAAATATAAATTTAAATTCACCCATAATTACAGAAGGTGGCGACATATGGTACTTACTTCATTACTTACTTCATAGTGCAGTTGGGTCTGAGCCAAAAAATGAAGCAATTGTGATTTTACTAAAAGCAGGAGCAAATCCTAACCAACAGTCTGGACCAATAAATGGTGAGCGATGGACACCACTTCTTTTGGCTATTTTATCTGGAGTTGAAGAATCCTGTAGTATTTTACTTAAATATGGTGCGGATCCAAATATCTGTGATTTAAATGAAGGTGGATGGTTTCCACTACATTATCTTGCTGAGGCAGAATGCAATGAAACCACTTTAAATATCACAAAAAAACTTCTTGATGCAGGTGCCAATCCTAGCTATAAAACAAAATCTGCCCCATATAATAATGCTCTTCAAGTTGCAATTGCAAACAATAATGTAGAAGTTTCTAAACTACTTTATGAAAAATACAAGGAATTAGATATTGTACATAATTTAATTACGGACTTATCTGAAGATGAGCTCAATGTATTATCAAAATTTGTATCTCCTTCTGATGATCTAGAAAATGAAATCACTGAATATATTAAAGTAAAAAAATCCACCCATGGAAGGCCACCTATAGAAGCCGAAAATATTTACAATGCTATTGAGACTAATGATTTACCAGGTCTATGCCAAATGCTTTCAAATAATTCTTATACTATTGATGGGGATAGACCAGATTCATCTCCTCTGTATATGGCTGTATCTAATAATAAAGAAGAAATGGTAGATGCTTTATTAAAGGCTGGAGCAAACCCTAATTTGCTTAACAATAGTGAGTGGAGCCCACTTATTGCTGCTATTAACAATGGTAACATTATCATGGTTGAGAAACTAATAAATTCAGGAGCAAATATCAATCAAGCTTCCAGCTCAGGATGGACGCCACTTTTTTATGCAGTCTTATATGGTAAAGATAAAATAATTCAGATGTTACAGAGCCATAATGCAAAAAATATTCAAGATTATCAAGGAGGATGGAGTCCTTTGCACTTAGCAGCATCTAAAGAAAACACACAGGTTATATGGCAGTTATGCTCTAAAATGAATGGTAGAGAAATTCATTGTAAAGATTTCTCTGGAGATACACCTCTGCATATTGCCGCAAAACACTCAAACATAGATGCTTTTAATACTTTACTTAAACAGCAAGCAAGCCCCAACACTCCTAACAATCATGGTTGGACTCCGATGCATATTCTGGCATCAAAAAAAGAATTTGGCTCTATTGTTACGGCAACTATGATGGGGGCCAATATATTACAAAAAAACAACTCTGGAGAGACTACCTTGGATATTATATCTCAAAAAGGTTGTACTCATACGGTTTGTGAGATGATTGCTCAATTAGAAGATAAGACTAAATATATTACTAAAAAAATTAAAGGTGGAAACATTGAAGATTTAAGATATTTACTTGGAAAAGGGTTTATTGATCCGAATATGCTCCTAAGCACTAGTTCTTCACATAAATCATTACTCGCTGTAGCTGCAGAAAACAATAATATGGATATCGTTAAATTACTGATGGAGCATGGTGCTGATATAAAAACTGTTTCTGAATCTATGCCTGTCATAGGTAAAAGTAATCATATTGATATGTTTAGGTATTTAATTAAAATGGGTCTAACTCCTTCACTGGAAGCAGAAAAATCTATTCCTGAGCCACTAATGACTAGTATTAAAGAAGATTATATTCAGAAAAGCTGGCATGGCAAGCAACTTGCCTTTTTAGAAGCTATAGAAAAAGAAAAATTTGACGAAGCCAATAGAATTATCAGTGAAATGGAAATTGAGCACGATGGAAATAAACCCTATAACATTGCTATTTTCACTGCTTTAGCATGGGGCTCAAGTGGAGATGTGACGGCAAGTAGCAAGCTCATTAATGGGCTAGATAAATTTTGTAAATCATCAGGAAAGGAGGTTACATTCACATGGGTCACTCGTAGAGATGAAATTTCTGCTAGCAAAAATATAACATCTGCTAATAAGCTTTCTCCTGATGTAACTTGTAATCTTATTGAGTTTACTGCAGACGCTTCTTCTGAAGGAGAATGGCATGATGGTTGGCATGAAATTTGGAAAAATAATTCTCTAGGTGATAATGTTCAAACAGCACTTTCCGAGGCTGACTTATGCATTTGCTATCCGACCTACCACTACTTTACAGCTAATGATAGACAAAAATTAGATGAGTTTGATACTGAGTTTACGGTTATTACTGAATATGACTGTATGGAAACTATGATTCCACTTGAAAAAACCACTTATAAAGAATATCGATTAGGCATTGGCTCTAAAAGTTTAGGGGTATTTACTAGCGATCTTAATGACCCTGCACCTCTAGCAAGCATTAGAAATGAACCAAAGGATGCATGCTTACTCGGTTGTCTCTTAAATATGAATCAAAGTAGTTTAACCGCTGCTAATCCTTCAGATTTGAAACAATCTGAGGCTACATATAAAAGCAGTCATCATTTGTTTTTTGCTTATATGGCCGACTATCCTGATGAAGATTTGTCAAAAACCTGCATTGTGAATATTGAAGATTGGGCTATAGCTTGTATCAAAAAAGCTCTTCTAGAAGATGACAACAAAGATATTGATATATGCTTACCATTAAAACCACATCACATGGATAAAATTAAATCAAAATTAGAAAGTGAACCCTCCATTTTAACCGCAGAAGAAAAAAACAAATTAAAACAAATAGATTTTCTTCAAAAAAACGTAGATTCTGAAATTAATTTAACAGACTCACATTCAGTCGCAAGTGATGGCAAGATAAATGTTAGATTAATAAATGGATTTCGTCTTCATCATGAGTCAATGATGTCAATGATTGGCAATGCAGATCCATTTGTTGGTTTAACTGGAGATCAAAGTTTATATGAAGGCATTCAAAGTAATAAACTTGTTACGTATCAAGCATTACGTTGGAAACAACAGCAGTTTGAAAATTTGGTTGACCTTTGCAAGACTAACGGTTTAAATGAGTTGGCGAAATTTTATGAACTACAAGTTATTGTTGAAGGGCAAGATCCTTCTTTAAATTGGAGAGATCTTGTTGAGCTTACTGTGACGGAAAAAATAACATTACAAAAGCAATGTGACACTTTAAATAAAGTGATTTCTAGTGATTGCAATCTCAATGGGGTACTAGAAAAAATAACTCTGAGAAATTTACAGTGTTCCAGATTTGAAGAGGAAATGAAGTATCAACGCTCAGAACCTAATGCTCAGTTAAAGCCAAATCCAATGTTACATTTTGCTCCAGCTGCCGCTGCAATAAACACAGCACCCTCACGAGCACAACTACAACCACCGACATCAACTCCTAAAAAAAGGCACGATTGACAAAATACTTATGAACCACTTTGCATTTTGCCAGGATGTAAAATCAAACACCCTATTCTATTTACAAATTGGTTAACAAGAATAGTAACATTATTTTCATCAGGGGTTATGTATACATAATATAAAATTGATGAGTAAATATTTTGTAATTGCCTATCCCATGAAAGTTTTTGATAATTACTACCTAGACTAATAAATAGTTTTTGAAAATCTTCTGTTAGTTCATTTTCATTATTTATATTACTTATCTTGTTTATTTGGAAATGTTTTTCTAAATTATTTTTCAACATTTCCTTTGTATTTATATCCAAAATTGGATTATAAATTAATCCAAGAAAATTTTGATACAAATTCATATCTTTTTTTAAATACATATACAAATTTGTAGACTCTATTAACATTTCCTCTTCGTGATTTTCAAATAAATCAGACAAAATAGTCAAGTAATTCTTAAACCTTGCTGTTAAATCATTTGAGTTATCAGCCTTGTGAGCAAGGTAAAATTTAGATATGTAACTCTCTTCACCCAAGGCAAATTGGCATAAACTTACAAAGTTGTCAAACATATCTTCTTTCCACTGCATAATTTGATATGCATTTAATTTGGACAAACTTAGCCCCTCTGAAAAAGATTGATCTCCAGTAACACCCACAAAAGGATCTGAGTGTTTAACAAAAAATTTGAACAGTTGATTACGAATAGGAAATACATTCAGTATACGTATATCAAAATTTCCTTCTGGGTTTATAATTACTGAATTTCTTTTTGTTAATACTTCGCTTTTATTTTCATGAGCAGCTCTAGTGTAAAAGCTAACCTCCCTTATTCTTGAAACTTCAAAATCATTAAGAAGTATATCTGTTTTTTTTATCCCTAAGTATTCAACAACCTCATCAAACTCATTGTTTTTCATTGGCACTAAAATATCCACACTCTTATCTTGTGTGTTTTTTTTAAAATCAATAAAGCTCTTTTTTATCGATGCTAATACAAAATTTTTCGTATTGATTATATTTCTATTAGAATAAAAATTCTCTGCATGCTCTATACCATTAAAATATCCAAAATATACTTTATGCGTCTTTTTATAATCAATCTCTAATTGCTCCCAGGTCTTATTTTCAGCATCAGGTTCACCTTCATTTAAATATAAAAAATTCAATATATCTACTGTAAATTGTTCTTGAGTTATCTTAGTATATTCATCACCTGGTTTTATATGATTTTCAATGAAAATCCCTAAACCTGTACCTGCAGGATTGCCAAATCCTGTTTCGCAACACCAACTATTATTAATTTCATCTAAATTGGAAATATTGAAATCATATTCACTATATAAAATGACTGGCTTGCTTGGCTTAAATTTCTCTAAAATTTGCAGTACATTATTTCTATTAAGATAATCATAAGCTGGAAATATAACAATTTGACTATCCTTAACTATTTCTTGCAATTCGGGATCTTGCAGCAATGTTTCGCTCCAATCTTGAGTAATAAATATGTTTACTTTTTGACAACATTGAAGAAAAATTTCTGTTAACTGAGGATCGTTTGAGTTACGATCTGTTCTAATGATTAATGAAACATCAATATGTTCACTACTGAATTCAATGATTTTTTTAATTATTTTTCCAGTGGCATATAAATCCCCCAAAGTTGACTGATTTAAATCTGTGATAAATAAAAATTTGTCACGATAAATCGTACTTTCATTGCCACTTAATGATGCAGGAATACAGAATAGTATTATTATTCCAATAACAACCTTTACCCATTTTTCATACATGGGTTTTCTATAAATTATAAGGTCCCTATCAATTTAAAAAATATCTGTATATTTTTATTTCCATTATTGCTATTTCTGCTTAACGGTTTACCTAGTTCTACAACAGCAGAGACTTGATCATCAAACATAGTAACCATACCTCCAATTCCACTAGAATTTGCACTAGTTCTAGCACCATTAACTCGTTGAGCCTGATTTTTATTCCATACTGAACCAGCGTCATAATACACATATTTTCTGAAATTATTAAAAACTGAAAAATTCACTATTGAATCATGTCCT
>Ga0066611_10001774_pt1 | contig 11456 bp, 10 predicted proteins | sample SaaInlV_DNA_200m_FD_60376 | JGI IMG/M metagenome (GOLD analysis project Ga0066611, IMG submission 60376) | Marine microbial communities from expanding oxygen minimum zones in the Saanich Inlet - SI075_LV_DNA_200m | ecosystem: Environmental > Aquatic > Marine > Unclassified | place: British... | reverse complement strand
AGCACAAATGAGAAAATAAGTAATGATGTTTTTTTGAAAGGCATGTCAGCATTTTTCATAAGTAATAGATATAATTTTTATTAAGTTTATTTATAACACTACTTTTATAAATTAGAAAATTTTTTAGCTTATCAATATATATTAAGCGAAGTAATATAATATTATAGGTTTATATCAGGCACTACTCTTTCTTTTTTAAATGGCTTTGGATTACCATTTATGAAGTCTATTATTAATTGGCCATATTCTTGGCCTGCCTCTTCTTGTATAAAATGTCCTGGCCCTTCAATAGTAATCTCTTGAGCTGACGGTATTCTCTTTAACATTTCAACCAATCTAGGGTTGTTACTTGTAACAGGATCATTATCGCTGTTTGCAATCAAGAAAGGTTTTTGCCATTTATCTAATACATCCCTGTAAGCTTTTTCATTTTTTCTTAATTCGCTAGGAATCAAATATGGAAAAATTTGTGCGCCAGCCTTATAGGTAGCATTTGGGTATGGTGCTTCATACCCTGCTCTTTCTAAATCACTTACGTTTCCTAGAGTTTGCATCACTCCGCCAACATCAATGTTATCTGTATATCTTGAATATCTTATCCAACCAGTGAAGCTTCCACCGCCTATAAACTCCTCCCATGTTGCTGGACCTTGAAACCAAATACCTAGTTTAAATAGTGGATAACTTATATAAGTCATAATATTTCTAAAAAATCCAGGTCCTGGAGCTATCAAGCTAGTATTTGAAGCAATTATTCTCGAAAACCTCTCTGGCTCCTCAGCAATTACCCTTAATCCCACTAATCCTCCCCAATCGTGAAGATGGGCTGTTACATCCTGAAGGCCAAGCTCTATGATTAGTTGTGTCATATTATCTACATGCATTTGATGCGAATAATCTTTGATTGAAAGATATTTATCAGACTTACCAAATCCAACCATATCAGGAGCTATAACCCTATATCCTTCTCTAGTAAGAGTTGGTATTACTTTTCTAAATAAGTAACTCCAGGCAGGCTGCCCATGGAGAAGGTATATGATCTTACCGTCTTTAGGACCCTCATCTAAATAATGAATTCTAGTATCACCAATTGTTAGGTAATTTGGTTTAAATGGGTAATCTACAATGTCATTAAAACGCTCATCAGGGGTTCTTAATACTCCCGGAGCTACAACATTAAACCTTTCATAATTTATCTCAGGGTTTGAATTACGCAAATACTGAAAGAAACCGACACCAATCATTAGAACGATTGATAAGAATATTATTTTTTTTCTCATTTGTAGTTTTAGGGTTTTTAAAATTAAGGTTCTCTAATTTTATCAATCATATGATAAACGTCGTCTGGCGGTTTGCTAAAAAAGTAAGAGACAATAAGAGCAACAGCAAAATTGATAATCATTCCAATAAAACCAAATCCCTCTGGAGAAATTCCCAAAAACCAATTATCAGCCGAATTCAAATTAATATTTATAAACTTATAATAAATAATGTAAGCGGACGTTATAACTAATCCAGAAAGCATCCCCGCAATTGCACCCTCTTTATTCAATCTTTTATAAAATATGCCCATCAATAGTGCAGGAAATATTGTAGCTGCAGCCAAACCAAATGCAAAAGCTACTACTTGGGCTACAAATCCAGGTGGATATATACCAAAAAGTCCCGCAATAAAGATTGCAACAGCTGCAGAACACCGTGCATAGAAGAGTTCTTGTTTTTCAGTTATTTGAGGCATGAAAGTTTTTTTCAAAAGATCATGTGAAATTGATGCAGATATAACTAACAAAAGACCAGCAGCAGTCGATAGTGCTGCAGCTAAAGCACCTGCTGCTACCAATGCAACAACCCAACCTGGTAATTGAGCTATCTCAGGATTAGCTAAAACCATAATGTCCCTATCAATATAAACCTCATTAGAATTTGTTAAATCTGGATTGTTATTTACCAGCCTTTCACCGGAGAGCCCTCTTCCATTATTAAAATTTGGTTTTAGTCCCTCTAATGCATTACCGGATGAATATTGAATGAGTTCATCATTATTTTTATCTTTCCAAGCAATTAATCCAATATTTTCCCAATTTTTAAACCAGCTTGGCGCTTCTTTGTATTGAACCTCCTGCACAGAATCAATGAAGTTCATTCGCGCGAATGCAGAAACTGCAGGTGCAGTTGAATACAAAATAGCAATAAATATCAAAGCATATCCAGCTGATTTTCTAGCATCACTTACCTTTGGAACTGTAAAAAATCTAACAATCACGTGTGGTAAACCAGCTGTTCCAAACATCAAAGCAGCAGTAATACAAAAGATATCAATATTAGATTTGGTATTTTCCGTATAAGCATTAAATCCAAGCTCAGTTGTGACTTTATCTAATTTGTCTAATAAATACACATCGCTGTTAACCAGCGTGTCTCCAAAACCTAATTGAGGAATCGGATTACCAGTCATCAAGATAGAAATAAAGATTGCTGGAACTAAATAAGCAAATATTAATACACAATACTGTGCTACTTGGGTGTATGTAATGCCTTTCATGCCGCCTAAGACTGCATAAAAGAATACTATGCACATACCAATAATTACTCCTAGGTTAATATCAACCTCAAGAAATCTTGAGAATACAATACCAACACCTCTCATTTGACCAGCTACATAAGTAAATGAGACAAATATCAGGCATATCACAGCAACCAATCTAGCTGCATTTGAGTAGTACCTTGCTCCAATAAAATCAGGAACTGTGTACTGACCAAATTTTCTTAAATATGGAGCCAACAATAAAGCCAAAAGCACATATCCCCCAGTCCAACCCATCAAATAAACTGAACCATCTTTACCAAGAAAAGCTATAAGACCAGCCATGGAAATAAAAGAAGCAGCTGACATCCAGTCCGCAGCAGTTGCCATACCGTTTGCAATTGGGTGAACGCCCTTTCCTGCTATGTAAAATTCATTTGTTGATGAGGCACGAGACCAAATAGCAATACCAATATACAAAGCAAATGACAATCCAACAAAAATATATGTAAGAACCTGAGTATCCATATATTTTAATGATCCCCTTCAGAATCATTTTTATATTTTTTATCTAATTTGTTCATTAAATGTATATAAACAAAGACCAATAAAACAAAGAAATAAATACTTCCTTGCTGAGCAAACCAAAAACCAAGTTTAAACCCCCCTATTTGAAATTGGTCGAGAAAATCTGACCATATTATCCCAAATCCAAATGAAACAATGAACCAAACGCTTATCAAGATAGAAAGGATTTTTAGATTAGAGCGCCAGTAATTTTGTTTCATTTATCAAATTTTATAAGAAAGTAATTCATGATAAGAGTCTTCAGCTAAAGCTGCAAAGTTAAGAGCAGAAAGTGAAAATTCTTTTTTTTTAACCCTCTTAATAAATCCAGTTGATGTTTTCACTGATGGATACCAATGAGAGGCCCAAATTCCATCATATGATTTAAGGCCAGGCTCCCATTGAAGCATTCTTGGATCCCAAGAAATATTTAATTTTGAACATAATTTAGGTAAATAAATTTCTGGATTGTCTTGAAGATCAGCAGCATCGATAACTATTGGCGCAAAACCTGTTTCATTTTTTATATAAGTAAATAAGTTTAATTGATCAATGAAACCAAAATCTTCAAAAGCTGCGCTGGGCCATTTATCTAAAAAGCTTGAAATTACCTCTTTAGGTTCCCTTATAAGAAAACAATTAAGACATTGAAGAAGCCAATGTTTATCAAAGCTAGGTAGCAAGTGATGTACCATATGTTTTTGATAGCAAATCCCTTTACCTTCTTGCTGCGAACAATTATTAATAACTTTTTTCCAGTTTGATTCCTGGCTACTAATTACCTCATTAAACATTGGATGTTTTTTGTCAGTTTCTTTTAAATACGATGCATAAAATGGTTCATCCATAACGTTAATAACGTCTTCTCTATTTCCAAAACTTCTCATAAGAGCAGTTGATAGATTTCGTGGTCCTGACCACATGGCAAGGTTAATTCTTTTGGGCATTTGAAGTAAGTTGGAGATAGAGATTTTGCAATTTCTTAGTGATCTTAAAATTATTATTATCTACAATTTTCCTTCCATCAATCTCATGTACAGGAGTTAAAGAACCAAGTGTTCCAGTTACAAAAGATTCATCTGCTGAATAAACATCAACCAATGAAAAGTTTTTTTCGTAAACAGGAATTTGATTTGTATTACAAAGATATATAATCTTTTTTCTAGTAATGCCATTCATGCAATAGTCACCAGTACTGGTCCAAACCTCGCCACCTTTAACTATAAAAAAATTACATGAATTTGTGGTGCTTACAAATCCCAATGGATCCATCATCAAGGCTTCATCAGCTCCAGCTTTTTCAGCCTGGATACAAGCCAGAATACAGTTTAATTTTGAGTGACTATTTAGCTTAGGGTCTTGCATCATAGGCGTTCCCCGAACTTGAGGAACAGACGCCAAAGAAATAGAATTATTTTTAAGCGAATCATCGGAATGTTCCATGATAATGACGACAGTGGAACCATTCATTGAAAATGAGGGCTTTTGAAAAGGCTTGCTTTTAACGCCTCTTGTTACCATAAGCCGGGCATGCGCATTAGTGGTCATATTGTTTGCAGATTTTGTTTTTTCTAATGCATCAACAAGCTCATCAGTTGTAAGGCCTATTTCAAGATCAATTGCCTTAGCACCTTCAAACAATCTTTCTAAATGTTCATCTAAAAAAAGCCATTGGTTATTAATGAGTCTTAGGCCCTCCCAAATACCGTCACCCATCATGAATCCGCTGTCAAAAACAGAAATCTTTGCATCATTCCTGTGAAGCAATTCACCATCAACATAAATCAATACGTTTTTATTTTTACTAATATGTAGATTTAGATCTGACACCTTCATCCCCAATATAACCGGGGCCATAGAGAATTCTGCCTGGTTTGTTTCCGTTATGTACACCGTCCTTAACAACGACTACCCCATTCACTATTACATGATTAATCCCAACTGCGTATTGATGTGGATCCTCAAATGTGGCTTTATCATCAATGATCTCAGGATCAAAAATACTGATATCTGCAAAAAAACCTTCCTCAATTAATCCCCTTTTATTAATTGAAAGAATGGATGCCGGCAAGCTTGTCATTTTTCTTATTGCCTCTTCAAGCGTAAGGATATTTCTTTCTCTTACATAACTTCCTAATACGCGGGCAAATGTTCCATAAGTTCTCGGATGAGGAGCCCCAACATTATAAATAGTAAGAGGTCCATCAGAAGCTATTGAGGTCATTGGATGCTGCATTATTAAATCGACATCATTGCTATTAATAGCATGATAAACAGCCGATGCCCCGCCACCCTTGATAATTTCAAAAACCACCAATGCAGCATTAGCAGGTGATGGGTCCAGCTGCCTATCAGCACATAATTCCGCTAGATTTTTACCCTCCATTGTTGTATCCCATGTATTTTTTGAAATAACAACATTCTTTGGATGTCCACCACCCCTATCAAATAAAATTCTTTCTACAATGCCATCAATTAAAATTTGTCGGGTCAATGGATTATCTATGCGTTCTAACAACGCTTTTCTGCCACCTGCTTGAGCCCACTGTGGTATTAAGGCCCTAATAGAAGTTTGGGATGCGGTATAGGGATATTGATCGATGCTTACTCTAACTCCTTTAGCAATGGCTTGATCTACTAGCTTGAGAGTCTCGGTTGATAGCCCCCAGTTACTTTTCCCAATTATTTTATGATGGGTTATTTGAACAGGAATATTAGCTGAAATTCCAATATTAATTGTTTCATTTATAGATTTTAGTATGTCGCCGGCTTCTTCCCTCATGTGAGAAATGTAAATACCACCATATTTTGATGCTTCTTTTGATAGCTCAATCACCTCATTGGTAGTGGAAAAGCTACCTGGCACATAAAATAAGCCAGTTGAGATACCCAATGCCCCATCTTTCATTGCTTCGGCTACCATTAATTTCATAGAATTTAGCTCTTCACTTGTTGGATCTCGATTATCCAACCCCATAACATTTTTACGAATAGTCCCCTGCCCAACAAAAACAGCCCAATTTGGACTAATTTTAGTATTTTTAATTTTTAAATAATGATCAGCAATTGGAAATGGTGACGTGCCATCATTGCCCTCAGTAAGTGTTGTTATGCCTTGAAGGAGCGAACTTTCAGCTGTTGGTACATCATATATACCTCTTACAGCATGAGTATGTGAATCGATAAAACCTGGAGAAACAATTAAATTAGCTGCATCAATTACTTCCTTGGCATTAAGCAAAGATAGATCACCTATTTTAATTATGCGGTCTCCAACAATACCAATGTCTGCTTTATAGATATTATTGCCTGATCCATCAACAATAGATCCATTGACAACCAACATATCAAAATCATAATTTGAACAAGACGTAATGAGAAATATGAGCAATAAGTTAGAAAACTTCATTCACACATAATACATTAATGATTATCTAGTGGAGCACCTTCAGTGAATAGATCTAAACAACAATTGAAGCTTAACTCCTCATATTAAAAACTTATTTAGGTAGATTGAGTCTATTAGCAATATTATTTTTTTGAATTGACGAAGAGCCTCCTATCATGGGCATTGCAAGCATGTCTCTAACATACCTTTCCATGTCAAAATCTTTTGCATACCCATATGCACCAAGTATCTGTTGGCATGTAAGAACAATCTCAAGGGCAGTTTCTGTTACAAACAGTTTAGACATAGACATTTCAACAGTAGCAACAATATTTTGGTCAGCAAGCCATGCCCCTTGATAGGTCATCAACCTGCAAGCCTCAAGTTTAGTTTTTACATCAGCAAGTTGATGTCTTATAGCTTGGTTATGACAAATAGGTCTTCCAAACTGTATGCGTTCTTGTGAATACTGCCAGGCGTCCTCAACAGCTGCTCTGGCTATACCAAGCGCTAAAGCTGAAACTTCTATTTTTTCAACATCTAGGCCAGTGCTAACAATTTTTTCCCAGCCCTTGTTCCAACCATCAAGACCGCCAACAATATTTTCGACTGGAACGCGAACGTCCTCAAAGGTTACATCACAGGTTCCACCAACGCCTTTTTGCCCAAGAGTTTCCTGAGGATCAATTGTTACGCCTTTAGAGTTGGGAGGAACTAAAATTAAGGATAAATTTCTATATCTATCTTCCTCAGGACCACTTCGAACAAGCGTATAAATAAAATCTGTTACATTAGGGCCAGAACACCATCTTTTTGTTCCGTTAATAACAACTACGTTATCTTCAATTTTGCCTTTTGTGCGGACGCTAGCGACATCAGCTCCTACATCTGGTTCGCTTATTCCGTATGAAAAAAGTATTTTTCCTTGTGCTACTTTTGGTAGAAGTTGTTTTTTTTGATCTTCGCTAGCAGCCTCTGAAATGTTGAGACCTGCATAACAAGCGCAATATATATATCCGGATGCAATACCAAGACTTCGGGTAGCGAGCTCTTCTATTGTTGCAATGGTTGCCATCATATCTTTACCCGAGCCGCCATATTCTTCTGATACAGTTAAAGAAGTAACACCCAAAGCACATAACCCATCAAATACATCTCTAGGAAAAAAATCATCTTTGTCCCATTGTTGCACTTTATCTCTAGGCATCTCCTTGTCTATAAATTGTCTAAGGGTGTTTCTTAGCATTGCGATATGTTCTTGTTCTTGAAATGAGCTCATTGATCTAGAATAAATAAAAAATTGTTAGTTGATATATTCTTAGTTATAAATTTTTTCAGTTTATAACCTGATTTATTTTTGTTTGAATTTAGGTGGCTCCTTATCAGAAAAAGCCTGAAGAGCTATTTTATGGTCTTCCATTAACTGAGTAACATTCTCGAATGCAGCTGCTCTATCTATAATTGAATTTGCTATAACTTTCAATCCCGCATTAATTGATGTCTTCGTCCATCTGATAGCATATTTAGCACCATCTCTTAGTTTTTCAGCTAACTCTTGAACTTCTTCATCTATTTTATCTTCATTCACAACCTCAGTTATCAAGCCCATTTCAAGAGCATCATTTGCAAGCATAATCTCACCAGTTAAAAGAAATTTCTTCGCTCTTGCATAACCAATTAACTGTGGCCACATAACACAACCACCATCGCCAGCAACCAACCCCACAGAAACATGAGGGTCTGCAAACTTTGATCTAGGCGTTGCATAAATAAAATCGCAAAATAGTGCTAAAGAACAACCTAAACCTATAGCTGGACCGTTAACCTTGGCAATAATTGGTTTTTCCATATCCAGCATGGCATTTTGAATTTTTCTATCGTGACTTATATGATAAGACGTAGCAACAGGGTCTCCATGAATACCTAGAAGCCACTTTAAATCGCCGCCTGCGCAAAATGCTTTACCTGAACCCGTTAAGATTACTATATCAATATCGTCATCATATTCAGCATCTATAAATATTGTTGAAAATTCACCATGAAGTTGCTCATTTACAGCATTCATATCTTCCGGTCGATTAATGGAAATAGTAAGAATCCTATTAATTTTGGTTACTTTAAGTTCTTGATATTTTGAATAATCCATAACATATTATCTAGCATTAGAAGACTTTTGCAAAATGTAATTTACTTAAGGATAACTTTTGAAAATTCTTCTTGTAATTTATATTTTTGTATTTTTCCAGAAGGAGTGACTGGGAATGTATCAATAAAAAAGATGTATCTTGGTACCTTCCACCTAGAAATTCTTTTTTGGCACCAATCTCTTAATTGCTCAGGAGTATCTATTAATGATTCATCCACCCTAACAACAGCACAACACTCTTCATCATATTTTTTATCTGGTAACCCAAAAACAGCAACTTCGAGGACAGCAGGATTTTCAACTAAATAATTTTCTATTTCAATTGGGTAAAGGTTCTCCCCTCCTCTTATTATCATTTCTTTGGATCTACCAACTATATTTATATAACCATCTTCATTCATTGTTGCTAAGTCACCAGTTGGAAACCATCCGTCATCATTTATTCCAGAACTACCATCTGGTAAGTTTCCATAGCCACTCATTAGCCCCGAACCCTTATACAAAAGTTCGCCAGGTACATTGTTTCTAACGGTTTCGTAATTTCCATCTACTATTCGTAAGGAGACGCCCGGTAATGGCAAGCCTGCAATCGCTTTGAGCTCTGGCGGATCAGAAGTTAAAGCAGTGCAGGACAGACCGCATGTTTCCGTCATACCATAACCATTTATTACATCTGCCTCAAATTCAATAGCAAATTGTTTAATTAGCTCTACTGGGGGGTTTGAGCCCCCTACAATTAAGCATTTTAGTGAAGATAAATCCCTATTTTTAAAAGTTGGATCTTGCATCATGGCCGTCAAATGAACAGGTGCTCCGATAAACATTGAGCACTTTTCATTTTCTAAAATATCAAGTGTGACTTGCGGTTTAAATATATATAAAGGCAATGATACAGCTCCCATTGCAGCAGCCCCTAGAGTCATGCATGCCGATCCTCCAATATGGAATAAAGGAAAACCATGGCAAACTTTTTGGCTGTTTGAAACTTTCCATCGAATATGGCTATTTTTGGAAGAGGTAATTAATGCCTCATGAGTCATTTGAGCAGCCTTTGGGGTACCAGTTGTTCCAGAAGTATATTGAATCATGAATATATCTTTAGGGTTTACAATTGGTAAATTAATTGAATCCTGACATCCGCTTAAAATTAATTTTTTCAAGCCAGATTTAAACGAATAAATATGATCAAGCGATTTAATTTCTGGTTTAATTTTTTGAATTAAATTAGTTGCTTTTGTTCCACCAATTTCCTCAGCATGGACCAATCCCTTTGCTTCAACTGTATTGAGTGCAAATATTAACTCTTGTTCTTTATACAATGGGTTTAAGGTAACCATTTTTAATCCGGCTTTGGCTAATGCATATTCTGTTAATATCCATTCAGGGTGGTTTGGTCCCCAGACTCCAACTGTGTCTCCAGGCTTTAAGCCTTCTAACAAGAAACCTCTAGCAAGCTCAGTTGATTTATTGCTTAAAAAATTATACGTCCACCGAATCTCCTCTACATCTGGCTGATTGCTATATACAAGAGCTTCACTGTCTTGATATTTTGAAGCAGCAGTATCAATGAGTTGACCTAAGCTAATTGATGAAACATCAATATCATTATTTTTAGAGAGCCATTCAGAGTAGTCTTTATTAGGCTTGGTCATCTTCTGTAGGCATACCAGGAAATATATAAATATCTGATCTACCACCAGAATTTCGTAAATCCACTAAAGGTTTATATCTTGGATCTTCATACCATTTTTCAGCAGATTCAAGATCTGGGAATTCTAATAAGACATAAGCACTAGGGTTTTGATCGCCTTCTCGAACATTGGGTTTTATACCCGATGCTAAATATGTCCCGCCATGCTCATTAATTAGTTGGGCTGTAGCCGGAAAATACTCTTCGTACCACTCCCAATTGTCCATATAAAGCAAACCAAACATATATCCTTTCATTTAAGCCTCCCCATACTTTTATAGAATAGCAGGTATTTTTAGTTTATTAATTTAATAAGGCTTGAGGTATCAAATTCGCCATTACCCTGCGCTGAAAGTTTTTTGTAATTAGATAAAACTGATTTGGTTATTTTAAGATCAAGGTCAGACAAGCTTGCTTCTTTGAGACCGACCTTTAAATCTTTAATCATCAAATCAACAGCAAATCCAAAATTAAATTTATCCTGGGCCATTGTCTTAAACCTGTTATCCATTTGCCATGATTGAGCGGCACCTCCAGAAATTGCTTGAAGTACCTTAGTCATATTTAAATCTGATGCTTTTCCTAGGGCAATACCTTCTGATAGACCTTGAAGCAATCCAGCTATGCAAATTTGATTAACCATTTTTGTTAATTGCCCATGGCCACTAGGTCCAATTTTTACAACTGATCTTGCATAGGAACTCATTAAACTATTTATAGTGGCAAGCTTTTTGTTGGGGCCACCTAGCATTACTGATAGATTTCCATTTAAAGCTCCTGACTCACCCCCACTTACAGGGGCATCAAAAAAAGAAATCTTATTTTCTTTGACATAATTATGCGAACAAATTGTCGATATTAAGTTCAGAGATGTTGTTGAATGATCGAGGATGAATCCATTCATTCTAATTGATTCAATAACACTCTTGTTGAGAAGGATCTCAATAATAGATGAATCATCTTTGAGGCAAGTTATAACACCGTCGAATTTAATATCATTCAGTTCAAGTAAATCTAAGTTGCTACCTTTATATTTTTTAAACCAATTTTTAGAAACAGATGGTGTTCTGTTGTATATAAATAAATCAATTTGAGTATTCTTTGATAAATGGCCTGCCATAGGAAATCCCATGGTTCCTAG
>Ga0066611_10001773_pt1 | contig 11460 bp, 12 predicted proteins | sample SaaInlV_DNA_200m_FD_60376 | JGI IMG/M metagenome (GOLD analysis project Ga0066611, IMG submission 60376) | Marine microbial communities from expanding oxygen minimum zones in the Saanich Inlet - SI075_LV_DNA_200m | ecosystem: Environmental > Aquatic > Marine > Unclassified | place: British... | reverse complement strand
TGGGGTAGAACAGGATCTAAATTTGGAGCAGATGAATTTGGCGTAACACCAGATATTATGACAATGGCAAAAGCTACAACTAATGGAGTTGTGCCAATGGGTGTTGTTGCTTGTAACGATAGTATTTATGATGCGGTAATGGATGCCTCACCAACTGGTGCAGTTGAATTATTTCATGGATATACTTATTCAGGAATTCCAGTTGCGGTAGCTGCTGCTTTAGCTGTTCAAGATATTTTTGAAAAAGATGATATTTTTAATAGAGCTAAAAATTTAGCACCATATTTCCAAAAAGGTTTGTTTTCTCTTCAAGACTTAGAGTCCGTAGACAACATTAGAGGTTATGGAATGATGGGTGGAATTGATATGAAATTAAACACCAAACCAGGTAAAGCAGGTTTTGAATGTTTTAAAGCTTGTTATGAAGCAGGTGTAAATTTTAAAGCTACTGGTGACTGTCTGATTATTGCTCCACAGTTTATTTGTGAAGAAAAACACATAGATGAAATTATTGATAAACTTCGAACGGGTATCACTAATTACCAAAAAAACCAAAAAAACTAATTAGTTTTTATATATATAGAGAAGAGATGTTATGAAAATAGGTGTACCTAAAGAAATTAAACCACAAGAAAATAGAATTGGACTAACACCAGAAAGTGTAAAAACTTTAGTATCTGAAGGTCATGAAGTAATAGTTGAAAACAATGGCGGTTTTGAAGCTGGCTTTGAAAATGAACAATACACAAGCGTAGGTGCTAAAATTGCTAATACTGCAGCTGATATTTTCAATGATGCCGAAATTATAGTTAAAGTCAAAGAACCTCAAAAAGTTGAAGTAGACATGATTAGAGAAAATCAAATCGTATACACTTATCTTCATCTTGCTGCTGCAAAAGAATTAACTGAAGGACTAATCAAATCTAAAAGTATTAACATTGCTTACGAAACAGTAACTGATGACAACGGAAGACTACCATTACTTGCACCAATGAGTGCTGTTGCAGGTAGAATGTCTGTTCAGGCTGGAGCACACTGTTTAGAAAAAAATCAAAAAGGAAGAGGACTTTTATTAGGAGGTGCACCTGGAGTTGAGGGTGGAACTGTTGTCATTTTAGGTGGTGGAGTTGTAGGTGAAAATGCAGCTGTTATTGCAACTGGCATGCAAGCAAAAGTTCATATTGTAGACAAATCAGAAGCAAGACTTAAACAACTTGTTGAAATGTTTGGAGACAAGATAATTCCTGAACAAAGCGACAAAATTGATTTAAACAAACTAGTGGCAAAAGCTGATTTATTGATTGGTGGGGTTCTAATACCAGGAGCAGAAGCACCAAAATTAGTTACTAGAGATATGATTAAATTGATGAAACGGGGATCAGTAATTGTTGATGTTGCAATTGATCAGGGTGGTTGTGTTGAAACAAGTAAACCAACGACTCACGGTGATCCAACATATATAGTTGATGATGTTGTTCATTATTGTGTTGCTAATATGCCAGGTGGAGTGCCAAGAACTTCAACATTAGCTTTAAATAATGCTACTTTACCTTTTTTAGTGAAACTTGCAAATAAAGGTTACAAAAAAGCATTAAGTGAAGATAAGAATTTTTTAGAAGGTTTGAACGTTTGTCAAGGCCAAGTAACTTATAAGGCTGTTGCAGATGTTTTTGGATATGAATATATTGATCCCACTAAACTTTTATAATTTTTATAGTTATATAAAAATTCAAATAAATTTTAATGATTAAAGATAAGAAAATTTTAATAGTTGGAGCTGGTGGGTTCATTGGTGGTCACTTAGTCAAAAGACTTTTAGACGATGGTAATTCAATTGTTGCAACAGATATAAAACCAAAAGAATATTGGTTTCAAGATTTTGAAGCTGCAGAAAATAATTATTCAATGGATATGAAAGATATTAGTAACTGCAGAAAAGTTACTAAAAACATTGATTATGTTTTTAACATGGCATGTAACATGGGAGGTATGGGTTTTATTGAGAATAATAAAGCTGAATGTATGCAGTCGGTGTTAATTAATACTAACTTATTAATTTCGTGTAAAGAGGATAAAGTTAAAAAATATTTTTTCTCATCTAGTGCATGCGCCTACAATAAAACAAAACAACAAGAAGTTTTTATAGAAGGTTTAAAAGAGGAAGATGCATATCCTGCAGATCCAGAAGATGGATATGGTTGGGAAAAACTCTTTAGCGAGAGAATGTGCAGACACTTTATGGAGGATTACGGTATTGAAGTAAGAGTAGCAAGATACCATAATATTTATGGTCCTTATGGAACCTATGACGGTGGAAGAGAAAAAGCCCCAGCAGCACTATGTAGAAAAGTAATAAAGGCAAAAAAAAATAAAGATAATCAAATTGAAGTATGGGGTGACGGTAAACAAACCAGAACATTTTTGTATATTGATGATTGTGTTGAAGGTACGTTAAGATTATTCGAGTCAGATCATTCAGAGCCAGTAAATATTGGAAGCGATGAACAAGTTTCTATTAATCAAATGATAGAAATAATTGAAGATATATCAGGAATAGAAAAATTAGAGAGAATTTATCAATTAGATAAACCAAAAGGTGTTAGAGGAAGATCAAGTAACAACGATTTGGTTAAAAAAGTTTTAGGCTGGAGTTTTAAAATAAAACTTAAAGAGGGTCTTAAAAATACATATGATTGGATTGGTAAAGAAACTAGTAAAGAAGGCTCTAATATTAGTAGATTTACAAAATCATAGATCTAAAATTTAAAATATATAAAATTAACCAATAATTTTATTTATTAATAATCAATTAGTAACTATATTTATAAAGATTGTTTATGATCAGTAAAATAATTTTCAAAAAAATTACATTCAATAATTTAGATTATAAAAAGTTTAATAAAATTATATCTAAAAAAGGTTTTTTTGTTTTTCCTGCTGGACCTGCGCTAGCAACAATTCAAAACTCTAATATTTATTATAAGGCAATTCGAAAAGCAGACTTAGTTTTTTTTGACAGTGGTTTTTTTGTTTTGCTTCTTAAAATTTTTAAAAATGTTGATGTAGATAAATTTTCAGGCTTTAAATTTTTAAACTTATTTTTTGCTTATTTAAAAAGAAATAAAAGTAAATCTGTTTTATGTATAGATCCAAATTCAAAATTTTCTAAATCAAACAAATCTTATTTTAAAAAGCTAGGCACCAAAAAAACTTATAATTTTTTAGCACCAAAATATGATCCAAATAATTTGTCTGATAAAAAACTTTTAAAACTAATTAATAAAATTAAACCTAATTTTATATTAACTAATATTGGGGGAGGTACACAGGAGGTTTTAGGACTGTATTTAAAAAAAAATTTAAAATTTAGAACAACTATTTTATGCACTGGTGGCGCCATTTCTTTTTTTACTGGTGATCAAGCACCTATTAATACTTTTGTAGATAAATTTTATCTTGGATGGCTGGTAAGATTAATTTTTAATCCGATAACTTTTTTAAAAAGATATATTATTGGTTTAAAATTGATACCAATGGTCATTTTTAGTAAAATTAAGATAATTAACTGATGCAAAATAATTTTCCAAAAAACTGCAAAGTTGTTGTAATTGGTGGCGGTGTAGCAGGTTGTTCAGTTGCTTATCATTTGGCTAAATTTGGTTGGAAAGACACAGTTTTACTTGAAAGAGATCAATTAACATCAGGAACTACTTGGCATGCAGCGGGCTTAGTAGGGCAACTTGGGGCTACAGCTACAATCACAAAACTTAGAAAATATTCTCTTAATTTATACAAAGAGCTTGAAAAGAAAACTGAACTTTCGACAGGATTAAAACAAAATGGAGCAATAACTATAGCTAGCACAAAAGAAAGGCTACAAGAATTATTAAGACAGGCAACTTCTGCTCAATTATTTGACGTTAATGTTGAAGTTCTAGATAAAAAAAAAATAAAAGATTTATATCCTGTAATTAATGATCAAGATATTTTAGGTGGTGTATATATGCCAGAAGATGGTCAAGCTGATCCAGTTGGCGTTACTAATGTTTTGGCTAAAGCAGCTAAAATTGAAGGAGCTAAAATTTTTGAAAAAACTCCAGTAACCAAAATATTGATTAAAGATAACAAGATAACAGGAGTTCAAACTTCAAAGGGTAAAATTGATTGTGACTATGTAGTTTTGGCAACAGGTATGTGGTCAAGACAAATTGGTGAAGATATTGGAGTAAGTGTGCCTTTGTATCCAAATGAACATTTTTACATAATTACAGAGCCCATGAAAGACCTTCCAAAAAACCTTCCTGTATTAAGAGATTATAATGATTGTCTTTATTTAAAGGAAGATGCTGGAAAAATGCTTGTTGGTATTTTTGAACCTGGTGCAAAAAATGCATTTAAAGAAGAAGGCATTGTTCCAGAAGATTTTTCATTTGGTGAATTTCCAGATGACTTTGATCATTTTGAGCCTTATTTGGAAAAATCTTTTCACAGATTACCTTCGTTGGAAACAGCTGGTATAAGAAAGTTTTTTTCAGGTCCAGAATCTTTTACTCCAGATACACAATATCTTTTGGGAGAAACAGCTGAGGTAAAAAATTTATTTACATGCTGTGGATTTAATAGCATTGGCATAGCCAGCTCAGGAGGTGCGGGTAGAGTAACCGCTGAATGGATGATTAACGGACACATGAATGAAGATTTATATTCACTCGATATAAAAAGATTTCAAAAATTTCATTCTTCTAAAAAATTTATTATGAGTAGAGTTACTGAAACTTTAGGTGATTTATACGGTATGCATTGGCCTTACAAACAACACGAAACATCAAGAGATCAAAGACTACTTCCTTACCATGAAGAATTAAAGCAGGCGGGTGCTTGTTTTGGTCAATCAGGAGAGTATGAAAGACCAATGTGGTATTCTTTAAATGGTCCTGAACCAAAATATGATTATAGTTTCAATTACCAAAACTGGTACCCATCAGTAGAATATGAGTCTAAAAATACGGTTGAAAATGTTGGTTTGTTTGAACTTTCTCCTTTTTCAAAATATGAAATCAAAGGTGAAAAAGCTTATGATAATCTTCAAATATTGTGTACAGCAAATATTAAAGATGAAATTGGAAAATGCACTTATACTCAAATGATAAATGAAGGTGGTGGCATTGAAACTGATTTAACTGTTGTATGTATAGATAAAAATAATTTTAGATTAATTAGTTCTGCAGCTGTGAGGACACATGATAAATCCCATATATTAAAGCATTTATCTAAAGATGTAGAATTTAAAGATATCACTGATGAATTGATCTGTTTAGGAATATTTGGACCAAAAAGTAGAGATCTTTTATCTAAAATTTCAAATGAAAATTTATCAAATGAAAATCTAAAATTTGGAACTGGTAAAAATATAAAATTAGGTTCAATCAAAGTTTGGGCACAAAGATTATCTTATGTTGGAGAGCTTGGATATGAACTTTATATAAAAAATGAAAATGCTAAAGAGATATATAACTTACTTGTTAAAAGTGGAAAAGAGTTTGGTATTTCACATTGTGGAGCTCATACAATGGACACTATGCGTATGGAAAGTGGTTTTTTACACTGGGGACATGATATTTCTCCAGAAGAAAACCAATATCAAGCTGGGTTAAATTTTACTATTAGTTTTAAAAAAAAATTTGATTTCATAGGAAGAGATAAATTATTAGAAATAAAAGATCAAAAATTTGACAGAAGATTTGTTATGCTTGTTTTAAAAGAAAATAAAGCTGGAAGCCCATTGTTACTTCATGAAGAGCCAATATATTTGGATAATGATATTATAGGCAAAACTACATCAGGAAATTATTCATTTAATTATAACAAAAACCTATCATTTGGTTACATTAAATCGGATTTATCAAATGAAGATATTGCTAAAAAAGAAATATTTGTAGAAATTGAAAAAACAAAATATCAAGCTGATTTACTTACAAAGCCATTAAAACAAAGTAATTTCAAAAATATCTAAAATTTTTTAAATAGATTGTCTTTTAATCAAATAACTGCTTTAATTACATATGGAAAAAAATTATCGAGATAAAATTATAATAAATAATGATCTTGATATTGATAAAATTCACAACACTGAAAGAAAAAAAACTACTAATATCAATATTTTACTTAACAGAGTAAAAATGGATAAAAAAAAGGATTTTAATAAGAAAATAACTTTTATATCTATAATGATAGTAGGCACTCTAGCGATGTCAGCTTTTATGTTAGTTTAGCTGATCAAATAAACATACATAATCTTTATATCTAATTAAATTAAAATGTTTATTGAATCGATGAGGAATTATATTATAAATCTTTTTTTGTGATTTATGGCGGGGTAGCTCAGTTGGTTAGAGCGCAGGACTCATAAGCCTGAGGTCAGTGGTTCGATCCCACTTCCCGCTACCAATCTGTAATTATTTCTTTTTTAAAATATTTTTTAGCTTTGATAAATTCATTGTTTGATTAAGTGGCAACTTAAAATTTTTTAAAGCCATAATTTTTTTAACTTTTTTATTAGTTAATCTAGCAAATGAATAAACAGATTGACTTTTACCACCAATATTAATGATTCCTTTATGTTTTATAATTTGAGGAAGTAGCTTAACTAAATCTTCATGAAACAAAAAATTAGTTTTTAAATTAGAAAAAGCTTTTTTGTGTAAAAATGGTTTTTCAGTCATTGTAATTCTTAAGATTAAAGAATTTTTATACATTTGAACTGCACACTCACCACCGAGCTTGGATAAAGCATAATTGTTTATTGGTTTTAGAGGACTATCTTCAGAGTAGTTTCCTTTTGTTCCCGCATAAACATATCCAGTTGAAAAGTAGATTAATTTTAAATTATTTTTTTTGGCAATCTTAACTAAATTTGCAGTACCAATTATATTTAAATCAATACTTTTAGATATATTTTTTTCATGCACATTCATCGGTCTTGACAATCCAGCACAATGTAAAATTATTTGTGGTTTAATTTTTTTAATAATCTTTTCTAAAGAACTTAATTTTAGAATATTACACTCTTTTTTTGATGCAAAATATAGATTTAAATCCTTATTTTTTTCTTTCAGAACTCTTGCAAATCTTCCATTTCCACCTGTTACTAAAATTAGTTTTTTCATTTATTTTTATTAAAATCTAAAAATGAAATTGCATTTTCATCTTTTTTTGAAATAATAGGTTTTTTAATAGGCCAATTAATTTTTAAATTTTTGTCATTAAAATTTATAGCTGTTTCACTTTTTTTATTTCTATATTTTGTACAACTATAAATAATATAATTTTCTTTTTCTAAAGCTTGGAAACCATGAGCAAAACCAGGTGGTATAAAGATAGATTTAGAATTTTTTTCGCTAAGAATACATGTGTAATATTTCCCAAAAGTTTTTGAATTTTTCCTTAAATCGACAGCAACATCAAAAATTCTACCTTTAATTACTGTAACAAACTTACCTTGTGAGTCTTTTGTTTGTATATGCAAACCTCTTATTACATTTTTTCTTGAATAAGACATAACTAAGAAAGGAAATTTTTTATTTATCCTATTTTCTCTAACTAACTCTTTAAAATAACCCCTCTTATCATTGAAAGATTTATTTTTAATTATGAATAAATCTTTAAATTTTGTTTGGGTTATCATTAAGATATTATTTTTTTTAGATATTTTGAGTATTCACAATTTCCATAAAATCTAATTGAATTCAGAATTTCTTTTTTTCCAATCCATTTGTTCTGAAAAGATATTTCCTCTAAGCAAGCTATTTTAAAACCTTGTCTATTTTCAATGGCAGAAACAAAATTAGTTGTTTTGTAAAAGTCTTCAATGGAACCAGTATCTAGCCAAGCTCCACCACGTCCAATATATTCAGCGGTCAATTTTTTCTTTTGTCTATATTTATTAAGCAAATCTGTAATTTCCAATTCATTTCTTTTTGAAGGTTTTAAGTTTTTTGATAAATTAACAACTTTATTATCAAAAAAATATAAACCTGTTATAGCCAGGTCAGATAAAAAGTTTTTTGGTTTTTCTTTTATGGATATAATTTTTTTATTTTTTACTTTCGCGACTCCAAATTTTTCAGGATTTATTACTCTATGTAAGATTACTTTTGAACCACTTTTTAACTTAACACATTTTAAAAGGGTTTTTGTTAATGATTGCCCATAAAAAAAAATTATCACCTAAAATTAATGCAACATTGTCTTTTTTAATAAAATTTTCACCCAAAATAAAGGCATCAGGCAGACCTCTTGGTTTATCTTGTTCTTTGTAGACGATTTTAATTCCTAAATTTTTTCCATCACCAAGAAGATTTTTGTATTGTGAAAGTTGACCTTTATTTACTATGATCAATATGTTTTTAATTTTAGCCAACATCAAAATTGATAAAGAGTAAAATATCAAAGGTTTGTCATAAATAGGTAAAAGTTGTTTATTCACAGCTTTAGTCAAAGGACTCATTCTAGTCCCCATACCTCCAGCAAGTATAATTCCTTTTTTAATCATTTTTTTCCAAGACGTTTAAGAATATCTTTTTTATTTATTAAATTAAAATATTTTTTATTATCTAAATACCACTGAAATGTGTTTTCTAAACCCTTTTTAACTTTTGTATTTGCCACCCAATTAATCTTTTTTTTAATTTTATTGCTATTTAAAGCGTATCTAACATCATGACCTGGTCTATCCTTAACATATTTTATCTTAACTTTTTTTCCGATTAATATATTTTTTTTAGATATTTCTAATAAATATTTTACAATTGATTTATTATTTAAATCTTGGCCAGAGCCAATATTGTAAAATTCTCCAATTTTTCCTTTTTTAAATATTTCAAATAAAGCTTCACAATGGTCTTTAACATATATCCATTCTCTTAAGTTTTTTCCATTCCCATAAATCGGAAGAGGAAAATTATTAAAAATATTGTAAATCATTTTTGGAATTAATTTTTCTGGATGTTGATTGGGTCCATAATTATTCGAACAGTTAGTTATGATAACTGGCACATTAAATGTTCGATAATAGGAATAAACTAAATGATCTGAAGAAGCTTTGCTAGCCGCATATGGAGAACTTGGTTTATAAGGATCATTTTCTTTTGATCTACCAGTTAGCACATCCCCATAAACTTCATCTGTTGAAATATGAATAAACTTAGTTTTTTTATATTTCTTATTAAAATTTTTAAATTCTTCAATAAAATTAAAAACACTTACAATATTACTATCTATAAAATTTTTTGGATTATCAATAGATCTGTCTACATGAGTTTCAGCAGCCAAATTAAATATTGCTAGTGGTTTGTATTTTGATAGAATTTTTCTAATTTTTGTTTTGTTTCCAATATCACATTTAATAAAATTATAATTTCTTTTTTTTTCAAATTTTTTTGTATTATAAAAATTTGATGAGTAAGTAACTTTATCAATATTAACAATATTATAATCTTTATTTATGAGTAAATCGATTAAGTTACTTCCAATAAAACCAAGGCCACCAGTTACAATTATATTTTTATTCATATTCAAATGAATTCTTATATTATAATGATATATTTTTAAATGAATTACAAAGATATTACTGTTGGTATTGTTACTTTCAAAAGTGAAAAGGTCATTTTTGATTGCCTAAAAAGCATAAAAAGAATTAAGAAAATCATTATTTTTGATAATTCAAACGATATATTTTTAAAAAAAAAGATTAATTTATCTTACCCAAAAATAAAATTTATTTTGTCAAAAAAGAATTTAGGTTATGGAAATGCCAACAATGAAATTATCAAACTTTGTAAAACTAAATACCTCTTTATTCTTAACCCTGATACAGTTTTAAAAAAAAATTGTGAGACTGAATTATTAAAGTCAATAAATATTAAAAAATTAGATTTTTCAATTTTAGCCCCAATTTCTCAAGACACAAATTTTGGATCTTTAAAAAAAACAAAATTTTTTAAAAGTAAAAATCTTATTGAAACCAATTATACAAAAGGTTTTGCCATGTTGGTAAATAAGCAAAAAATTAAAAAAATTGGAATGTTTGATAAAAATATTTTTTTATATCTTGAGGAAATTGATTTGTGCAAAAGACTTAAGTCAAAAAACCAAAAGATCTATTTGAACAAAAAAGCTAAAATTTTTCATAAAGCAGCAAAATCATCTAATATAGGTTTTGAATTCGAAAAATGTAGAAATTGGCATTGGATGTGGTCTAGCGTTTATTACAAAAGAAAATACTCTAATAATATCAGCACATTTTTAGAATTTTTTCCAAGCCTCTTTTTAAATCTTTTTAAAATAATTTTTTATTTTTTGATATTTCAATTTAAAAAAAGTTTTCTAAATTATATGCGATTATCTGGTACATTTAATGCACTAATAGGAAATAAGTCTTGGTACAGACCAAATTATAAATAGTTTACTAAAAAATTTTCTTAAACTCTGTTAGACTGATAACTCTCATATATTCTTTGTAATTCTCAAAATAGTCTTTGAATTTAATCTTATCAATAGGTTTATTAAGTTTAAGTACAGAGGAATTTTTTCTATTACTTATAATTCCAATACCCTGATCCATTTCACAAGTGTAAATATCAAGATTTTCTTTTTGTCTTAAATCCACAATAGCTTTCCACACATCTCCATTCCATTGCATTTTATATCTTGGAACAGCTTGCTTGCCCAAGCTATCAGGCATGCAATCATGCACTAAGATTATTCCATTTTTATTTAGAAAATTAACAGAGTTTAAAATGTCTTTTTTGACCTGCTTATAAGTATGAAGACCATCAATAAAAACAATATCAAATTTATCAACATTTTCTTTGAAAAAATCGTCACTAGTTTTTCTTATATTTCCACCACTCACTGGGTCTACACCAATTTTATTTTCAATAAGAACTTTTGAAAATAATTGATTTTGGTCACAACCAATTTCTAAATAATTGGTATAATTATTTTTTTCGATTAAATATTCTATCAAGTCCCAACGATAGAAATTATTTGGAAAGTCATAATTCAACTTTCCATTAAAATTTTCAATAAATACTTTGTAATAAATCTTTTTAAAAATTTTAGTAAATTTATTTAGTCTTTCCATAAGTATTAATATCAGTGTCCAGGGAACTCTATCAAATTTTCAACACCATACCCACTTTTAATCAAATTGTCAGATCCTTTTAGATCAAATAAGTTAATAACAAACAAAAAGGCTGCAACTTTACCATTAGAAATTTCAATTAATTTTGCAGCTGCTTCAGCTGTTCCACCTGTGGCTATCAAATCATCAATAATTAAAACAGAGTCGTCTTGATTAATAGAGTCTTTATGAACTTCAATTGTTGCTGTTCCATACTCTAACTCAAAATCTACTGAATGAACGTCAGCTGGTAATTTATTTTTTTTTCTAAGCATTAT